>Ga0265337_1001560_pt1 | contig 11224 bp, 7 predicted proteins | sample 42122metaG_FD_192441 | JGI IMG/M metagenome (GOLD analysis project Ga0265337, IMG submission 192441) | Rhizosphere microbial communities from Carex aquatilis grown in University of Washington, Seatle, WA, United States - 4-21-22 metaG | ecosystem: Host-associated > Plants > Roots > Rhizosphere >... | reverse complement strand
CTGCCGCCCCGAGCTCAGCGCCACGGGCTCGTTGTTCATCAGTCCACGGACGATAGACGGGATCAGGCGGCGTGTGTCTTCGCCTTCGCCGAACATCAGGAAGAACCGCGCCCAGGCGAAGGAAACCCCGCTGCTCGCGGCTAAAAGGGCGCCTTGCTCCAGCAGCGCAAGCTTCGCCCGTCCGTATGGTGTCGAGGGGCGGCACGGGTCCGTCTCGCGATAAGGTTCGCTGCCGCCGCGGCTCCAATCATATTCGGCGCAGGAGCCGGTGAAGACTGCGCGTCTTCCGCCATGCGCCGCGAACAGGCGCAAGAGGTCGAGACTTGCCGGCACCCAATCGGCGTTCTCCGGCGCGGTCCAGAATTTGCCGTGCTCCACATACCAGGCGAGGTGCAGAAGGTGGGTGGGCTTGGTCTGTTCGACAAGCGCGTGGCGCTGGCTCGCTTCGAGCAGATCGGCTGCGTGCCAGGTCACGCCGGAGGGAATCATGGGCGGCACGTGACGCGAGGCGGCATGAACGCGAAAGCCTCGCGCCAGCAGCGCCGCGACCGACGGCCGCCCGATGAAGCCCGAAGCACCGGTGACAAGAACGGTGTGCGTCTCGTCCGTCATGGGACGAAATCGGGCCAGGTGCGGTCGCGCTCGCTCATGGCGAGGGGCTGCGCGGGCCAGGCGATGCCGAATTTGGGATCGTTCCAGCGCACCCCGCGGGCAAGCGCCGGCGCGTAATCGGCGTCCATTGTGTATTCGACCGTGCAATCGTCTTCGAGCGTGAGAAAGCCGTGCGCGCAACCCGGCGGGATCAGCAGCGCGTTATGCACCGCCGCGTCCAGCGTGATGCCGAACCATTGCAGATAGGTCGCCGAATCGCGGCGCAAATCGACGATGCAATCGAAGATGCGGCCGGAAATGGCGCGCACGATCTTGCCTTCGGGTGCGGGCTCGGCCTGCCAGTGCATTCCGCGCAGCGTGCCGCGCTCCTTGTTGAAGGAGATGCTGGTTTGCCGGATGGTGCGGAATTCCGCCCCCGCGGCGCGCAGCGTTTCATGACAATAAATGCGGGCAAAGAATCCGCGCTCGTCGCGGTTGGGCGCAATGTCGATAGTGAACGCGCCCGGTATCTTCGCCGGCGCGAGCTTCACGCCACGAACACCGAGAGTTCGGGAATCGGCACCGCGAATTTGCCGCCCCAAGCCGCGATGGGCTTCAATTGCTGCACGATCTCCTCCTTCAGATTCCAGGGAAGGATCAGAACATAATCGGGCCGCGTCTCGGCGATTTTCTCGGGCGCGTAAACGGGAAGATGCGTGCCCGGCAGGAACAGCCCTTGCTTGTGCGGATTGCGGTCCACCGCATAGGCGATGTCGGCGCGCGTGGCGCCGCAAGCGTTGAGCAGGGTGTTGCCCTTGGCGGCCGCGCCATAGGCGACGATGGTCTTTGCTTCCGCATGGGCCTGCTTCAGGAATGCCCGCACCGATTCGATGGTTGCCGCCACACGCCGGGTGAAGCCGTCGTAATAGTCTTTCCGCTGCACACCGGCATCGCGTTCGGCTGCGCGCAACTGACGAAGCGCGTCGCTTTCACCGCGCGGTGTCCGATTGTCCGCGCGCTCGGCGAAGATGCGGAGCGAGCCGCCATGGGTCGAAAGCCGCTCCACGTCGAACGCGCGCAAACCGTGCGCGGCGAACACGCGTTCGATGGCCGCGAGCGAAAAATAGAAGAAGTGCTCGTGATAGATGGTATCGAACTGCACGTCCTGGATAAGCCGCAAGAGGTGAGGGGCTTCGATCGTCAGCACGCCGTCAGGAGCAAGCAGCTCGCGCAGGCCCGCGACGAAATCGTTGATGTTGGGCACATGGGCCAGCACGTTGTTGGCGGCGACGAGATTGGCCGCGCCGAATTTTGCCGCGGTTTGGCGCGCGGTCTCCTCGCCCAGGAAAATCGCGTCCGTCGGCACGCCGGCTGCGCGCGCCACCTCGGCCACGTTTTCGGCCGGTTCGATGCCGAGGCAGGGAATGCCGCGCGCGACGAAATTCTTCAGGAGATAGCCGTCATTGCTCGCGACCTCGACGACCCGGCTCTGCGGCCCAAGAGCAAAGCGCGCGATCATCGCCTCCGAATAAGCCTTGGCGTGCGCGAGCCAGGCATTCGAATAGGACGAAAAATAGACGTAGTCCGAAAAAATGGTTTCCGGCGGCACGACGGTGTCGGTCTGCACCAGCAGGCAGTTGTCGCAGACTCGCACGCGCAGGCGGAATTTGGGTTCGGCGCGCGCGAGATCGGATTCCTTGAGAAAGCTGTTCGCAAGCGGCTGCTCGCCCAAATCCAGCACGATGTGGTCCAGATTTGCGCCGCAGAATCGGCAAAGGGGCGTTGTCGTCATGGCGGATACGGGGCCGGAGTGTCGTCGCATCTGTTCCCCCTCCCTTGAAAAGGGAGGGTCGAAGCCGTCCTTCCCCCGGAATTATTTCGGAGGAAGGAAGGCTTCGGGGAGGGATCCTGCCACGGGAGGCCGCCAGTGACCCCCACCCGAGCCGCTTGTGCGGCTCGTCCTTCCCCTTTCAGGGGGAGGTGCACACAACGATTGCCCGTGCTGGTCATTCGGCCGCCACCCGGTTGGCCGGGAGGGCTTCGAACGCGGCGATATCGGCAAGCGACACCTCCCGCATGTTGCGGCCGTCGAGATGGGCGCGATGCCAGCGCACGATCCAGGCGAGCGCATCGGGGGCCGAGAATTTCGTCCGCCAGCCGAGGGTCTTCGCGGCCAGCTCCGGATCGAGCGAAAGCTGTGTCTTCTCCGGCAGAATCTCGCCGGGCTGGAGCGTCCAGCCTTGCGCCGCGCCGAAGCCCGTTTGCAGGCGCTCGACGATCTCGCGCACGGTCAGCCGCGGTTCGTCCGGCGACGGCCCGAAATTCAGCGCTTTGGGTGCGCCGGCCGGATTGCGCGTCAGATGCTCCGTGTACGCCAGATAGCCCGACACAACATCCAGCACGTGCTGCCAGGGCCGCGTGGCGCCAGGGTAGCGCAGCGTCACGGGCTCCCCCTCTATGCTGGCGCGAATGATGTCGGGGATCAGGCGGTCGTTCGCCCAATCGCCGCCGCCGATCACATTGCCGCCGCGCGCGACGCCGAGAACGGGACTTCCGGCATCGCGCAGAAAACTCTTGCGCCAGCTGCGCGCCACCATTTCGGTCGCGGCCTTGGACGCGCTGTAGGGATCGTCGCCCGCGAGCGCATCGTCCTCGCGGAAGGCGCGCCCCGAATCGTTGTTGTCGTAGACCTTGTCGCTGGTGATCACGAGTATGGTGCGCAGGCTGGGGCGTTTGGCCACTGCCGACAGCAGGTTCACCGTTCCCATCACATTGCTGGCGAAGGTCTCGACCGGATCGGCATAGGAGCGCTTGACCAGCGCCTGCGCCGCCATGTGGATCACGATCTCCGGATCGGATTGTTCGGCCGCGTTCGCAACCGCGGACGCATCGCGCAAATCGCCGATGATGGAATGAAGCTTCGGCCACGGCGCGGCCAGGGTGAAGACGCAATCGCGGTCATCGGGCGGGGCGAGCGCGAAGCCGGTCACATCGGCGCCGAGCCGCTCCAGCCACAGCGCCATCCACGCGCCCTTGAATCCGGTATGCCCGGTCAGGAGCACGCGCTTCCCGCGCCAGAATTCCGCGCCCGTCATTCCCACGGCCTTCTGTAACACCAACGCTTGTCATGGCGCTGCTTGACAGGGCCAACCAGCCGGCGCGCGTCTGCGCGCCGAATGAATACGTCATCGCCTGGATGGCCTGCTTTGGCGGGCCATGACATGCCGTACGGGCCAAAGTGCAGTTTCATTCCCAAATCTTCCACGGCGCGTTGCCGGTCGCCCAGGCCGCTTCGAGTTGTTCTTTTTCGCGCAGCGTATCCATCGGCTGCCAGAAACCGTCGTGCCGGAACGCGACCAGTTGGCCGGTCCTGGCGAGATGCTCCAGCGGTTCGCGCTCCCAGATGGTGCGGTCGCTGTCGATCAGATCGAGCACGCGAGGGCTGAGCACGAAGAAGCCGCCATTGATGAAGCCGGTTTCGACGTTGGGCTTCTCCTGGAACTCCACCGCCTGATCGCCCTGCAGGTCCACCACGCCGAAACGGCCGGGCGGGTGCACGACCGTCATGCTTGCGAGTTTCTTATGGCCGCGGTGGAAGGCAAGGAGCTTGGTGATGTCGACATTGCCGAGACCGTCGCCATAGGTCAGGCAGAACGCCTCCTCGCCTTCGAGATGGGATTTGAGCCGCCGCACGCGGCCCCCCGTCTCGGTGGAAAGGCCGGTATCGACCAGTGTGACGCGCCAAGGCTCGCGGCCGTTCGCGCCGAGGAATTCCATCCGCCCCTTGGCGAGGTCGAACGTCACATCATCCGTATGCAGAAGATAATTGGCGAAATATTCCTTGATGACGTAGCCCTGGTAGCCCAGGCACACGAGAAAATCGGTGACGCCGTGGGTCGCGTAGATCTTCATGATGTGCCACAGGATCGGCTTGCCGCCGATCTCGATCATGGGCTTGGGGCGCAGATGCGTCTCTTCCGATATCCGCGAGCCGCGTCCGCCGGCGAGGATGACCGCCTTCATGTCGTCACCGTCCGAGGGTTTTGTCGACAGTCGCCTCGAAATTCTTCACCCAGCGCTTGGCGTCGCCGAGCGGCGAGGTCCGAAGGCGTGTGCGCAGGTTCTGGCGCAGATCGCGCAGGCGCGCTTTGTCCTTGGCGAGTTCGACGGAGATGTCGACATAGTTCTCCCGCGTGAAGGCGCAAAGATCGCCAAGTCCCGCATTGTTGAGGTTGCTGTAGCTCAAGCGTTCGAAGAACGCCTCCCCCACCAGCGTCACGGTGGGACAGCCCATCCACAGCGTCTCGCAGGTGGTGGTGCCCCCTGTGTGCGGCGCCGAATCGAGCGCGATGTCGATGCGGTTGTAATGGCGCAGATGCTTGCCGCGCACGCTCTCGTACATCAGCCGGTCATCGGTCACCCCCCATTTGGCGAATTCGCCCGCCGTGTTGGCGCGGAACGAGGGCGCGCCCGCTTCCGGCCGCACGAACAGGAAGCGCGAATCCGGGACCTTGTTCATCACCTCCGCCCACAGACGGAACAGCTCGGGCGTGTATTTGTAGGGGTTGTTCATGGTGCCGAAGGTGACGAAACCGTTCTTGTCGGCGGCAAGCTCGGGCTCGATGGGCTCGTCGCGGAAACCCAGCCGCCCCAGCACCACCCAGCTTTCCGGCATGATGAAGGGCTTTTCGACCAGCAGCGCGGGATCGTCCGGTTTGATGAAGGGATCGACCAGGATGTAGTCGATCTCGGCGATGCCGGCGGAATGGGGATAGCCGAGCCAGCTCACCTGCTGGGGTGCGGCGTGATAGGCCATCACTTCGAGCCGGTTGTACCGGGTCGAGCCGCCGAGCTCGAACAGGATGTCGAGGTCGTCGTCGTTGATGCGCTGGGCGATTTCTTGGTCGGTCGCTTCCAGCATGGAATGGAAGTTCAGCACGCGCTGCTGGATGAAGGACTGCACGCGGTCGGCGGGTGCGGGATAAAACGAATAGCAGACGAACTCGAAGCGATCGCGGTCGTAATGCTCGATGATCGGCATGGCGAAATAGGCCACCGGATGATCGCGCAGGTCCGACGACATCAGGCCGATGCGGATCTTCGAGCGCAAGGCCGTGCGCCGCGGACGGTGCCTGATCGGCGTCTTGTCCGCCTGCTCGGCCACTCTGCGGCCCCATTCGCGGTGCCAATAGACGAGTTCGCGGCGGTCTTCGGGGGTCACCACGCGTCCCAATTGATTGTGCAGCGAGCCGACATTCATGCGGTCGACCCAGAAAGCCATCAGCTTGGAGCGGTCGCCGAGCGCGTCGAGCCCTGGATAATCGGCGAGCCGCAGGAAAACCCCGGACAGGTTGGCGGCATGGGGGGTGAGGTCGACGCCCGTCTCGATGAGCTGATGGGCGACCTTGCCCGCTTCCTCGATATGGTCGGATTCGACGCCGTAGCGGCTGTCGAGCAGGCTCTTGCAGAGGCCGGACAGGCAGCGCGGATCGTTGGGCTTCAGTTCGAGCGCGCGCCTGAGAAAGGTGTTCGCCTCCTCGTAGCGGCGGAGCGAATAGCCCAGCAGATGGCCGAGCCTGAGCAGGGTCTCGACATCGGCCGGGTCCTTGGCCAGCAATTCCTTGTGCACGGCTTCGGCTTCGGCGAACCGGCTGCGGCGCTGGTAATAGGCGGCTTTCGCACGCATGTGCTCGGGGTTGTTCGGTTCGGCCGCGATTGCCTTGTCGATTTCGGCCAGCACTTCGGCATCGTCCGCGCCCATACGCTGGAGTGCGATGGCGCGGCTGGTGAAGATGCGGTGATTTTTGGGGTCGAGATCCTGGGCCCGCGAAAACGCCCCCAAAGCGAGCGCGAACTCGTCCTTGCCCATGAGGGCCTGGCCGAGCAGCCGCATGGTTTCCGAATCCTTGGGCTTGAGCTCGGCGGCGCGCTTCATCGCATCCACCGCCGGTCCGAAGTCTCCCATCCCAAGCAGCGTGTTGCCGAGATTGTACCAGGGCGAATGGTTCTTGGGCTCGACCTCGGTTCCCTTGCGGAAGCAGGCGAGCGCGTCGTTGAGCCGCCCGCGCCGCTTCTGCACGACGCCCAGCAAATTGAGGACCGCGACGTCGTTGGGGCGGTGTTCGAGGATTTTCAGCGCGTGCTCTTCGGCCTCTGCAAGCTCGCCCGTCTGCATCAAAGCTCCGATCAGCCGCTCCCGCAGCGGATCGCGCTCGGGGTCGATCTTCACCGCCGCGGCGAGATGCTCGGCCGCCGCCTTGGGGTCGCCGGTGAGCGTCGCCGTACGGGCAGCAGCTTCCAGGGCGGGAAGGTCGTCGGGGTTTATTTTGAGCAGCGCGAGATAGATCTGCCGGGCTTCAAAGAAGCGCCGCCCCTGTTCCAGGGCTGCGGCCGCCCGCAACTGCTTGCTATGTTCGTCCGCCGGTCTGGCCGCGGCGCCGGAGGGTTTGGTACGAACGTTCATCGATAATCCTTATGCGGGAAGCGGGTCTTCCTAGCCTATTTGCCCGAGCGAGCGAAGAACCCAATCGTAAAGTGGTTTCCGCAAGCGGCTTTCCCCGTACACCACGTGAAGCGAAGCTGTCGCAATTAACCCTTGGAACAGATTGCGAGGGCCGGGTCTGTCCTCGAATGCGTCCGGGGTGTTAAGAGTTTGATAATCATATACAGGGAGCCTGACGCGGCATCCGGCTGCCAGGGCTCCCGTTCGATTGCGGCTGGCTGGCGCCTTCGGTCCTGGACCGGAAGGCGGAAATCCGATGGGGAAAAGGATTGAATTCGATGCAGGGCGCTTGGGAAAATCTGTCCGATCCGGTCTTCGATCAGGCGAGCGCGCGCGGAGACGCGATAGCGCTGACCCAGGGCAAACGGACGGTGAATTACCGCGAATTTGCCGAAAAGGTCGCCAAGGCCAGCGTTTTCATGCGCGACCTCGGCGTGAAGCCTGGAGAGGTCGTGGGCGTCGCGATGGCGACCAGCATCGACCACGCCATTGTCTCCTTCGGCCTGATGCGCGCGGGTGCCATCCCGCTGGATTTGCCGCCCAAGCCCATGCCGGGCGCCATCATCAATCCGGTCCAGCTTTTCGGCGTGGGCCGCCTGATCCGCGAGAGCTCGGCCTTTGCGGCACCGGCGGGCGTCACCGTGCACGAGGCCGACGCCGCTTTTCTTTCCGAACTTGACGCCAAGCGCGGCGATTTCCGCGAGGTGCGCGATGCCGACGAGGTGCACAATTTCAGCATGACATCGGGAAGCACGGGCTTTCCGAAAGGCGTGCTGACCACGCGCCGGCAGTGGCTCGCCCGCTTCGACACCGCGTTGAAGCTTTTCCCGGACATCCTCACGCCCGACCACCCGCCGACTTTGCTGGTCATCGGCGGCATGAGTTTTTCGGCGTTCTTCTTTTTCCTGGCCAATCAGCTTTTCATCGGCGGGCCGGTCGTGTTGATGGCAGAAAACCCCAATGAGAAATTCCTGCGCGACGAGATCAACAATTGGGACGATGCGGTCAGCCTGATCACGCCGCCGCTGGCGCGGAAATTTCTCGCGCTTCCCGTCGAAGACGGCGTCCTGTTCCCCAAGCTCAGGGCGCTCTTTATCGGCGCTGCGCCGCTCTATCCGGATGAAAAAGCGGCCGTGCTGAAAAAGCTCACCCCGAATTTTCGCGAGGTTTATGGGAGTGCGGCCTGCGGCTTCATTTCGAGCCTCAACACGGAGGAAATCTCCACGCACGGCGATAGCGTCGGACGGCCGGCTCCCGGTGTGGAGGTCGAGGCTGTGGATGCGAACGGGACTCCCGTTCCTGCCGGCAGCTTTGGGCATTTGCGCATCCGCGGGCCCGGAATCTCGAAAGGCTTCGTGAGCGAGAAGGGCACGGATGCCGACAAGGCGGAGGGCTTTCGCGACGGCTGGTATTACCCGGGCGACCTCGGAGGCTTCGACGCGAACGGATATATTCAGCTCAAGGGACGGCTTTCGGACGTGATCTACCGGCGCGGCGCCGAGATCATGCCGCTCGAACTGGAGCAGATTTTCGCCGGCCATGAATCGGTTGCCGACGCCGCCGTCGTGGGCGCGCCCAGCGAGGACAAGACCAGCAAGGATCAGCGCGTCATCGTCTTCATCGTACCGCGCGGGGAGCCGGACAAGGCGGCGCTCGCGCAATATTGCCGCGCCCGCATCCCGGAGGCGAAATTTCCCGACCGCGTTTTCTTCGTGAAGAGCCTGCCCAAGAACGCCAATGGAAAGACCGATCGCGCCAAGCTCAAGGCCCTGGCAAGGCGCGGCCCGGAGAAGAAGCCTGCCGAGGCGCCAAAGACCCAGCCCGTCCAAACGCCAGCCGATCAGCAGAAGAAACGCGAAGCGCGCGCGAAGGAACAGCCGCTTCGATTTCCCGGCGGCCGTCCCGATATCGGAGCGGCGCAAACCATCCTGGCTGTGGAAGGTCAGCTCAACGGGCTGAGCAATGAACTGTTCGTCAAGCCGCAGCCCAATTGCTCGCTGTCGCGCGGCGAGCGCGAGCTGCTTGCCGTTGCCGCCGCGGCGGCCAATGGCTGCTTCCGGTCCATGGATGTTCATGGTGCCTGTGTGATCGAACTGCTCGGGAAGGAGGGGGCGGACATCGCAAGCCTGGTCGAAGACGTAAAGCGCGGAGTATTTGCGCGGCTGGATCCAAAGATGCGCGCGCTCGCCGAATTGGCCCGGACCGTCGCAGTCACGCCGCGGCAAATGGCGCAGTCTTTCATCGATGCCGCGGCCAAGGCCGGAGCCAAGGACACCGATATCGCACTTGCCGTTGCGATTGCGTCCGCCGATGCGATGTACTCAAGCCGCATGGAAGCGATGCGCGCGCCAACCAGCGCCAATCCGAAGGACTATGTGCCTATGGCTCGCGAAATCGCCAAGAAGGGCTATGCAATAGGCGCTCCTCCGCCATCGGCGATGGCCGGCGCGGCGCCCAAAGTAATTCGGACGCAGAGGTCGAAATGAATTCCGGGATCCTGGCGCGCGGGGAAAGGACCAGCCCGCTTGCATTCTGGCTTGGCGCCATCGCGGTTACGGTGGGCGTTGCTCTGCATCTGCCGATGTTCTTCGAATCCGCCAGCATGGGCTACATGATGGCCGGGATGCCCATGGACTGGGGGATGATCATCGGCATGGGCCTGATCGTCGCCGGCTGTGCAGCGGCCGCTTACGGGCTGCTGCCCAAAGCGGCGCAGGACCTTCAGCCCGCGAGCCCCGAAGACCTGCTCCTTCCGGAGGGCGAAGCGCAGGACCAGCTCACGCCCGCGCATTGGCATCTGATGCTGACGCTCACCTTTGCGCTCATCATCGACACCATGAAGCCGGCATCCTTGGGTTTCGTCGTTCCCGGCATGGCGAAAGAATACAACATCTCGCGTGCGACGGTTGCCTTGCTGCCGTTTTTCGCCCTCTTCGGCACTACGGTGGGCTCGCTGGGCTGGGGCTTCCTTGCCGACCGTCTGGGCCGGCGGGCGGCGATCCTGCTGGCCGCGATCATGTTCATCGGAACGGCGATTTGCGGCGCCATGCCGTCATTCTATTGGAATCTCTTCATGTGCTTCCTGATGGGCGCCGCAGCCGGGGGCATGATGCCGATCACCTTCACGCTCCTGGCCGAGCTGGTACCGACGCGCCATCGCGGCTGGTTTCTGGTGGCCTTGGGCGGGTTTGGCCTTTCGGCCGGCTATCTCGGGGCCTCGACCGCGGCGGCTTTGCTGGAGCCGCATTTCGGCTGGCGCATCATGTGGTTCCTCGGCCTTCCCACCGGAATCCTGCTGATACTGCTCAATGGATTTATTCCGGAATCGCCGAAATTCCTGATGCTCCGCGGGCGGACGCAAGAGGCGCTGGCGATCATGCGCCGCTTCAAGGCCCATCTTGCGATCCAGCAATGGAGCTGCGCGCTGGGCGTCGAGGAAACCGGTGCGGCCGATACGTCGTCTTTGTTCAAGCGGCCCTTCGCCGGCATCTCGGCCAGCGTGAACCTGGCGGCGCTGGCGTGGAGCCTGGTGAATTTCGGACTCGTCTTATGGCTGCCGGCCGACCTTCGCGCACGCGGCTTCGATGTGCAGGCGTCCGATGCGCTGCTGGCGCAATCTTCCCTCGCCGCGCTCCCCACAGCCGCGCTGACGGCGTGGCTCTATGCGCAGTGGAGCACGAAGTGGACGGTGGTGCTGCTCGGGCTCGTGACCGCGGGCGGGCTTGCAGGCGTCTCGCTCATGGGCACCGGCGTCTTCGGCGACAATCCGCTGCCGCTGATTGCCATCCTCCTGGTCGGCAGCAACGGACTGATTGCAGCGCTTTTGCCCTATACTGCGGAGATCTATCCGCTCATGGTGCGAGGCCGCGGCACCGGCTTCGTCGCCGGAAGCAGCAAGATCGGGGGAATGGCCGGACAGATATTGGCGCTCGCCGGCGTGGTGCCGGGTCTGACGGCCGCGGCCCTGGTCCTTACCGCTCCGATGGTGGCCGCCGCGGGCATGATTGCGCGCTTTGGGCCGGAAACCCGCGAGCGCAGCCTGGACGAGGTGGATTGCCAGCGGCCGACCGAAGTCAATTTGGGTTGAGGCTTCCTGGACAGAAGTCGGCACCCTGGTCATTATTCTTCGTG
>Ga0265337_1001559_pt1 | contig 11226 bp, 9 predicted proteins | sample 42122metaG_FD_192441 | JGI IMG/M metagenome (GOLD analysis project Ga0265337, IMG submission 192441) | Rhizosphere microbial communities from Carex aquatilis grown in University of Washington, Seatle, WA, United States - 4-21-22 metaG | ecosystem: Host-associated > Plants > Roots > Rhizosphere >... | reverse complement strand
GCGGACAGCACCATCCCAACGATCGCGCAGAGAAAATAGGGGACGATGTTGCTGTAAGGGCTCATGTGCACAAACGGCACATGATAATTCAGGTTCACGAAGGCCCACGCCCAGAAGACGACGCCCACGATGAGCGTCATCAGAGCCGCGTGGATGTTCGCCAGTCCGCGCGCCCGTGCGTCGATCATTTGCGTCTCCCTTTCTTCGCCATCCAGGCCTCAACCTCCTCCAGTGACCGCGTGTTGACCACATTCTCCCTCGTGAGCCAGCCCTTGCGCGCCGCGTTCACGCCGGCCCTCACGAATTCGAGGTCCGCGGTTCCGTGCGCGTCGGGATTGATCGAGCACTCAAGTCCCCGCTCGGCGGCGCGCCTCCACAGGCGCCAGTCCATGTCGAGCCTTTGCGGATTGGCATTCAGCTCTATGGCCACGCCATTCGCGATCGCGGCGTCGATCACCTTGGCGGCGTCGACGCAGTAGGCCTCGCGCCGGAGCAGGAGCCGTCCCGAGAGGTGCCCGAGCATTGTCACGCGAGGGTTCTCGATCGCCCGGATCATCCGGGAGGTCATGACGGCCTCGTCCTGGCTGAAGGCGCTGTGAACCGACGCGACGACATAGTCCAGCCTTGCCAGAACGGCGTCGTCATAGTCGAGGGTGCCGTCGGGCAGGATGTCGCATTCCGTCCCCGTGAACACCCGGGTCCGGAAGCGGCGGGAGCCATTCAGGGCCTCGATCTCGGCCACCTGCTTGGAAAGGCGCTCCTCCGAGAGTCCGTTCGCCTGCCGGCTGGACTTGGAGTGGTCGGCGATCCCAAGGTACGCCCAGCCGAGCGCCTGCGCCGCGCCGGCCATTTCCGCGAGCGTGCTGCCCCCGTCCGACTCCGTCGTGTGGTTGTGGAAGGCACCGCGCAGATCGCCCATCTCGACAAGCCTGGGTATCTCGCCCTTTTCGGCGGCCTCGATCTCACCCATTCCCTCCCGAAGCTCCGGGGGGATAAAGGCCAGGCCGAGCGCCGCGAAGATCGCCTTCTCGTCGCCGGCGGCCAAACCCTCGTTTCGGGCCGCCTTGTCCCGCGCCGTGCCCTCCCCGGCCGAGGGGACGAGGCCCCACTCGCTCAAGCTGAGTCCCCGATCGAGGGCGCGCTGGCGCATCTGGACGTTGTGGTCCTTCGAACCCGTGAAGTGGTGAAGCGCGAAGGCAAACTGCTCCGAGGGAATGATCCGGAGGTCGGCCTGGAGTCCGCTCTCGAGGCGCACGCTCGCCTTGGTCTCGCCGCTGGCGGTGACCTCCCGCACGCCCCCCATCCCTGTGAACCATTTGACGACGGGACCCACGTCCGCGGCCGCGACAATGAAGTCCAGGTCCCCGACCGTCTCGAGTCCGCGCCGCAGGCTGCCAGCCGTCTCGGCGCGGCTGACCTGCGGCAACGCACGAAGCCCCGACAGGATCGGGACGGCGGTTTCGCTGGCGTCCCACCAAAGGTGCCGAAGCGAGTATGCCTCGCGGTTGCGGATGCCCGTCAGGATCTTCTCCTGCGTCTTCTCGCCGAAGCCAGCGAGCGCCGCCACCCGCCCGTCCTTGCAAGCCGCCTGCAGTTCCGCGATCGAGGTGACTTTGAGTTCGCGCCACAGGGCGGCAATCTTCTTGGGGCCGAGGCCGGGAATCTTCAGCATCTCGACCAGGCCCGGTTCGATCGACGCCTTAAGCTTGTCCAGGAACTCGAGGCGGCCCGTGGAATGCAGCTCGGCTATCTTCGCCGCGAGCGCCTCGCCGATGCCCTTGACGCTCTGGAGGCGTCCCTCCCCGACAAGCTTCTCGAATTCATCCCGCTCCAAGGCCTCGATGGCCCTCGCGCCCGTCGAATAGGCGCGGACCTTGAACGGATTCTCGCCCTTGAGCTCCATGAGGGTCCCGATCTCGGCGAGCACGTCCGCGATCTCGTTCTTGGTCATCGCCGACATTCAGAGCCCTGGAAGGGGCAAATTCAACGCCGGAAGACGCCGCCGGGACGCCGTCCTCTGCGATGTTGCGTAACGCGCCCACAGACCTATCGATTGGGTATTGCCTGCAACGATGCCTTTTGCCTACTCCCGGACGACCCATTTTGCGGATACCGACGCCGCCGGAGTCGTGTACTTCGCCAACTACCTCTCGATCTGTCACGAGGCTTATGAGGAGGCCCTGTCGGCCGCGGGAATTGATCTCAAACGGTTCTTTGCCGACAACTCGGTGGTGGTGCCGATTGCCAAGAGCGAGGCGGAGTATCTGCGGCCGATTTCGTGCGGCGACAAGCTAAGCGTGAGCGTAAATCCCAAGATGTTGTCGGAGAACTCCTTTGAGATCCATTACGTGATCACGAGGCTCGGACCGCAAGCCAAGTGCGCCGCGCGCGCGCGGACCGAGCACGTGTGCGTTGACTCGGCGACGCGCGCCCGAAAGGCGCTTCCGGGGCCGCTGTTGGCCTGGATCCGAGCGGGCTGACGCCCGGTCATCCACCCAAGGCGAGCTTGAGAAGCTCCGCCCGGTTGATCTTCCCCTGCGGGTTGCGGGGCCACGGCATAACGGCAATGTAGCGCTTGGGATGCTTAAATGAGGCCAGGCCGGAAAGTGCGTCTTTGATCTGCTCAACCCCGATCGGTCTGGAACGGCCGGGGTGGCAGGCCACCACCAGCTGGCCCCATTCCGGGTCGGGAAGTCCGATCACCGCAATGTCGTCAAACTCGCCGCTCAGCATCAGGGCAGCCTCAACCTCCGCCGGCAGCACCTTGTGGCCTCCCGTCACCACCACGTCGTCGAACCTGCCGAGGACTGACAGGCCGCCGTCGGGCCCGATGGCGCCCAGGTCGCCGGTCGTCCAGGATCTCTCCTCTTGGAATGCCGGGAAATACCCCCTGAACACCGATTCGCCGGTGATCCTCACCACCCCGTCAACCGTGTCGATCCCCGCGTGGGGAAGCGCCGAGCCGCATCCACGGATTCCATTGAGGAATTGCTCGGGCTTGAGCGCGGCGACCATGGCCGCGGTTTCCGTCGCTCCGTAGCTCGTCGAGACGGGCAGCTCGAGCCCCGCCGCCTGATCGATCAATCCCTCCCAGGCGGGCCCCCCTCCGATGAAGACGACGCGAAATCCCCTCAGCCAGGCGACGGCGGCCTTGGAGGAGAGGAGCCGCTGCAGCTGGGTCGGTACAAGGGAAAGGCAGCAGTCCGCGGGCGTGTCCGGCGGGAAGCGCCCGTCCTCGGCCTCCTTCCAGGACCAGGGGATGAACACGCCACCGGTCATCGCGCTTCGCATCCACGCCATGAACCCGCTCACATGGTGGAGGGGGAGCACGCTGACGGAATTCACGCGCTCCATCCCGAAGTGGCGGCAGAACCCCCCGACCGCCGCGGCAATCGTCCGTCCGTCGTGGCGGGCGAACTTGAGGCCCCCGCCCGCGCCCCCGCTCGGGATCATGAGCCAGCCGCGCTTCCCGCAGGGAGCCGCCCCGACAAGGCGGATGAGGTCGGCCCGCTCGCTCGAGCGCCAGGTTGGATTCGAAAAGAAGACGTTGCCTCCCTCGGAGACAGCCCGTGCGAACGCCCCCATGAACCGCCCAGCCTCCGCCTCCTCGATCACCGGGCCCTCCCATGGAGCGCCTCCCCGAAACCCTGCGAGCAGGCCCGCTAGCTCACCGCGTTCCATAGGGCCTCTGGATTGATCCTGTTCACGTCCTCCACGCGCAGGAATGGGACTGCCGCGGGTCCGTCAAACCTTGAATCCGAAAAGAGCGGCCAAACGCCGAAGCCGAGCGAAATGGCCTTGCCGGGCCACGCGAAAGCCAGGCGAAGGGCAGCCTGGGCGCCGATTCCCGTCTCGAGCGCCGAGGAGAACACAACCCTCGCATGGGCCTTTGCAAGCCTGCCGAGCACGGCCCGGATCTCTCCCACAAGGGCTGGCTTGACGACAAAATATCCCCGCCAGCCGAGGTCTATCCAGCGGCCGACGTCTTCCTCGTTTGTGATCGATTCGTCCAGGGCGATCGGCGTGGGGTAGTCGGCGGCCAGCCCGGCAAGGCAGTCGTCCGCGCCCCTTGAATCATGCGCAACCGGTTGCTCCACAAACTCAACGGGACGTCCCGATACGCGGTCGAGCCACTTCTCTGCGGTCCTGCGATCCCAGGCCCCGTTCGCGTCCAGCCTGAACCTCGAGCCCGCCGGCAGTGCGCCTATCAGGTCATCCAGCAGGGCCATTTCATCCTTGGGTGCGCCGACACCCACCTTCCATTTGAATACCCTGAAGCCCGCCTCGGCCTTTGGCGGCGCTTCGGATAGCGCGGCGCGCCCCGCGGGCAGCAGCGCCGTCACGCCAAGGCTGGCATGCCTCGGGATGTCGGCAGGACCCCCGATGGCGAAGGCAAGCGCGTTCCGAAGCGAGCGGAGGCCTCGCGGAACCCGCGATAGCGCATCATCGCCAAGGCGGTCTCCGAGCGAGCGGCAGAACGCCTCGGCCTCATCCACCGTCTCCGTGCCAAACGCCGGCAAGGGCGCCGCCTCCCCAAGGCCAACCGATCCGTCGGGCCGGTCGATGCGCACGTAAAGGCCCTCCCTGAGCAGCCAAGGCCCGCGCGACGTCCGAACGGGATGGCCGAAAGGCAGCGAGTACCTGCGGAATGCGAACCTGAAATCCATTTTGTTTGCCCTTTTAGCAAACCGCACTATTTGGTTCACGGCAACCCATGAGCAAGGTTGCAAAGAAGCCACAGTCGTCGGTCGACCCCCAATTCTACCTCCCCCCGGATGAATTCTTCCGCGCGAGCGTGCCGATGGCGCTCACGTTCGACGATGTCACCCTAGCCACGCTGTACTCGGAGATCCTCCCCAAGGATGCCGACACCTCGACCTCGGTCTCCGACTCGCTGAGCCTTCAGATTCCCGTCATCTCGTCCGACATGGACACGGTGACCGGCAAGGAGATGGCGATCGCCATGGCGCTGAACGGCGGCATGGGCCTAATCCACTACAACATGCTCCCCAAGGAGCAGGTCAAGGAGGTCGCCCGGGTCAAGCGGCACATTCACGGCCTCATCCAGGACCCGATCACCGTCGCGCCGTCCAACCTGATCGGCGACCTGCTGCTGCTGATCGAGACGAAGCGCTACGGGTTTTCCACGTTTCCCGTCGTGGACGGCGACGGCCGACTCTGCGGGTTGGTGTCCGGCAACGTCGTCAAGGAGCGCTACCGCTCAAAGAGCGTCGCCGAGGTGATGACGCCGCGCTCCCAGCTAAAGACCGCGGAGGAGGCCGCCGTCGCGAAGGATCCGATCAAGGCGGCCGACAAGTTCTTCAGCGCCAATGTCGGCATCAACAAGATGCTCGTGGTCGACCGAGAGGGCCGTCTCCAGGGCCTGGTAACGGCGTCCGACGTCGAAAGGATCACCGGGGAAACCCGGTCCCGGAGGAAACCGGCGCGGGACTCACAGTTCAGGCTCGTTGTGGGGGCGGCACTTTCCCCGACGCGCACGCCATCCGGTTCTCTCGACAGGGACGCGATCCTTTCCCACGTCGGCAACCTGGTCGATGAGCACATCGACGCCGTCGCGGTCTCGACCGCGCACGGCCACACCTCCGGTGTCGGCGATGTCGTCAAGCTCGTGCGCCAGGCATTTCCGTCACTCACGCTGATAGCGGGAAATGTCACGAGCGGCGCCGGAGTGGAGTTTCTTGCCGACTGCGGGGCGGATGCCATCAAGGTCGGTCAGGGGCCGGGCTCCATCTGCACGACGCGCATCGTCGCCGGAGTCGGCATCCCCCAGCTGACCGCCCTTTATGTCGCGTCGAAGTCCGCCAGGGGCCGCGGTGTCCGGATCCTCGCGGACGGGGGCATCACCAAGTCGGGCGACATCGTCAAGGCGCTCACGCTGTCGGACGCCGTGATCTGCGGCGGAGTGCTGGCGGGCTGCCGCGAGGCCCCGGGTGAGATCCTGGAAATCGGCGGAAAGGTCTACAAGCAGTACCGCGGGATGGGTTCGCTCGCCGCGATGAAGGCCGGCAGCGCCGCCCGCTATGGCAGGGACCGGGAGGACACTCGCAAGGTCGCCGCAGAGGGAATCGAGGCGCTGAAGGAGGTCAGCGGCTCCGTAGACGAGGTTCTGACGAACCTTATCAGTGGGGTGCAGAGCGGGATGGGTTACCTGGGTGCCAGGACGCTCAGCGCCCTGCGCGAACGGGCCCGGTTTGCCCGCGTGAGCCCCGCGGGCCAAAAAGAGGCTGCGCCGCACGACGTCGTCGAGGTCTCGACCCGCGCAAACTGACCGCCGGGCCGCCCGCCCGGAGAGTTGAGGCTTGCCCTCGGCGCCCGAGTTACCATTTGAATCCCCTGCAACAGGGGTCCATGACTTCGGTTGCGGAAAGAACCATGGCGCTTCCTCCTTTCACCTGCCAGCTCATTGCGGATGTCGGAATCTCCCTAGGCGACGAGGGAAAGGGCCGCCTGATTCCGGAGATCGTCGAGGAGCTGCGGGCCACCCCCGCCCGCGTCACGGTCGTCATGAAGGTGAACGGCGGCGCCAACGCGGGCCATACGGCCGCGGGCGTCAAACTCAACCTGCTTCCGTCGGGGGTCGTGGACCGCGAGATAACCCACCTTGCAATTGGCAGTGGAGTCGTGGCCGACCCGCGGAAGATCCTCTGGGAGGCGGCTCCGCTGGAAGCCAAGGGCTACTCGGTGCGCGAGAGGCTCCTGATCGACGAGCGCACGATGACGTCGGACCTGACCCACCGGCTGCTCGATCTGGCCGAGGAGGACTACCGCGTCAACGTGCTCGAGGAGGAGTCACGCGGATCGACGGGACGCGGGATCTCGGCGGCCTACAATGAGGAGACGGGGCACTGGCAGATGTATTTCTCAGACTTCCTGGCGGGGCCGAACTTCTTCGCCCGGAAGCTGTCGCAGCGGGCCGACCGCGCCTGCCGGATGATTCAGCACGTCTACCGCGCGAGTGAGTCAACGTGGCATGGCTTCTTCGACCGGCTTAGTGAGGCCGAGAAGCGGGCTAACGCTGAGACGATCGCGAGCGGCGTCTTTGGTGCGGACGAGTTCGATTTCTCGAAGTTCCGTGGAAGGCGGCCGTTCGAGCTCGATCTTGACTGCCTGACGTCCGTGTACTGGAAGGCCGGAACCGCGCTGCGCAGGAACATTGGCGAGGTGCGCGAGCTGGTCCTGAGCGAGCTCCGCCTCGGCCACACCATCATCGGTGAGTTCGGGCAGGCCTACTGGCTGGACAAGCGCCACGGCTTCTCCCCCACCTCATCGCATACGTTCACGCCCGAGTTCTTCGAGAGCGCGAACATACCCGTGCAACCCATCCATACCTTCGGCGTCGCGAAGGCCTACGACACAAAGGTGGGAACCCACACCTTCCTAACGGAAATGGACGAATCCGAGCCCCTCGGCGTGAAGCTCAAGAAGCTGGAGTTTGGAACAAGCACGGGCAGGCAGCGGATGGTGGGCTGGTACGACGCCGTCGAAAAAGGGGACACCCTTCGGTATGGCGGATTCCAGGACCTGATGATCAACAAGCTGGATGCCCTCTCCTGGGCTGGGGACTGGAAGGGCGACCTGCGCGTGTGCACGGCATACGAGGCTCCCGGAGGCAGGCGCTTCTTGCATGTCCCCCGAAACGAAGCCGTGCGCAAGTCGCTCCGACCCGTCTTCACAAGCTATCCCGGCTGGGCCGAGGACATATCGGGCGTGCGGCGGTTCGCGGACCTCCCTGCGAACGCACGACGCTATGTGGCAGGCATGGTGAAGGGGATCATCGATGTTGCCTACGCGGGCGAGCAACTGCCCGCGGCCCTGCCAAACCTGCGCTACCTGGGCGTCGGACCCGGTCCCTCTCAGATCGTCAAGGACGTTCCCGCAACGGCCGAGCTTGTCCGGCTGGCCTGACCTCGCTCAGAAGTCCTGAAGCCGCCCCTCCCCCGGGCCCCGCTTCGGCTCCAGACGGCTAAGCACCTCGCCAAGGAGGTAGATCGAGCCGGTCACGACGATGACGTCGTCGCGACCGCCCGCCGTGCAGATCGACGCCGAGGGGAAAAGCTCCTCGACCGTTGACCGGAGAGTCCGCCCGCGAAACGTCCAGGGGACCAGTGCCTCAAGGTCGGCGTGGCTCGACGCCCTCGCCTGATGAGGCACAACGAGGTGGATCTCCCGACAATGCCTGCAAAGAACCTCGAGGAGTGGGCCCGCCCTCATCGCCCCGAGGGCCCCAACGATTGCGACCGGCTGCCGCCTGGTCTCGAGAAAAAGGCGCGAAAGGTTGGAATCCAGGACGGCCGCACCTTCTGGATTGTGGGAGGCGTCCAGGATCGCCAGGCGCCCGCCCAACATCGTCCGCTGCCAGCGCCCCGGCCAGTCGACGGCCCCGAGGCCGGACTCGATGGTCTTTTCCGAGATACCAAATCTCTTGGGTAGCAGGCGTGCCGCCAACGTCGCCGTCGCCGCGTTCCACCGCTGGTAGTCTCCCTCGAGGTTTGATTTTGGGTAGCGGTCCACGTCGTCGCCGTATTCCTCGCGCACGGAGACCAGCCGGGCTCCCATTGAGGTGGCCACCCTGCGCAGCGTCGTCTCCGCGCCGAGCGGCATTCGCCCGATCACAACAAGACGGCCGGGCTTAATGATTCCCGCCTTCTCGGCGGCTATGGCCTCAAACGTGTTTCCCAGCATCTCGCAGTGGTCGAGGCCGATCGACGTCACGACGCTCACCTCCGGCTCAACAATGTTGGTGGCATCGAGCCTGCCTCCAAGTCCGACCTCGATGATGCTTAAATCGCAATTCTTCCTCGCAAACTGTAGGAAAGCCATCGCCGTCATGAACTCGAAGAAGCTCGGCCTGTCGTCCAGTCCGCCCTTGGAGGCTATGGCATCGGCGACCGGCTGAAGCTCCTGCACAAACGCGGTGATCTCCCTCTCGGTAAGGTTGCAGCGGTCGACCTGGACCCGCTCTCCCAGCCGGACCAGATGCGGGGAGGTGTAGAGGCCCGTCCGGTGGCCCGACGCGTGCAGAATCGCCTCGAGCATGGCCGAAACCGATCCCTTGCCATTCGTTCCGCCGACGTGGATGCAGGGAACCGCACTTTCGGGATGGCCGATCAGGGACGATAGGATGCGCATCCTGTCCACGCCGAACTTAACGCCGGCCGTCTTCAGGCCGAAGAGATAGTCCTGTGTGGCCGCATAGCCGGCCAGCGGCGATCCGGACGTCATTGGCGGGGACCAGTTAAGCGCCCGCGGCGACAGGTTCCTTCTTTATATATAGGGCCGAAAGGATGTCCCTGATTCGCTCGCGCATCTCCGTGCGGCTCACGATCTGGTCAACGAGCCCGTGCTTGAGCAGAAACTCCGAGGTTTGGAAGCCGGGGGGCAACGTCTGCTTCGTGGTGTCCTTGATGACCCGCGCTCCGGCGAATCCGATCATGGCGCCGGGCTCAGCCAGGATGACATCTCCGAGAGTCGCAAAGCTGGCCGTAACCCCTCCCGTTGTCGGGTTTGTGAGCACTGAGATGAAGGGTATCTTCGCCTGCGCAAGCCTGCCGAGCGCCGAGCTCGTCTTCGCCATCTGCATCAGGGAGTAGATCCCCTCCTGCATCCGGGCGCCGCCGGACGCGCTGAAGATGATGCAGGGGATCTTCTTCGCCAGGGCATCCTCGATCGTCCGCGTGATCTTCTCCCCGGTGGCCGACCCCATCGAGCCGCCGCAGAACTGGAAATCCATCACGGCGATCGCGACCGGTATCCCGTGGATCGCCCCCGTCCCGCAGATGACCGACTCGGGCAAGTTGCTCTTCTTTGCGTTGCGCTTGAGGCGATCCGAATAGGGCTGCGTGTCCACGAACTTCAAAGGATCGTCGGCGCGCACGTTCATGTGGGTTTCCACAAAGGAATGAGCATCCAGGAGCTTCGCCAGCCGTTCGCGCGCCCCTATCGGGAAATGATGGCCGCTCTTCGGGACTACCATCTGGTTGTCCTCGATTTCCTTGTTGAACAGGATATCGCCAGTGACGGGGTCTTTCGTGTAAAGGCCCTCGGGAATGCCCTTTTTCTTCGTCCTGCGAACCGAGTACGTCGGCTTGTCGAAATGCATGAAGCGTGCGGGCAAGCAACGTGCCGAAACCAGAAGGCTGAGGCAACCGAATTCGCGGCTCAGCGGTACCGCACCCGGCGCAGGAAGAGCCCTTGTGGCGGCGCCGTCTGGACCTGCGCGGTCCTCACCCTCGACCTGAGTATCCTGCCTATCTCGGCGGGGGTCAGCTTGCCCTCTCCCGCTGCCACGAGAGAGCCAACGAGGCTGCGAACCATCTTGTAAAGGAAGCCGTCCGCCTCGGCCACAACCTTCAGGTTGCGCCCGCTCGCCCGTATCTCGAGCCTCCGAAGGTTGCGCGTGGTCCCTTCCCTTTCGCCGGGTTCCGTCCCGTTTGACGCGGAAAACGCCTTGAAATCATGCACGCCCTCGAGGACCCGCGCGGACGCCCTCATCGCCATAAGGTCCATCGGCTTGAAGACGGGCCAGCAGTACGGCCTCGTGAACGGATCGGCATCCCCCAGACGGATGCGGTACTCGTAGACCTTGCCCGTCGCGGAGAACCTGGCGTGGAAGTCCGGCGCGGCCGCGCGTACCGACACAATCTGAATTGCCCTGGAGAGCCCGTGCCTGAGCGCAGCGGCCAGCTTCTCCGGGCCGTGCGGCCACGCCGCATCGAAGTGAAAAACCTGCCCGATCGCGTGCACGCCGGCGTCCGTGCGGCCGCTCGCATGGATCCGTGTCCGGACGCCGAGCACGTCCGCCAGCCGCGCCTCGATGGCGTCCTGGACAGAGTCCCTCCTCGTCTGGCTCTGCCAGCCGGAAAACCCGCCGCCGTCGTAGGCACAGAGACATTTCCACCGCTTCATGTTTCGCCTCCGCTTGCGCCGCCCCCTGGGAAGCGTCCCTCCAGATAATCCTGGAGGATTATCGTCGCGGCCCGCGAGTCGATCAGTCCGCTCCTGCGGACAGCCCGACGCTTGGATGGCGGGATGGTGGACTCGGCCTCGTAGCTCGTGAGCCGTTCGTCGACAAGATGCACCGGCAGGTTGAACTCCGCGCGGAGCCTGCGCGCGAACGCCTCGACCTGCAACGCCTTCGGGCCGGATGATCCGTCCATGTTGAGAGGATGGCCGACCACCACCTCGGTGATGCGCCTCTTCTTCAAT
>Ga0265337_1001551_pt1 | contig 11251 bp, 10 predicted proteins | sample 42122metaG_FD_192441 | JGI IMG/M metagenome (GOLD analysis project Ga0265337, IMG submission 192441) | Rhizosphere microbial communities from Carex aquatilis grown in University of Washington, Seatle, WA, United States - 4-21-22 metaG | ecosystem: Host-associated > Plants > Roots > Rhizosphere >... | reverse complement strand
TTCTGTTTCCACAGTCCAGTTCGTCAAGGACAGATCACTCTTGCTGGCGATGGCATAGACTTGGTTGGTGCTGCCGTGCAGGTTCAGATACGCCATTCCATTGGCCTCATTCGTGAATTCCAGCCACAACCCGTTCGTATCAATTGTGAAGGCGCTGCTGAACATGGGTGAAGGGCCGCCCTCGCCAGAGCCATCCTCGCCTGGAGAAGGGACATCCATGCCCATTGCCCGCGACACGGTCCGCATTTGTTGGTTTGCCTCTGTTGCCTGAATCTGCGCAATCAGATTTACCAACGCTTCCGCCTCCGCCTGCAGATCGGCGGCAACCACGCTGCTGGGAGCCAACCGCCCGATTGGCGGCGTATTCAGGGTTGTCTGGCTGTTGCCGGTGCCATCCACCAAAAACTGGCCCTCAGCGATGGCGTAAATGGGATCATCATAAATATTGAGCGGCGGACAGGGCAACGGAGCGGTAATGCCGCCGTCAGAGTCCGGCGATACAAGCCAGAATGTCCCGCAGAGGGGCACTTGCTCCGGCGGCACCAATTCCAACCCTTGCGTCTCTGCCACAAGGCTGACGATGGAATCCGCCGATGCCGATGGAACGGTTGTAGCGGTCTCCTGAGCGTGTGAAATAAAAGCAGTTGCGAGAACAAACGCAATGCCCACCGAAACCACCCGCGCCTTTTTCATAAGTTTTTAACCCGATCCAGCAAAAATCTAATAGCGATTCTAAACATTCATGCAGAAAAGTCAACGGCGAAAATAAAAGGTTATACAATGTGTTACGTTTGGCGCCTTCTTGCTTGCGTAATGGTGTGCCTAAAAAGCTGCCATATCAAAAGGTAATTGGTGAAGCCATCCGAAAGCACCGAAAGGCCGCCAATATGAGTCAGGAAAAGCTGGCGGAAAAGGCAGATTTACATCCAGTCTATTTAGGTCAAGTCGAACGCGGAGAACAAACGGCGAGCGTCCATGCCCTAATACGGGTTGCCAAAGCCTTGGGCGTGAAAGTGCGTGATTTACTGGACGAACTTTGAGGTGGTTCACCACGGAAGCGACGCATTCCAAGTCAATCGCAATCCTTCCAGGGTCAACAACGGATCAACCGCCGTGATTTCAGGCAGCTTGGACGCCAGCAACCGCGCGTAACCGCCGGTCGCCACCACCGGCAGCCTTGTCACTTTTAGTTCACGCTTCAACTCGGCAATCAGTCCGCGAATGAGCCCGCGATAGCCATGCACCGCGCCGACCAACATCGCTTCCTCGGTGCTTTTGCCGATGCCTGTCTTGATTTCGCGGATTCTGATCCGGGGCAGCAACGCGGTTTTTTCGTGCAGATAATCCGTCATCGCCGCCAGCCCCGGCGCGATGATGCCGCCAGCGTAATTACCCGCGCGATTGACCACGTCGAACGTCACGGCCGTGCCAAAATCCACCACCACCACCGGCGCGCCAAAATGATGCCGCGCGGCGACCGCATTCGCCAGGCGATCCGGCCCGATGGTGTCCGGATGCGGATACTCAATGCCCACGCCGTAAAGTGTTTTTGGGGTCAGCTCCAGCATTGGAACGCCGGGCACCGCCCCGGCCTGTTGCTGCATTTTCTTTCGTGCCGGGAAGGTGCTCGGCGTTCCAAACTGGGCAATGAACTCCCGAACCTTCGGCGTTGCGCGCGGCACAACGCTGCACAGCACCGCCCCGTCAGGCACTGCCTGGCCAACAAACTGCCGCACCCGTTTTGCCGCTGTACCGTCAGACCACGCCGCCGTGGGAATGTCCGATTGCTTCACCACCCGCCGGCGGTCTGCCAGGCCGATGTGGGTGTTCGTGTTGCCGATGTCGAAAAGCAGAATCATTTTTTGTAGCGGCGATCTGTGACCGCCGTTCATTGGTTCCATTTGATATTCCGGCGGTCATAGACCGCCGCTACAGTTTTCATTTTTCAAGCGTTACATCGCCGCCGATGATGCGTTCCAGATGACCGTGCTCGGTGCGCAACCGCAACGCCCCGTCGTCATCCAGCGATTCCGCCCGCCCGCGAATCCGGCGCTCGCCGATCTGGATCGTCACTTCGCGGCCAATGGTCTTGCACCGGGCCTCCCATTCATCCGCCAGCGCGGGAAACCCGCCGGCGCAGACACGGACGTAGTCGCGGTCCAATTCGCGCAATATGGCCGTCGCCAGTTCCGCCCGCGAAATCATCCGGCCAGCCTCGATTCTGAGCGAGGTCGCCAGCTTGCGCAATTCCGGCGGAAATTCGCCCGGACCAAGGTTCACGTCCACGCCAATGCCCAGGATGATGTGCCGCACCTTGTCCAGTTCCGCGCTCAACTCGGTCAGGATGCCCGCAACTTTTTTTCCGCGGATCAAAATATCATTCGGCCATTTGATTTCGAGCTGCAAACCGGTAACGGCCTCGATGGCGCGCAGCAGGGCCGTTGCCGAGGCCACGGTCAATTGCGTCGTTTCCTGCGGCCGCATGTCCGGGCGCAGCAAGACGGAAAACCACAGTCCCTTGCGCCCGGGCGAAATCCATTTGCGGCCCAGCCGGCCCCGGCCGCGGGTCTGCGATTCGGCAAAAACCACCACTCCCTCGCGCACGCCGTCGCGCGCAAGTTTTTCAATCACATCATTCGTGGAGGTCGTCTGCTCGAACACGCGGATGTCGCGGCCGATGACCTTGGGCCGGCCCAGGCGCCCCAACAGATCATCCGCGTGCAACACGTCCGGCGTGTGGACCAGCCGGTAGCCAAAATGCGGCCCCGCCTCGATTTCGTAGCCGAGCCGGCGCAATTCCTCGATTCGCGCCCAGACCGCCGCGCGGCTGATGTCCATTTGCTCCGCCAGGTCGGCGCCCGATACGCCGTCATGGTTTTCCCGCAGTGCGGAAAGGATTTTAGCGTCCGTGGTCATGGTTTTTTGACCACGGATGAACACAGATAAAATCAGACATGGAATGATAACGGATAACTCTCCCGCGCCCCGTGAGGAACGAACGGGGAGAGGGTCGGGGTGAGGGGTGGCTGATCAAAACGGCCTCCTCACCCCGCCCTCTCCTCCTTTTGGGGAGGAGAGGGGGAAGACCATGCAGTCGTTCGGTTTTTCGATATTCCTGATATCCGTATTCATCCGTGTCCATCCGTGGTTAACTTTCAAAATCCAATCCAATATCCACCGCCCGCGCCGAATGTGTCAGCGCGCCGATGGAAATGAAATCCACGCCGGTTTTGGCAATGGTCTGGACGCTGGCCAGGTTCACGCCGCCGCTGGCCTCGGTCTTCGCCCGGCCCTTTATCTTTTGCACCGCCAACCGCAACTGCACCGGGTTCATGTTGTCGAGCAGGATGATGTCCGCGCCTGCGTCGGCCGCCTGCTCGACCTGCTCCAGCGTGTCGGCCTCGACCTCGATTTTCAGGTCCGGCGAATTGGCCCGCGCCCGCTGGACCGCCGCGGCAATGGCGTTGGGCGGCTCGTTCCTCAGGGCCAGGCGATGGTTGTCCTTGATGAGCACCATGTCGAACAAACCGAGTCGATGATTGTGCCCGCCGCCGCACGTAACGGCGTATTTTTCGAACCGCCGCCAGCCGGGTGTCGTTTTGCGCGTGTCGAGGATTTGCACCGGCGCGCTTTTGACGGCATCCACGAACTGCGCGGTTAAGGTGGCAATGCCGGAGAGCCGTTGAACAAAATTCAAGGCCACGCGCTCGGCGCTCAACAGGGCGCGAGCCGGGCCGGAAAGGTTCAGCAGGATATCACCCGCTTTGACCGGCTGCCCGTCTTTGACCCGCCGCTCGATTTTGACGGCGGGGGAAAGTTTGTCAAAGGCGGCGGCGGCAAAATCGAGCCCGGCCACGACCAGCGGTTCGCGGGCCCGCATCACGGCCCGCGCGGTCGCCGTTTCCGGCACGGTGGCCAGCGTCGTGACGTCGCCGCTGCCGATGTCCTCGGCGAGGGCGGCCTGGACGGCTTGACGGATTTCCGCAGCGGACAATTCCATGCCGCCAAGATGGAGACAAAACCGAAAAATGGAAAAGGAAAAACGGGCGGGTCAAGGACGCAGCTTGGAGGTGGGTTGCCCAAACCGGGCCGGAGCGCGGACAGCCATGTCCGCATCTTGCGAAACTGTGGAAGGCACCAGAACCCCGCGAACCGGAACGCGCGGACTTCGCGGTCCGCGCCCCGGGCGCATCTCAAATCAAATGTCTCCGAATCAACCGGCCGTATGGAGTGCGGCCGATTCCGCGGCGTGGTTATTTGCCAGCCACCTGTTGCGATGCTTTTTCGTCGTGCACCCGCGCCGCTTCCATGAGCAGAGATTCCCACTGGCCTTCAATGGTCCGCTGTGGCGGCGCCTCGAAAGGCAGGAGTTCAAACGAACCGCCAGCCAGGGCCAGCAATTGTTGCAACGCGCTCTCCCCCGCCTCATTGCCGACGGCGGCGTGGATGATGCTGCCATTTTCGATGTAAATCCGCCCGCGCATCTGCTGGTCGTGAATTTCGAGGATGGACGAATTGCGGCCCAGGCATTCCATCTGGATGACATCCTGCAAACCCACGCGGCGGAGCAATCCTTGAAATCCTTCGTGCGGGGTCCAGGTGATCAGTTCGTTCAGCATGACAAAGATGGATTTCAAACCCTCCGCCGAACGGGGTTTCTCGATGAACAGATCGGCGCCATTGGCGAGACAGGTGGAACGGTTTTCCTCGGTGGCGTTGCCGGTCAGCACGGCTTTTTTGAGGTCGGGATAACGCCGCTGGAGGATGCGCAGAAACTGTGAGCCGTCCAGCACCGGCATGATGACGTCAACGATGGCAAGTTCGATCTTGTTGTCCTTGAGAATCTGCAGGGCCCGGTCGGCCGAGGCCGCACAGTGGATCCGCCAGGTATTGTTGCTCATCATGACGAACAACTCACGGATGGTTTCCAGGAAAACATCCTCGTCATCCACCAACAAAATCTGGTGCTGTTTCGGGTCGTTCAGGTTTCCCTCATTTAACGCCGCCGGCAGGGGCGGCGGCAAATCCCGGTCTGAATTGACGGGCACATCGGCCGGGATGGGCTGGGCCGGCCCGGATAAATCACGGGTCGGCGGCGGCGGTAACGTCGCGGCGGGCACAGGTTCCGTGGCATTCGGATCAACATTGAGTTGTTCCAGCAACTTGGCCGCGCTGTTCCGGATCCAGTAATCCCGGTGGTTCAACGCCGCCTTGATCTCCGGCAGCGCCTGCCGGACGCCCTCGGCCTGCCGCCAATGCCGGTCCACATTCTGCAATGAGTTGGCGGCGGCATTGCGCACGCCGCTCTCGGGATCGATCAGTGACACCACCAACGGATAAATCGCCCGCGCATCGCAGATTTGCCCCAGGGCGACGATGGCGCTTTCCCGGACGTCGCGGTCGCGGTCGCGCACGAGGCCGCAAAGCCCTTCCACTGCCGCGGCTCCACCCAAAAGACCCAGTGCCTTGGCGGTCGCCTGGCGGACCTCCCAGGAGGAATCATGCAGCACGCGCAGCAGCGCCGGCACCGCCTGAGGCCCACCGCACCGGCCCGCGGCTTCCACGGCGGCGCCGCGAACATTGGCATTGGAGTCCCGCAGCAACCGTTCCACGGCGATGAAGGTGGACGGGTCGGCAAAATGTTCCAGGGCTTCCAGCGCCGCAATGCGCACCGCCGGGCTCGCTTTGTTCAGTGCCCGCAGCACCGCCGGGACTGCGCGCGGTTCATTGATTTCTCCCAGCGCTTTGACCGCTTCAAGTTGTTTGTGGGGCGGGCCGGTTTCCAACACCTCCAGCAACGGCTCAATGGCGTCCGACCCCAGCGCCACGATCTGATGCCGGTTGCCCATCGCCAGAATATGCAGCACCCGCTGGGAATCCGTATCGGGTCGCCAGCCGAGTTTTTCCAGACTGCGGGAGGCGATGGTTCGAACCTGCGGATCGTTGTCCCGCAAAACCGCCACCAGCCAGTTCACCGCTTGCGGATCCCCGATTCTCCCCAAGGTTTCCGCCGCCGCTCCCCGGACCAGCGGCACCACGTCGCGCAGCATCTGGATCAAAGGTTCCGTCGCGCGCCGGTCTTGAAAATGTCCCAGTGCCCGCGCCGCCGCACAACGTACAGCCGTGTCCATATCTTTGACGGCAAAAAGGAGCGGCCCCACGGAATCGGCATTGTCGGATTGCGCAAGTTTCTCCACCACAGCCAGGCGCGTCTTGGCATTATTGGCGCGCAGTTGTTGATACGTCCACCACTGCATGATATTGATGCAAACAGAGCGATTTTTAGGCCAAATTCGGAAGGCCAACTGCCTGTCTGACGGGAAGTTATCGGTAATATAGGGCTGCTCTTGAGCCCCAGATCTCCGTCAGGAAGAGAAATAGTCACCTCATTTGACAGCGCCGACATTTTGCGGCGGCCAGTAACAAAACCACATACGGCCACGTAGGCTCTTGGCGGGTAAGAACCCCCAAAATCGACTATCCAAACTGTTCGATGAATTGTCCCCCAGCAAAAAATAGACATCGTTAGGAACAATAACATTGCTGTTGCTCGAACTGAGGTATGGGGAGCTTGGCCAATTCACATAGCGGATCACTCCATCCTTGTTCTTCAATTCAACGATGCTCTCATTTATGTAAAGTGCCCCATCTGAAATACGAATGCGTTCGCCGGGCAGCCCAACGACACGTTTGACGTAGGTCACACCGTCCTCAAGAGGCGGGATGCCATCTGCTGTGAAGACGACGATGTCTCCACGCGCCGGCTTCCGTGTCAAATATGTAAATCCTTCCATTATTAGGTTGTCACCTCCAGCGATGGCGGGTGTCATACTCTTTTGAGGAACAAGAAAAGGAACGACCAACCCAAACAAACGCAGTGTCACCAAAGTTAACGGGACAGCAGCAGCAAGAATAATTAGGATTTTCAACCGCTTGCTCATATCAATGTCGTGATGCGTTCCAACCTTTTTGGTCGGTTTGAAATTGGCCGCTTTTTATGGCAGTGTGATTCCCTGCCTCTGCCTCGCATCCCTTTCACCCCAGCAATTTTTCAAACCGCGCGGCGGCGGCGTCCCAGGTTGCGGCATCCTGCGGCGTTACCGTTTTCAATTCGAATGAATTCCGCACGACTTCGCGCGCCGCCGCAAGCGACGGCAGATGCCCGAGGGTGATGGCCTGGATCAAAATGTTGCCGAGCGCGGTGCACTCGGTCGGACCGGCCAGCACCGGGATTTTCACCGCATTGGCGGCAAATTGATTGAGCATCCTGGCCTGGCTGCCGCCTCCGACGATGTGCAAGCGCTCGATTCTTCCGCCAATGAGCCGGTTCAACCGCCGCAGGACGGCGCGATAGGACAGCGCAAGGCTTTCGTAAATGCAGCGCACGAATGCACCGTGATTGCCCGGCACGGGCTGGCCGGTTTCCCGGCAATAAGCGGCGATCTTTTCCGGCATGCCATCCGGGCTGAGAAAACGCGGGTCGTTGGGATTGATGAGCGAGACCAACGGCGGCGCCTCGGCCGCGAGTTGTTCCAATGCGGCAAAATCGTACTTTTTCCCTTCCTTCTCCCATTGGCGCCGGCATTCCTGCACAATCCAAAGACCGACAATGTTTTTGAGCAGGCGCACGGTGTTGCCAAAACCGATTTCATTGGTGAATCCAAAACCGCGGCCCAGTTCGGTGATGACCGGCTGCGGCCATTCCACGCCCATGACGGACCAGGTGCCGGAACTGAGGCAGGCCCAGTTTTCGCCGCTGGCAGGAATGGCGGCGACCGCCGCGCCCGTGTCATGCGAACACGTCGCGATGACTTCGATTTGGGGCAGGCCGGTTTCGACGGCAAGCTCCTTTTTCAACCGGCCCAGCCGTGTGCCGGACGGGCAGAGGGGCGCAAACAATTCCTCACGCAAACCGAGCGCGCCGAGAAGTTTCTTCGACCAGGTTCGGGTCTGCGGATTGTAAAGCTGCGTGGTGCTGGCGAGCGAAACCTCGTTTCGGGCCGTGCCGGAGCAGAAGTAATTGAACGCATCGCCAATGAGCAAAAGCTGTTTCGCGCCAGCCAGGCGGGCGGGCGGCTCGGCGGCCAGCTGGTAAATGGTGTTCAGCGCCATGAACTGGATGCCGGTCTCGGAATAAATCGTCGGCCAATCCACGCGCGCTTTGGCGTTCTCGACGCCAACCGCGGTGCGCGCGTCACGGTAATGCCACACCGGCGGCAGGATCCGGCCCTGCCCATCGTAAAGCACGTAATCCACACCCCACGAATCGGTGCTGATGCTGGCGATGGGCAGCCGGCGCGCGGCGGCCTTTTTCAGTCCCGCCTTCAATTCGTTGAACAGGCCGTCAATGTTCCAATGCAATCCGTCGCCGGTTTTGACCGGGCCATTGGAAAAACGGTGCAGCTCCTCGAGGATGAGTTTTCCGTTGTCGAGCGTGCCGAGCATGAGGCGACCGCTGTCCGCACCGAGGTCGCAGGCAAGGTAATGTGTGGGCATAGTGAAAAATTACCCGCGCAGTTTACGCCGCGCCGGCACGGTGTCAAAGGGATTGGAAATTGGGAGTTAACGAGCGCGGACTTCGGCCCGCTTCATTGCGCAAATGGCAAGGGACGATGAATCGGCATAAATGCCGCGCTCCTTGAATCAGGACACCACCCGCGGTTTAAACCCTCGACGCCGGCGCCCGGATTGTCTAAATTGGCATCATGGATGGTGATGAGCGCGAAATTTTCCATTTCCTCAAGTCGTGGGGAAGCGCCTATGTCGGCGCCGTGGAAGTTGCCCGGCGTGCCGGCAACAAAAAGAAGTTTCACGAAGATCCCAACTGGGCCAAACAGGTCCTGATGCGGATGGCTGATCGTGGCATTTTGGAAAGCGACAGTTCAGGCCGTTATCGCATCAAGCCGGTTTCCCGAAAGGACAAGAACAAGCGCTGGGTTGCGCCGGACATCGCCAAAATCCTCAAGGATAGCGGCGTGGAAGTGGAAGACGCCAACGACGTGGCCTCGGACGAGTTTTACGAGGAGCTTTAGCGGTTCATCCGGCCGGGCCGGGCCGAAAAATCCCGTTTGCATCCGACATGTTTGCCGCCCTGCTGACCACATTGTTGTTTTCCATCTCCGCCATCTGCGGCCATCGCACCTCCACGCGGCTGGGTGGTGTGGAGGCCAATTTCTGGCGCATCGTCGGCGCCACTGTTTTTCTCGCGCTCTGGGCGAACACGCTGGGCACGGGCACGCACGGCGCGGCGCTTTCCATTTTCGTCCTGAGCGGACTGGCGGGCATCGGCCTGGGTGACACCGCTTATTTCCAGGCCCTGCCGCGGCTCGGCAGCCGACGGACCGTTCTGCTCACCCAATGCCTCACCGCGCTGTTTGCCGCGTTGATCGAATGGCTCTGGCTCGGCACCCGGCTGAACCTGGCGGAAATTTTTTGCGTGGTCGTGATTCTCACGGGGGTGATCATCGCGCTGGCCCCGGGCGATCACCTGAAAATTCCCGTACCCGCATTGAGGATCGGGATTCTGGCCAGCGCCATTGCCGCGCTCGGTGGCGCGCTCGGCGCAGTGCTGAGCCGCAAGGCCTACTTCGTCGCGCATGCGGCCGGCGAGCATCCCGACCCCGGCACCACCGGCTACCAGCGCGTCCTCGGCGGCGCCGCCGCCCTCGGCCTGGTTTTCCTGGTGGTAAAATGGCGGCACGCCCGCCGCCACATTGACGATGCGCAAATGAAGGATTCCTTTTCCCCGCGCGAAAAATGGCAACTCTGGCCGTGGGTGCTGGCCAACAGCCTGGCCGGGCAGACCATCGGCGTCAGTTGCATGCAATGGGCGCTCGAAAACACCCCCACCGGCATCGTCACCGCCATCATCGCCACCACGCCCATCGTCCTGTTGCCGCTGGCACGGGTGGTGGAAGGCGAAAAGATCACGAGGCAGTCGCTCGCCGGCGGCCTGATCGCCGTGGCGGGCGTGATTGGCCTGACATTCTGGCGGTGAACCATTATTCTCCTTCCCGTTGCCATCCTCACCTTTGAAAAACAACCGGGCGAGGACAAAATTTTATGAAAACGGAGCTGCAAACTGCTGTCGAAACGCTCGGCCTTGAAAAATTCCGGCGTCATATTTTCCTGTGCACTGATCCGACCGAACCGAAATGTTGCCCGCGGGAACAGGGACTCGCGGCGTGGGAATATTTGAAACGGCGGCTCAAGGAACTGGACCTTGTCGGCCCGGAACCGCAAGTTTATCGCACGAAGGCCAACTGTCTGCGCGTCTGCGTGCGCGGCCCGGTCGCGGTCGTTTATCCCGAGGGGGTCTGGTATCACTCCTGCACGCCGGAAGTGCTGGAACGCATCATCCAGGAGCACCTGGTCGGCGGGAGGATTGTCCGGGAATTTGCCTTCGCCAGCAATCCCTTGTGATAAATCCAAGGGCCAAATCACCTTGGAAGCTCCGGGCCAGGAGTCTGGCCTTTGGGAAAAGCTCCGGTCGCTTCCCGGACGGGATCCGCGCACCTGCACGACGCATGGCTACAGCCCCGAAGGATCGTCGCCCAACGCCGCTGATTTGTCCTGGCGAAGCATTCAGGGGGTTACTGGCCCGGCATACCTTGAGCCGAACGCGCGGGAAAATTTCTTGCGCCGGGCGGCTTTGCCCCGTAACTTACGCTCCTTTTTGGTCGCACGCATAGCTCAATTGGATAGAGCATCTGACTACGGATCAGAAGGTTCCAGGTTCAACTCCTGGTGCGTGCACCAGTTTTTATTGGGTTTCTCGCGCTCTGCCTGCCGCCAATCCCGCCGAGTAGTTTCAAAAGTAGTAACAAGGGCGTTTTGATTTGTTCCAATCTGCCTCGGTTGGGGAATGGCAAGTCCAGCGGCTTGTTAAAGAAGTGGCAGCCGACATGAGGAGACTCTAAATCAATGATGGTTTCAAAAGAAATTTGAGCCTCGTTACCTCGGCTGCTACTAAAGAAGGTATTTTTCGAAGGACTGCTGACCGCGCCGCCGGTCGGACATCTCGTGCGATGGAGGCTGTGCAACCTCGACATCGAGTTGACATCATTCGCAACCAGCGACAGCCTCCCTCATGGCCTTTGAACGCCAACAGGTGAAGGAAAAGGTAGCGGCATTAGCAGCCCAAGGTGTGTTCATTGGCACGTCATCGTGGAAATATCAGGGCTGGATCGGCCAACTTTACACGCGGGAGCGTTACGAGTTCCGAGGCAAGGTCGCCAGGACACGGTTTGAG
>Ga0265337_1001547_pt1 | contig 11281 bp, 9 predicted proteins | sample 42122metaG_FD_192441 | JGI IMG/M metagenome (GOLD analysis project Ga0265337, IMG submission 192441) | Rhizosphere microbial communities from Carex aquatilis grown in University of Washington, Seatle, WA, United States - 4-21-22 metaG | ecosystem: Host-associated > Plants > Roots > Rhizosphere >... | reverse complement strand
TTCGGCCTCGTAGAGCAGCGTGAGCGCCTCTTCCAGCCGCACCGCCGTCCAGCGCATGACCTGGGCGCGGAAGGAATTGGCCCGCGCGAAATGCAGCGGCGGCCTCAGTTTCTTCATCGCCAATCCCGGATCGGTCCCGCCATCGGCTTCGGCGCGCACCAGCAGCAGCCTCTGGAAATGCGTCATCGCCTGGCGCAGCACGCCGACCGGCGAGGTGCCCGCCGCCCACAGCCGCATCAGCGACGTGTCGAGGCGGCCGTAATCGCCCTCGCCTGCGGCATCGAAGGTCTCGTCCATGCGGAGTTCCGATTCATCGCCCATCACCGCTTCGACATGGGCTCCGGTGACGGTCTTATCGCCCATGGCATAGAGCGCGAGCTTTTCCAGTTCCGAGCGGGTGACGCCGCGGTCCGAACCCAGATGCGACACCGCAAAGTTCAGCGCGTCCGGATCGATGGACAGCCCGTGGGCCTTCAGCGCGCTCCGCACGACGTCTTCCAGGTCGCGCTCATTGTCGGGATAGCAGGCGATGCAAGCCGCATTGTCGGCTTCCTCGAAAACCCGGCGAAGCGCAGCCGATTTCTGAAGCTCGCCCGCTTCCACCACGACCAGCGCATCCCCTTTGGGATCGGCGAGGAAGCGTTCGAAAGATTTCGCCAGCGCGTTGCCGGCGCCCCGGACACGCACGACGCGCCGCCCCCCCACCATGGAGAGCGCCTGCGCCTCGTCCGAGAGCCGCGCGGGGTCCGATTCGAGGGCGTCTCCGTCAAGCTCCGAGACGCGGAAGGGATCGTTCGGATCGGGCACGACGGATTTGGCGAGCATGCTCGCGCGCTCGCGCACCATGCCCTGATCGGGCCCGTAGACGAGCGCAGCGATAAGACTCGCAGGCGGCTTCGCCACATAGCGGTCGGCGAGATGGGATTTCACGTCCATCGCTGGTGTCCCGATTCCGAAATTCGCCACCTCTCGATATCAGCCTTACGCGAATTTCGGAATCGAAAGGACACCAGCAATTTCTTGATTCTAGTGTCGTTTCGGTTTTCGAAGTTCGGTCGGAGGCCGATATCGACAATCAAACGAACTTCGAAACCGCGACACGGGGGCGGTCCGCTCAGCGCATCGCGACGTTGCGCAGATACACCGCGACCTGGGTGCGGATGCGTTCGGCGATGTCGTTGGCGGCGCGGTTCTTGGCATCGCGCTCGGCGGTGACGGTCGCGAAAAGGAATGGCGCAGCGGCGACGTTGTAGGCGGAAAAGGCGGTGACATCGCCGGTCTTGACCGCGGTCGTGCCTTCGTGCGGGATCAGCTCGTAATGGGCCGTCAGCGTATAATTGTAACGCGTGATCGCGGTGTTGGTCTGCAGCAGCACCGCCTCTTCGGTTTCGTTGAGCGTCAGCTTCAGCCGATAGGATGAGCCCCCTGCATCGCCCGAGCCGTTGAAGAGATCGAGCAATTGGTTGCGCAGGTCGTAGCCGACGCGTTCGGGTATGGGCTCGACATAGACACTGGCGAGTGTGGTGGCGGCTCCGGCGCCAAGGCCCTCGTTGCCATAGAGCGGATGAAACCCGCACGCCGAGAGCGCGAGAGCGCATGCGCAGGCGGCGAGAGAGCGGGTCCTCCCCCGTTTACGGGGGAGGTGCTCGCGCAGCGAGCGGAGGGGGCAGAACCGGAGCGACCGCCTGTCCATCACGCCACCACGTTGACGATGCGGCCGGGAACGACGATCACGCGCTTGGGGGCTTTGCCTTCCAGCGCGCGCTGCACCGAATCGAGCGCCAGCGCTGATGATTTCACCGCGTCTTCTTCCGCCTCGCGCGCAATTTCGATCTCGCCGCGGCGCTTGCCGTTGACCTGCACAGCGATGGTGATGGTATCGCTCTTCACCAGTTTCGCATCCGCCAGCGGCCAGCGGGCATTGGCCGCCAACAGGGAATGCCCGAGCGCCTCCCAGCAGGTTTCCGCCAGATGCGGCATCATCGGGCCGATGAGCAGCACGAGTGTCTCCAGCGCCTCGCGCTTCACCGCGCCGTTGACGGCACCGGCCGCATTCAGCGCATTCGAAAGCGTGTAGATCTGCGCAACCGCCCGGTTGAAGCGGAGCGCGTTCAGATCCTCCGTCACCGCCGCAATCGCGCGGTGCGTGGCGCGGCGCAATTCGAGGTCGGCGCCCGTGCAATCCGCGGCCGGCTTTGTGCCCGGCGGAGGCAGTTCGCCCGCTTCGGAGATGAGCCGATGGATGCGCTGCACGAAACGCCAGCAGCCCTCCGCGCCTTCCTGCGTCCATTCGATGTCGCGTTCGGGCGGCGTGTCGGAGAGCATGAACCAGCGGATCGTGTCGGCCCCGAATGTGTCGATGATCGTTTCCGGCGCGATCACGTTCTTCTTGGATTTCGACATCTTTTCCGATGGCCCGATCACCACCGGAACATTGGTGTTGCGCACATACACGCCGCCGTCGCGTTTCTCGATCTCTTCGGGCAGCACCCAATCGCCGTCCGGCGTGCGATAGGTCTCGTGGCAGACCATTCCCTGCGTGAAGAGACCGGCGAAGGGCTCGTCCACCGTCACATGACCGCATTTCTTCATCGCGCGCGTGAAGAAGCGCGAATAGAGCAGATGCAGGATCGCGTGCTCGACGCCGCCGATATATTGATCGACCGGCATCCAATATTGCGCGGCCCGCTTGTTTACCGGGTCTTCGGCGTGCGCATCGGTGAAGCGCACGAAATACCAGGACGAATCGACGAAGGTGTCGAAGGTGTCGGTCTCCCGCGTCGCCGCCATGCCGCAGATGGGGCAGGGGACGTGCTTCCATGTCGGATGGAGCGCCAGCGGATTGCCCGGCAAATTGAACCGCACGTCGTCGGGCAGTTCTACGGGCAGGTCTTCATCCGGCACCGGCACCATGCCGCACATCTCGCAATGGATGATCGGAATCGGGCAGCCCCAATAACGCTGCCGCGACACCAGCCAATCGCGCAGGCGGTAATGCACGGTGCGCTTGCCTTGGCCGGCGGCTTCGAGGCGCGCGGCGACTTCGGATTTCGCGGTGTCCACGTCCATGCCGTCGAGGAAGCGCGAATTGGCGAGCCGCCCCGGCCCGGTATAGGCCTCCTCACCAATCGCGAAGGCTTTCGGGTCGGCGGCTTCGGGAATCACCACCGGCAGAACCGGCAGGCGATATTTGCGCGCGAATTCCAGGTCGCGCTGATCGTGCGCCGGGCAGCCGAAGATCGCGCCCGTGCCGTAGGCCATCAGCACGAAATTGGCGACATAGACGGGCAATTCCCAATTCGGGTCGAAGGGATGGGCCGCGCGCAGTCCGGTGTCGTAGCCCTGCTTTTCCTGGGTTTCGATGGCTTCTTCCGCCGTGCCGCCCTTGTGGCATTCGGCGACGAAGAGGCTGAGCTTTTCGTCCGTGGCCGCCAATTGCTCCGTCAACGGATGATCGGGCGAAAGCGCGATGAAGCTCGCGCCGAACAGCGTGTCGGGCCGGGTGGAGAAAACATCGATCGCTCCCCCTCCCTCGCGCTGGCGCGCGACACCTCCCCCGCTTTGCCGGGGAGGATTTTTAAGCTCGAACGAAAAGTGCAGGCCCTCCGAGCGTCCGATCCAGTTCCGCTGCATGATGCGGACCTTTTCCGGCCAGCGCTCCAGCGTATCCAGCCCGGCCAGCAATTCGTCGGCGAATTGGGTGATTTTAAAGAACCATTGCGACAGCTTGCGCCGCTCGACAATTGCGCCTGACCGCCAGCCGCGGCCTTCGATCACCTGCTCGTTGGCGAGCACGGTCTGGTCGACGGGGTCCCAGTTCACGTCGGCCTCGGCGCGATAGACTAGCCCGGCGCGGTAGAAATCGATGAACAGCTTCTGCTGGCGCGCGTAATATTCGGGATCGCAGGTGGCGAATTCGCGGCTCCAGTCGATGGCGAGTCCCATCTGCTTCAACTGCTCGCGCATGGCCGCGATATTGGCGTAGGTCCATTCGCGCGGGTGAACGCCCTTCTCGCGGGCGGCGTTTTCGGCGGGCAGCCCGAACGCATCCCAGCCCATCGGATGCAGCACGTTGAAGCCTTGCGAGCGCTTGAAGCGGGCGATGACGTCGCCCATGGTGTAATTGCGCACGTGCCCCATATGGATGCGCCCCGATGGATAGGGGAACATCTCGAGCACGTAGCATTTGGGCAGTGCGGATTGGTTCACGGCCGCGAAAGTGCCGCGCCTCGTCCACACATCCTGCCAGCGCGATTCGGATTCTTTTGCGTTGTAGCGCGCCACTGAAAGCCCCTTGTGATCGGCGTAACCTAACCGTCCCCGCCTTGCTTCGCCAAGGCAGGTTCAGTTTGGTTCAACCGGCCGAGGCAAAATTCCGTTACGGCTGGCTCGCAAGCCTGAGCTCGCGGGCCCGCGCGAGGATCGCGTTTTCGAGCTTGATTCCGGTGTCGTTGTTGACCGCGGCGTCCGTCCAGCCATTGGCGGCCCGAATCTGGCGGAAGACGCTGACCTTGACCGCATCCGCCCGAAGCCGCTTGTCGAGGATATAGACCGTGACCTTCATGTGCTCGTCGGGCTTTTCGGGCGCGGCATACCAGTCGCTGATGACGACCCCGCCTACCGGATCGGCCGAGGCCAGCGGCATGAAGTTCAGCGTGTCGAGCGTCGCGCGCCAGAGATAGGAGTTGACCCCGAGCTGCGGCATGTCGGCCGCCTGCTGATCGTCGCTGGAACCGCCACCGAACGGCCAGAACCAGGAACCGCTGCTGCTGGAGTTGCTCGTGCTGGTGCTCGTGGTTGGCGCCATCGTCTGCTCCGTATTGTCGGAACTGCACGCGGCTAACAAACACGCAATCGCGGCCAGGGTGATAATCCTCATCGAGTCGTCCTTATGCACGCCGGTAACCGCCGGCTGATGTCCCCGCACCGGCCAGCCCCGGGTGGCTCAAGCCCCTAAGCCCCATTGGAAGCGGCTTATAATCAGGAGGGCAGGCGCACGCAACAAGCGAGGAACCGCTGCCGGCGGCCGCACCGTCTCGCACGCCTTTTATTTCCCGGCTGCCTTCTCGGCCGCTGTCGGACAGTCGCCCGCGGAGCGGACGAAAGGCCACAGCAAACCCTTCTCGCAGGACGCCGCCGAAGCTTGCGGTGCTTGCGTGTTGGTCTGGGCTGGCGCTTGCGGGACTTGTGCGGTTTGTGCCGCCGCGCGCGAATCCGCCGGTGTCGCGTTCACTTTCACGACCGGCGAAGCGGCCGGCGCGCCGCCATAGACACCGGTTTCGCCAGCTTTCTTTTCCGCGTTGGTCAGGCACTCGCCATCGGAGCGGACAAACGGCCACAGCCAGCTTCTCTCGCAAGATGTGCTCTGAGCCGGAGCCTGAGCCTGCATTGGTTGTGCGACTGGCCGCGGCTGGGGCTGGGGCGCAGCTGCCGGGGCCGCGCTTACCTGGGGAGCAGCCGGCGCGGGCCGAATCTCACTCGTCGTTCCCGTCTTTTTGTCCGCTGCAGTCGGGCAGTCGCCGGCTTCCCGCACGAACGGCCACAGCCAGCTTTTCTCGCAGGATGAATTCTGCGCCGGAGCCTGAGCCTGCACCTGTACTGGTTGTGCGGCTGGCTGCGGCTGTGGCGCGCTCGCCGGGGCCGCGCTCACCTGGGGAGCCGCCGGAGCGGGCCTAAGCTCGCTCATCGCGCCCGTCTTCTTTTCCGCTGCGGTCGGGCAATCGCCCGATTCCCGCACGAAGGGCCACAGCCAGCTTCTTTCGCAAGATGCCGCAGGCGCCGGGGCAGGAGGCGGCGGGGCAGGAGGCGGCGGGGCAGGAGGTTGTGGGTTTGCCACGGCCGCCGCTGCGGGCTGCGCCGGCATGGCGCTGACCGGAGCCGCCGCCGGAGCAAGGCTCGCCGTCGTCGCGCCCGCCTTTTTTTCGTTCCCGGTCGGGCAGTCGCCGGCTTCCCGCACGAATGGCCACAGCCAGCTTCGTTCGCAGGACGCCACCGGAGCCGGGGCCTGAGGACCCATCGCCGACTGCGCCGGGGTCAGACTGACTTGTGTAACCGGCGGAGTAGCGGCCGCTCCGCCATAAACACCGGTCTTGCCTTCCTTCTTCTCATCGGCCGTCAGGCAATCGCCAGGCTCCCGGTTGAACGGCCACAGGATGCCTTTGTGGCAATTCGCGTCGGCATCCCGGAATGTCGAGGGCCCGCCGCCGAAGATGGAGGTGGGAATCAGCGCGCCGCCATCATTGGTGACGGCAGGCGTTCCTGTCGCGGCCGGGGCTGTTGCCGTTGCGCTTGCGCTTGGCGTTGTGACCGATGCCGGAATATCGGCGGCCTTGATGGCGCTGACATCGATATTGGTATTGATCGGACCGGTGTAGACGCCGCTCTTCCCGGCGGCAATTTCCGCATCCGTCAAACAATCGCCATTCACCCGCACATAGGGCCAGAGCAGGCCTTTGGTGCAATCGGCCGCGAAGGCCGATCCTCCGCTTGCCAGGAGAGCTAAACTCGCAACCAACAGGGCTCTACGCATCGGAGATTCTCCACCGGGTTCTCGCACGCGCTTTCGCGCGGGCTTGACCCGCCCCTTTATACTGCGCGCCAACGATTTCGCAACGGAGCGCGCTTGCCCGCGCCGCGAACCAAGCGTTAGTGATGAAACCAGCGATTCGCGAGTGCAACTCGAATGAGGCGATTCCCTAGAGTTTCCGCGCTGCTGTTCGCGGCTTGCGTTGCAGCCTTTCCCGCGCGCGCGGCTGAAGATTCCGGAGGGCTCGCCGACGCGCTGGCGCTTTCGCCCCCGGAGTTCGACATTGGCGACATCGAGGTGCGGCTCGGCGGATTTCTTGGCGGCGCGCTGTTCGATGCGCACCAATCCGGCGGACCGGCTTTGCCGGGCAACTACGATGATGCGCGTTCGAGCGGCGAGGCCCGCGGCAATATCCGGGCGCAGCGCATTTTCGACAACGGGCTGATCCTCGGCGCGGGCGGACAATTCCTGCTCTATCACGACACGCTGTCGGGCGATCAATACGGCAATGATTTTGTCGAGAAGGCTTTCATTTTCGCGCAAACGGGATTTGGCCGCGTCGAGTTGGGCGAACAGGATGGCGCGGCCTACACGCTGGGCCTCACCGGCCCGATCACCAACGATGCGGTCACGCTCGAAAACCATACGATCTCGCTGTTCCACGATCCGGTTGCGCAGGTGAATTTCGGACGGAGCTTCCAGCCGGTCGCCGCGGTCCAGTCGGCGTCCAATTTCGCCAAGATCGGCTACATATCCCCGCGGCTGCTGGGCATCCAGATCGGCGCGTCCTTCACGCCGGAAGCCGTGCGCGCGCCGCTTCCCTTCATGGGAAATCCCAGCGATGCGGCGAACCAGCAGCAGGACATCTGGGAGGCCGCCATCAACTACACAGGCTATGTTTCCGATCTCGCGCTCGGGCTGTCGGCGGGCTATGCGCATGGCACGCTGAAGAACGGCGTGGCCGGTTTCGACGGGGTGTACGATTGGGCCTTGGGCGCGGAGCTCGCCTATATGGTGTCCGATGTACGGCTGTCCGTGGGCGGCGCCTATCGCGACACCAATGCCGACCGGTTCCAGATCGATCAGGTGCTCACCAACAGCCACACCCGCGCAACGCATCTTTCGGCGACGGCGGAATGGCGGTCCTGGATCGCCGGCGCGGAATATTCGCTCGCCCAGGAGACCGGCCCGGCCGATTTCGACATTTACGGCTATCAGCTATCGGGCGGATACAAGGTCAACGACAATCTTCAGCTGACCCTTGGCTGGCAATGGTACGACTACCGGCGCAATCTCGGCGCCTTCTACAATGGCTCGCCGCGCCTCGACATGAACGCCGGATTCCTGGCGCTCACCTATGAGCTTTGAATCGGAATCAGGGCTTCGATCGCGGCGATGCCGGTGAAGCCGAAGAGGCGCGCCACATTCGCGGCATTGACGCCCCCGAGCGCGTAAACCGGCACGGGTGAGTCAACGGCGATGAAGCGGGCGCGGGCAGCACCCAAGCCTGCACGTTCGGCATGGCTCGACGTCGGGAACACGGGCGCCAGCAGGACCGCGTCCGCGCCGGCGCGCGCCGCTTGCGCAACCCCGCGCATCGAATGAGCGGCGGCGGTGATCAGCCAGCTTGGATGCAGCGCGCGGATATGAGCGGCCTCACGAAGACGCGCTTCGGCCAGATGCAGCCCGCCCGCACCGATGCGCGCGGCGAGTTCGGCGTCTCCTGCGATCAGCAGGCAAAGCCCACGGGCGCGCGCGATTGCAGCGAGCGTTTCGGCAAGTTTCACCCGTTCGTCGGTGCTTCTGTGGCGCAGGATGATGGCGGCGCCCTTCGGCAGAGCACGCACGGCCGCTGCCGGATCGGGGAGCCGTTCTTCGTCGGTCATCAGGATCAGAGGCGGCAAATGCGGGAAACGCGCGTTGAGGGCAGAGGCCGCCCTTGCTAGTTTCGCGCGCGCTAACGCCGATGCCATTCGTGACCTCCGAACATCCACCCATATCTTCCGATACAGAAGCGAATCTCAAGGCCGTTCTCGCCCGCATCGAGGCGGCGCGAAAGGCGGCCATCGCGCCTGCGGATGCGGTGCATCTCGTTGCCGTCAGCAAGGGGCATGAAGAAGACCGCGTTCTGCCGGTGCTGGAAGCCGGTCAGCGTCTGTTCGGCGAAAACCGCGTGCAGGAGGCGAGGCGGAAATGGCCCGCTTTGCGCGCGCGCTTTCCCGATGTGAAGCTGCATCTGATCGGGCCGCTGCAGACCAACAAGGTGAGGGACGCGCTCGAAAGTTTCGATTGCATCCAGTCGCTGGACCGGCCGCGGCTCGCCGATGCGCTGAAGGCGGAGTTCGACAAGAGCGGGAAATCCGTGCCGCTGTTCGTGGAAGTGAACACCGGCGAAGAAGCGCAAAAGGCCGGAATTCCTCCCAAGGAGACGCTTGGCTTCGTGCGGCATTGCCGCGACGGGCTTGGGCTGCCGGTGATCGGGCTGATGTGCATTCCACCGCAGGGCGAGGAGCCGGCGCTGCATTTCGCGCTGCTGCAGAAGCTCGGCCGGGAATGCGGGCTCGCCGCGCTCAGCATGGGCATGAGCGATGATTTCGAAACCGCCATCGGCTTCGGCGCGACTCATGTGCGCGTCGGCACGGCGATTTTCGGGGAACGCGGCGCCTCGCCAAGCTCCGCCCATGTCGACGGATGAGGCTGGGCTTTAGGACAATCGGCTAATCGATCGTGCGTGCGCGCGGCGCATAGCGGTGCAGCATGGCGCCGTTCTCCGACAGCCACGCCTGACTCCCGTCGATGTCCGGCACCAGCAATTCGACCAGCCGCCAGAACCGCGGCCGGTGATTGAGCTCGCGCAAATGCGCGACCTCATGGGCCACCACGTAATCGAGCACGCGCGGCGGCGCGAGCACCAGCCGCCACGAGAACGAAAGGCTCCTCGCCGACGAGCACGAACCCCAGCGGCTGGACGTATCGCGGATGGTGATGCGCTTCGGGCGCACGCCCAGCACCGCAGCATATTCCTCCACTCGCTCTTCGATCCTGCGGCGTGCTTCGCGCTTCAGCCAATCCAGCAGCCGGCGCGGCGCATGCTCGGGCCGCCCCGATACGCGGATGGTCGGGCGAACATTGTCGCGGTCGATCCAAACCGGCGCGCCTTTGCCGTCGCCTAGACGAATACCATATTCGATTCCCCGGAACAGAACCGTCGAGCCGATATCGAGTTGAACCGGCGCGGGCACGTGGGCAAGGCGGCCCGCGATCCAATCTTTCTCTTTCCGCGCGAAATCGAGCGCACGATCGAACGAGCGCGACGAGGGCGCGACCACACACACTTCACCGGTCGCGGGATCGACTTTCACGATGAAGCGGCGTGCGCGCGGATTGGTACGAAGAATCACTTCGACGGACTTGCCGTCGATCTTCAGCAATTCGCGCTTGACGCGTTTGGCCGGTTTATTCGCGCTATCGCGGAATCGTTTCAGAATGCCCATCATCGAAAGTCCCCGACGCGACGCGAGACATGCTCGCGTTCACGCGTGTCGCCCATGTATGAACTGCGATTCGAACCGCCGGAGAACCGGCGCCAATCGTCTCGCCGGACGCCATTAAAGGGGTGCCCTCCGGCGCGCACAAGGGCAAAATTCGGGTTGCGGCGAAGTTTCTTAGGCGATTGAAAAAACAGCGGAATTCCTCAGCTTTTCGAAATTTTGGAAACGTCGTTCTTAATTTCGAACGATGTTCGATAAAAACCCGAAATTGCGCCCGTTTCAGGCCCCTGGCATAGAGGCGCGAGAAAGATCAGAATGATCCTATGAGCATCAGCACCAGCAAGGGCCAGGCTTTGGCTGGCATTTCCGATGCGGCCCCCGCGCTCTTCGCGGGAAGCGTCAGTGCGGCCCTGCTTTTGGGTGCTTTCGGCTCCCAATATTTGGGCGGATTGGCCCCTTGCGAGATGTGCATCTGGCAGCGCTGGCCGCACGGCGCGGCGGTCCTTTTCGGCCTGATCGGCGGGTGGCTTGTCGCCCGGCGCGTATTGCCTGCCGAATTGGCGCGCGCGCTTGCCATCCTCGCCATTCTCGGGCTCGTCATTTCCGGGGCGATCGGGGTTTTTCACGCCGGCGTGGAATGGAAACTGTGGCCCGGACCGTCGGAATGCACAGGCATCGGTTATGTCCCCGGACGCGACGATTTCAAGCCGCTACAGATCGTGCGCTGCGACGAAGCGCAATGGCGCCTGCTTGGGATTTCGCTCGCCGGATACAACGCGGTGTTCTCGCTGGGGGCCGCGGCACTCGCCTATCTCATGCTCAAGCGGGCGCGGGCCTAGGGAGACCTCATGACGGCCGCGCGCGGAAATCGCCCAGCCCTTCCCGGGACGCAAAAACCCGAATCCGGCGACATCGAAGCGATGATCCGGGTGGATCATGCCGGTGAATTCGGGGCCCTGCGCATCTATCAGGGCCAGCTCGCGGTGCTGTCGCGGCTTTCCCGCGCCGATGACGATGTCGAAGCCATCCGCGCCATGCGGGCGCAGGAGCAAACCCATTTCGATGTCTTCGACCGCATGATCAAGGACAAGGGGTTGCGCCCGACCGCGCTGGAGCCGGTCTGGCATGCGGCGGGATTTGCGCTGGGTGCGGCAACGGCCCTCCTCGGCCAAAAGGCGGCCATGGCTTGCACGGTGGCGGTCGAAGACGTGATCGACGAGCACTACTCCAGGCAGATGGAGCGCCTTGGCACGCAGGAGCCGGC
>Ga0265337_1001542_pt1 | contig 11308 bp, 14 predicted proteins | sample 42122metaG_FD_192441 | JGI IMG/M metagenome (GOLD analysis project Ga0265337, IMG submission 192441) | Rhizosphere microbial communities from Carex aquatilis grown in University of Washington, Seatle, WA, United States - 4-21-22 metaG | ecosystem: Host-associated > Plants > Roots > Rhizosphere >... | reverse complement strand
TAGGTCGTTGCCAAGGTGATGGTTCCACAAAACGTCTGGCGGAAACTTTTTAATATTCTTCACTCTGACAGAAAGCTCGCAAGTTTGGTGGATTCGATTTTCAAGGAGGCTAACGTTGATCGCAAAGCTCAATTGCTTGATGAGTTGTACATCGCAAATACTGCCGGAAAAAATCGACTCACTGGTGAAAGTGGAAATGTGCTGAACGCGCTACTCGCAGCGTATGACCCAGTTAAGAATTTGTCGGCAGTGTCAATGAAGCACCGAAACGCTCTCATGGACTTTCTGGAGATAAAGTCACCTTTTGATTGGGCTTCGGCTTCGATTGGAAAGCGGATTGCTCATAGTAATGAATCCATTCAAGAGGCCACTCGTGCTCTTGGTCTTGCCGGTTCTGCGCGGACACTATACCAGTTTTTGTATTCGGAGCCGGTCTGGAATCTCTGGCATGCGGAGGACACCGTCAAGCGAGCAGATCAGCAAGTGATTGTTACTGTTCCTCAAAATACCGAGGCTGAAAAGAGCGAGGCGCTCAACGAAGGCGAGATACGGGAATCTCTACAAATCCAAGCTGCCCTTGCGGAAATTGGATCGAGAATGGGATTTCAAATTTGGCTGCCTCGTGCCGACCGTGGCAGAGTGCTGACAAAATGGAAACCTGATACCGGCGTCCTGATCGAGGAGCTTCCAGTCGGATTCGACCAAACGACGATGAAAACCATTGAGCAAATTGATGTGCTTTGGCTAAAGAAGCGGACAATCGTCAGGGCTTTTGAAGTCGAGCACACCACTTCAATTTATTCTGGAATTCTTCGCATGGCTGACTTGCTCGCGATGCAGCCCAACCTAAAAATCAAATTGCACATCGTTGCGCCTCCTTCAAGACGTGATAAGGTTTTTCAAGAAATTCGCCGGCCGGTTTTTGCATTGCTGGAGGGAGGTGCATTGTCGGACATATGCACCTATCTTTCTTACGACAATGTCACGGATTTACGCGAAGAAAAACATCTTGAGCATTTGTCGGACAAGGTGATTGAGGAATACGAGGACAAGTCACAGGAAGCATAAAATGGAATGATCCGTCCGCGTTGCCGAATTAAAGACAGTGTCAAGATGCACCCATCGCAAATAAACTCATCCGTTGACCATGACCTTTTTCCGAGTTATTAATTAATCATGAACATCGGCGTGCTTTTCGAGAAGGTTCAGGACAAGGATTTTCCGCCGGGCTATTTTTACGCGCACTTGCCGAGCCTGGGTCTGACCACGCACGGCTTGGGAATTGACGGCGCGCGCAGCGCCGCATTGGATCTGCTCAAACTTTGGGTCGCCGAGAAGAACGCCAGCGGCGACCATGTTTCACCCTCCTCCGAAATTTTGTTCTCAACCATCGAGCTTCCCGACGATGCCCTACAAAGCGCGTGAGGTTCTGGCCAAACTGCAACGTGCCGGTTTTGTGGTTCGTCGCCAATCCGGTTCGCACGTGGTGCTGCGCCATCAGGACGGACGCCAGACTTATGTGGCCATGCACCCCGGCGATGTGCCGACCGGAACCTTTCGCTCCATTCTAAAACAAGCCGGCCTGACCGAGGAATCTTTTCGCAACCTGTAAATCCACACCGCTGGCCAGCACGACTTTTCTTGCCCGGTCATCCGACTCGGCCATCATAGGCAGGCATGCGAATCCGGGTGGTCGAGGATGACAAGCAGATCGCGCCGTTCGTGGTCAAGAGCCTGAAACGACGGAAAAAATGCCTGCCTTGGCCCCGACTCGCTGGCATTCTTCCCGCCAGCGAATGAGCAAAGCTTCAAAAAATCGTCCCTGCCCGGCGGTCGGGCGCGAAATTCTTGTCTCCGAATGCGTGGCAAAACGCCACAACCCTTACGCCTGTCCGGCGACGTGTCCGCATGATCCGTTTGCGCCGACGAATTACTCCCGGTTCCTCGAACTTGAGGGCAAGCTGGACCGCCAGACCATGGATTATATGATGGAACACGCGGCGGATCGGCCGGCGATGGAAAAGGCGCTGCAGCAGGCGCGCAGCCATCCCAGCCTCCACGCCATGCATGCGTGGTTTGAATGGAATTTATTCTTTGCGCCGGAAGCGGACGGTCTTACTTGCTGTCAGCGCTGGGAGAAATCCGGGTTTCGCGAATTGAAGAGCGATCAGCGTTTCCTGCTGCGGGCCAAAATGCAGACCTGCATCGCGCTAGTGGAAATACATCGCGTGCTGGACGGCGAACGCGTGGAAGCGGTGGATTTGCTCGCGCCGGACGCGCCGCCGATGCGATTTCAGGACCGTGGACTGGCCGGCATGGCGGTGCGGTTTGCCAGCGTGCTCACATGGATTTATCCGCTGCCGCACTTCTGGCGGTTGAGCGGCACCGCGGCGGTGATTCCCGAAATGGCGCAGTTCTCACCCGAGGAGATCGTGATGGAAATCGTCCGGCATCTGGGCGGTCCGGCCACGGTGGACGGTGCGCGCCGCTGGCTGGCGGAACATTTCCTCCGATTCAGCGAAGCCCTGACGGCCACCTCCCGGGCGCGCCGGATGAAAATGCTCACCGGAATGGATGCCCGTTATGGCAAGGCCGTGTATGAATTGCAGGCGCCGTTTGCCGAATGCCGCGCACAGCTGGACCAATTGCCCGACGTTGCGCCGGACGACCTTTCCGACGAGGAACGCGGGGAAGGTTTTGCCGAGACGCGCGTCTGGTTCACGGAATCGGTGGCGGTGAAGCAGGCCGTGCCACCCGGCGGGCGCGCGGTGCTCGGCCGCATTTTGCTCGGCCAGACGCGCTGGCGGCTTGAAGCGTTCGGCGGCGAACGTTTCGCACAGTTGCGGCGGCAGTTTGAAGCTCATCTCGGCCAATGCCTCCGGTTCACGAGTGAACGTCTCGATGATTTGGGCTTGCGCATGGCCACCAAGGAACCGTCCGTGGACGAGTCCCTCGTCCCGCCGCGCCTGCTGGACGAACCGCAAAGAATCCTGCTGGCCTCTTCACGCGTCCCGCCGCTTCCTCCCGGCCGGTCGCGGGAGGAAGTCGAACTCGAACTGATGCATGCCGCCGACCGTGTGTTTTTAGATGACAATATTCCCGCGCTGGACCACAAAACGCCGCGCGAAGCCGCCCGCGACCCGGCACTGAGGCCCCGTCTGATCCATTTGTTGAAGCAACGGGTGCAGGCGCACGACGAGCGCAACCTGCGAACCGGGCGCACCGACGACATCAACTGGCTGCTGCGTGAATTGGGCGCGGATGAAATCATTTTTTATCCGCCGCCGTGGCGTCCCCCGCCGCCGGACCAGGAAGAGAAGGACGATCTGCCTGACGGAGAAGATTTCGTTGGCGAGCGTGAACCCAATCCGAATCTGCCGCCCGCACCGCCGCTGCCGGCGTTGCCGTTGAGCCTGGAGGAAGCGGTCAAACGGTTGGATGACGCGGTTAATGCCTTCAAGACAGCGGCAGATGCCGAGGCGGCACTCTTCGAGAGTGGCACGACTTTGATCGACGACGCGGACGAACTCACGGTGGACGTGCTTTCGGAGGTCGAGTTTTCGTTTAGCCTCACATTTCTCATGCAAGCGTGGTTTGCCCTGGTGCCGCCAGGATGCCGCCCGCCGAAAATTAATTTCCCGGACCTGGCGGCAGCGTTTGATCGCAACTGCCGCGACCTTGATAAAGTCATGAGATCAGCTTCAGCTGACGGATTGCTGAACTTTGCAAAAACCAGTTGTCAGCCGGAACTGCTGTTGCTGCTTACCAATGAAATCCTGCACAGCGGCATGAACGCGCCCAAGAAAATCCGTCCCCGCGCCGAATCACTGGGCATTATGATGGCGCTCGTGAAGACGGTCGTGGAGGAACTGGACGCGGCGTTGCGCCGCCGCAGCATCCACCGGTCATGAACTTCCCCGCGAGCAATCCTCGACGCCACGGCAATGGGGCATAACATAATCCAAAACCAAGAACTTGTTGCAGCCAAAGGCAGATGGAGTTAAAGGAACAGACCAATTCAACCGATATGGCTCTGGTCTCGAAAGACCCCGCCGGCGGCAAAAGGCGATGCGGCTGGGGGGAAAATGAACACCCGCCTGAAATTTACAGCAAATGATCAATAAAATTGGCATTGTCACCGGCGGCGGCGATTGCCCCGGCCTGAACGCGGTCATCCGCGCGGTCGCCAAAACCGCCGCCCAGCGCGGCTGGGAAACCATCGGCATCATCGGCGGCTACGAAGGATTGCTGTCTCCGCAGAATTATCGCGTCCTCGATTACAAGGCACTCGACGGCCTGCTCGTGCGCGGCGGCACCATTTTGGGCACGGCCAATCGGGGGAAATTTTCCGCCAAAACCGGCCACGGCGAAACCCGCCAATTGCCGAAGGAATTGATTGATGGGACCAAACAAGGCATGGAAACACTCGGCATTTCGGCCTTGGTGTCCGTCGGCGGTGACGGCTCACTCACCATCGCCCAGCAAATGCATGAAGCCGGCATCCCGATTGTCGGCGTGCCCAAGACCATTGACAACGATCTCGCGGCCACCACCATCACTTTCGGTTTTGACTCGGCCGTGGCCTGCGCCACCGACGCCCTGGACCGCCTGCACACCACCGCCGAAAGCCACAATCGCGTAATGGTCCTGGAAGTGATGGGCCGTTACGCCGGCTGGATTGCGATTTATGCCGGCGTGGCGGGTGGGGCGGATGTGATTTTGATTCCCGAAATTCCCTTCAGCTACGAAAGCATTTGCGCGGCGATTGAGGGTCGCGAAAGAAAGGGCAAACATTTCACCCTCGTCGTTGCCGCGGAAGGCGCCAAGCCCGCGGGTGGCGACTTTGTCACGACCGGCGGACAGCAGCAAAACCGCGAGGCGCGGCTGGGTGGCATCGGCGCCGTGGTCGCGGCGGAAATTGAAAAGCGCACCGGCAAGGAAACCCGCGCCATGGTGCTCGGCCACCTGCAACGCGGAGGCAGCCCCACCTACATGGATCGCGTGCTGTGCACATTGTTTGGCGCCAAAGCCGTCGAGTTGATCACCGAAGGCCGGTTCGGCCGGATGGTGGCGCACAACGGAAAATTTGTGGACAGCGTGCCGCTGGCGGAAGCCACCGGGCGACTGCGCACGGTGCCGCTGGACGAGGGTTTTGTTCACGCCACCCGTGCACTCGGCATCAGCCTGGGTGATTAGAGCGATGTCGAGCCTGTGGCTCGAATAAATCGGCGCGCAGCGCCGATGCTACAACCGAGGACAAAACCCCACTCGTAATTTGGTAGTGGTGCGTTTTGCAGCTTTCGGTGGGGTGGGCGTCCTCGCGAGCCGTCGTCACCGCGCTTTGACGCGTCCAGCCGGCTCGTCGGTAGCCTCGCCCCACCAAAACGCACGCCATCTGCGACCTCACAGGCTGGCTTCCGGGAGGGAAAACTTGTAGGTTCGGGGCAATTGGAAAACACATCCGAACCAAACCAATCGTTCCGCATCGGCTCGGTGCAATACTTCAACGCCGTGCCGCTCACCCGCGGCATTGAAGGCGAAATCTTTTTTGCCACGCCCGCCCAGCTTGCCGAAATGCTCCGCCGCGACGAACTTGATGCCGCGCTCGTCAGCATCACCGAGGTCTTGCTCAATGACCGCTATGATATCCTCGACGGTGTTGCCATCGCGTCGCTGGGCGAGGTGTACAGCGTGTTGCTGGCGCATTGCGTGCCACTGGAAAGCATCACGGAGGTTTTTTGCGACCCCGCTTCGCTCACCAGCGTGAACCTGCTGAAGGTATTGCTGGCGGAACGCGGCGTGAAACCGGAATTCAAGCCTTTGACTGATTATGCCACCGCCGCACAGCGCGATGCCGTGCTGCTGATCGGCGACCGGGCGATTGATTTTCAACGCGCCACCCACGTGCATGAAATTTTCGACCTCGGCACGGCCTGGTACGAGCTGACCAATCTGCCGTTCGTTTATGCGGTGTGGGCGTTGCGGCGAGGCATTGAAAACAAGGAGCTGCGATCCGAACTGCGGCAGGCGAAAAACTTTGGCCTCGAAACATTGGATTACCTCATCGAGACCCGCGAGGAGTACGACGAGGATTTCCGCCGGGATTATCTCAGCTGGCACGTGCACTATCACCTGGCCTCGGACGAGAAACGCGGCATCGCGAAATTCTCCGAGCTGCTGCAGAATCACGGCCTCGGGCCGGTGTACGAACCGAAGTTTGTTATCTGACCTTTTACCGGAGCAAACGGAGGAAACAGAGGGGAAATTAAGACCCGTTTCTCTATGGTCTCCGTTTGCTCCTGTTCAATTCCCGTTTTCCAGTTTCGCCAGCGTTTCGGGGTCGCGAACGTCCACCCAGCGGCCCTGAACTTCCAGTCCCGCCAGTTTCTGTCCGGCGGCAATCATGGCACTGATGGCATCGGTCAGTTCGTATTCGTCGCGCGGCGATTTTTTTAATTGGACCGTAAAATCGAACAAAGACGGCCGGAAGATGTAAATGCCGGCATTATACCACGCCGGAACACCCGGCTTGAGCCAGCGGTCGCGTCGCAATTGTTCAACCTGTTCCGGTGATGGTTTTTCCACCAACCGCTTCAGGCAGAATTGTTCGTCGAAGAAATTCAACCCGCCCTTGGTCACATCTTCGCCAGGCGTGACGGTGATGACGCCGGCAAAATCGCCTTCGTCGAAGCGCCGGACCATCTGCGGATACGTCGCAGGCGGAACGAGGATATCGCCGTAGGTCAGCAAAAACGGCGAGCTGCCGATAAACGCTTTCGCCAGTTCCGGCGCCTTGCCGGTGCCGTCCTGGACGAGCTGGCGGCCGGTCGCGATGCGCGCCCCCCATTCCGAGCCATCGCCGAAATGGTTTTCAATTACCTCGGCGCGAAACCCGGTGACGATGAAGATGTCGTGAATGCCCGCGTCGAGGATGCCGGTGACGATGTGTTCGAGGATGGGTTTGCCCTGCACGCGAAGCATGGGCTTGGGCAAGCGATTGGTGAGTTCCCGCATGCGTGTGCCCTTGCCGGCGGCCAGAATGACAGCTTTCATCATGTTTATCCGCGTATTTCGCAGTCAAAACTTCGTCAGCTTTTCCAGTTCCTTCACGCGGCGGTCGATGTCGGCGCGCTTGATCTTGGTCGTGCGCGTCAGGCCGAAGCCTTCGCAGCAGAATGACGCCGTGACACTGCCGTAAATCATCGCCCGCCGGAGGTTGGCGTCAATCGAGCCGCGCGCCGTGGCCAGATAACCCATCATGCCGCCCACGAACGAATCACCGGCGCCGGTCGGATCCACGACCTCATGCAACGGATACGCCGGGCAGATGAAAAATCCTTTCGGCCCGGACAGGATCGAGCCGTGCGAACCCTTTTTGATGATGACGTATTTGGGCCCCAGCTTGTGGATTTTTTTCAGCGCGGCGAACATGTTATCTTCCTTGGTCAACTGGTGCGCCTCGCTGTCGTTGAGCACGAAGCCGTCGAGGCGCGGGAGCAACTTCAGCAAATCCGGCAGCGCAATGTTCAGCCATAAATCCATCGTGTCGGCCACGACGAATTTCGGCCGGCGCATCTGGTCAAGCACGTGATGCTGGAGCGCCGGGGCGATATTGGCCAGCAGGACAAACGGCGTATTCCGATGCGCGGGCGGCAACGCGGGAGTAAACGTCTCGAACACCCCGAGTTCGGTCAGCAACGTGCGGCGATTGTTCATGTTCGCCTCATATTCGCCCGACCAGTGGAATGTCTTCCCCGGCAGGATCTGCAGGCCGGCCAGGTCAATCTTGTGCCGGCGGTAAAGCGCGATGTACTTTTTCGGAAAATCGTTGCCCACGACACCGATCAGTTTGACCGGACTGAAAAAACTGGCGGCGACGGCGGCATGACTGGCCGAACCGCCCAGCAGGCGCGGATTTTCCGCGTTGGGAGTCTTGATGGAATCGAGGGCGGTGGAACCGACAATTAAAACGCTCATGTATTTAAGGTCTGGGATTTGGGGTCTTGGGTCCGGGAATCAGCAACCGCCTTTGCCCTTCTGGATAAGTTCAATTTCGTAACCTTCCGGCGCATCAATGAAGGCGAAGGTTGAGCCGCTGGAACTGGTCGTCGGACCGTCGGAATATTTCAAGCCGAGTTGGGCGAGGTGTTTGCCGAACTCCTCGAGGCTGTCCACTTCAAAGGCCAGGTGGGTGAGATCGGGCTGCACCTGCACCGGCCCGCTGCCGGGGAAATAGGTGATTTCAATCTGCTCCTCGCTTCCGGGCGTCTGGAGGAAAACCAGTTCGGAACCGCGGGGTGATTTGTGCCGCCGGATTTCCTTCAGGCCCAGCACCTCGCGGTAAAATTTCACCGTGCGTTCCAGGTCGTTCACGCGATAGCGCGTATGCAGCAGCCGGGTGACTTTGCTCATGCGCAAAATTTATCAGCCCCCGGTCCAATGTCCAATGTCCAAAGTTGCATCGCATTGTTTGACTTTGGGCTTTAGACTTTGGGCTCCAGACTTTAGACTTGGACTATGGGCAAACGCCGTGAAGCGCGCGAACGCGCCGTGCAGTTTTTGTTCCAGCACGATTTGAACCCGCCGGAAAACCTGGATGGGGCGCTCAATGAATTCTGGGACACGCAACGCGCGGCCGCCATCGCCGGGGAAAAAGGCCCGGCCACCTGGGGCCAGCCGGTGGAACTGCCGCCGCCAACGGCCGAGGAGGCCGCGACGCGCCTGTTCGCCGACCCGTTGATTCGCGGCACCCTGGAACATCGCGATGCGATCGACGAACTCATCAAGGGGCACGCAAAGAACTGGGAATTCCATCGCATCGCCGCGGTGGACCGCAACATCATGCGGCTGGCGATTTATGAAATGCTGCACCGCGAGGACATCCCGCCCATTGTCAGCATCAACGAGGCGGTGGACATCGCCAAAAAGTTTTCCACGCAGGACAGCGGCAAATTTGTCAATGGCATCCTGGACAAGATCAAGGGCAAATTGATGCGGCCGGCAAGAATCGTGAAATGAAATTCGCGGACTTACATCTGCACACGCATTTTTCCGACGGCACGTTTTCGCCGGAGGAACTGACCGGGCACGCCCAACGGCTCGGCTTCACCGCCCTGGCGCTGACGGATCACGATTCGGTCGAGGGCTGCGCGCGCATGGCGGCGGCCTGCCACGCGGCGGGCATCGAGCTCATCACCGGCACCGAACTCACCGCCGAATACAACGACATCGAACTGCACATCCTCGGTTATTTCCTGGATCCGCAGAATCAAAAGCTGCTCACGGAACTTGCCCGGTTCCAGTCCGTGCGCCAGGACCGCATTCGCGAGATGGTCTCCCGGCTCAACCAATTGAACGTCCCGCTGGAAGTGGAATCCGTTTTTGCGCTGGCCAACTGCAAATCCCCCGGCCGGCCGCACGTCGCCCGGGCGCTGGTAAAAGCCGGCCTGGTCAAAAATCTGGACGAGGCGTTCGAGCGTTTTCTCAAAAAGAACCGGCCGGCCTGGGTGCCCAAGGCCAAGATGTCCGCCCTGGAGGGCGTCGAGTTGATTCACCAGGCCGGTGGGCTCGCGGTGATGGCCCATCCCGGCCTGAACCGCACGGACGAAATCATTCCTGCACTCGTGGAGGCCGGGCTCGACGGCATTGAATGTTTTCACACCAAACACTCCGTCGCGCTGGCGGAGCGTTACCTGGAAGTCGCCAAAAAATTCGGCCTGCTGGTGACGGGCGGTTCCGATTGCCATGGTTTCAGCAAGGGTAAACCGCTCATCGGCACGGTCAAACTGCCCTACGAATACGTGGAAAAACTCAAGTCGAAGGTCGAGAGTCGAAAGTCGATCGCCGGAACGGCTGCCACTCCGGCTCTTGACGCCCACCTCTCGACGCTCGACCCATGAATCTTTTCGCCAAGTTTAAAGCCGGCCTGCAGAAAACCCACAGCAAGCTGGTCCACGAAATCAAACGCATTGTCACGCGTTCGCCCAAATTGGACGCGGCCTCGCTCGAGGAACTCGAAGCGGCGCTCATTGCCGCGGACCTCGGCCTGGCCGTGACCGGGCAAATTGTCGCCACCGTGAAACACGCCTACGAAACCCAGGGCGGCGCGGGCCTGGACGTCTTCAGCATTGCCCGGGCCGAGGTGGAAAAAAATCTGCTGGCCGGCAGGGCGGACTTGAGCAAAGCCGCGAACGGCCCCACGGTGGTTTCCATCGTCGGGGTCAACGGCACCGGAAAAACGACCACGGCGGCCAAACTCGCGCACCTGATTCAATCGCAAAAGAAAACCGTGTTGCTGGCCGCGTGCGACACCTTCCGCGCCGCCGCCATCGAGCAGATCAAATTGTGGGGCCAGCGATTGAAGGTTGACGTCGTGGCCGGCGCTTACGGCGCGGATGCGGCCTCCGTGGCGCACGATGCGGTCACGGCGGCGCAGGCGCGCCAGGCGGATTACCTGTTCATCGACACTGCGGGCCGGCTGCACACGAAGCACAATTTGATGCAGGAATTACAGAAGCTGCATCGCGTCATCGGCAAGCAACTGCCCGGCGCGCCGCATGAGGTGTTGCTGGTGCTGGACGCGACCACGGGCATGAATGCGCTCAACCAGGCGCGCGAGTTCAACAAGGCGGTGCCGCTCACCGGTCTGGTGGTGACCAAACTCGACGGCACGAGCAAAGGCGGCATGGTCGTGGCCATCCAGAAGGAGCTTGGCCTGCCGATCAAATTCGTCGGCCTCGGCGAACAGCCGGACGATTTGCAGCCCTTCGATGCGAAACAGTTCGCCCAGGCGTTGTTTGAGGAATGAGATTCGACGCGGAGCGTCAACAAAACTTGGACAAAACGCCTGCTTTTGTATCCTTCCTGCATAATGAGTCCAACCCTGCGCCGCTTGTTATTCCTGCTTTTCTTTTTGTCCGGCTTTTGCAGCCTCGTTTATCAGGTGGTTTGGACGCGCATGGCGTTTGCGTCGTTCGGGATCATTACCCCGGTGCTTTCGGTGGTGCTTTCGGTGTTCATGCTAGGACTTTCGGTGGGAGCGTGGGCGGGAGGACGGCTGGTCGGTCCCTGGACAAGAAAAACCGGCTGGTCCGCGGCTTATTTTTATGCCGGAGCGGAATTGATGATCGGGCTGGGCGGGGCTTTTGCGGTTCCCAAATTGTTCGGGCTGGGAGAACATTGTTTGTTGTCGGCCGGCCAGACCAATTCCTTCGAATATCTTTTCCTCTCGGCGTTGGTCCTGGCCATCTCCATTTTCCCGTGGTGTGTGTGCATGGGCGCAACCTTTCCGCTGATGATGGCCTATGTC
>Ga0265337_1001541_pt1 | contig 11309 bp, 7 predicted proteins | sample 42122metaG_FD_192441 | JGI IMG/M metagenome (GOLD analysis project Ga0265337, IMG submission 192441) | Rhizosphere microbial communities from Carex aquatilis grown in University of Washington, Seatle, WA, United States - 4-21-22 metaG | ecosystem: Host-associated > Plants > Roots > Rhizosphere >... | reverse complement strand
CTTCACGTAGGAGAACCGCGTCGGTGGCACCGACTGCGCCTGCCACGTCGCCCCGTTATTAGTCGATGCGAACACCCCGCCGCTGTTATCAAATATTCCCCCGAATGCCACTGCCAGCTCGGCAGTGTTCACCGGGTTGCACGCGATCGAGTTAAGGCTCAACGACGTGATTCCTGTGGAACTGACGCGGGTCGTCGTCGTCGCGTCGTCACTCAAGATGACTCCGTAGGCTGTCGCCGCCAGCGCCACCCGCGAGGAATTGCCCGGGGCAAACCGCACATTGTTCAAGGAATACCCAGCGGTGGCGCCGGACGAGATCGTCCAGATCTGCCCGCCATTGGTGGACTTATGCACCCCGTCTGGCGTTGACGCCAGAATCACATTCGGGTTGTTCGGGTCAACTGCAATGCCGGTGGCGACCGCTTGCGGCCAACCGTTGTCGATGCGCGTCCACGATGAGCCATTATTGGTGCTGCAATAAAGCCCCAAATACTGTCCGCCGAAAAGGATACCACCGCCCACGAACCATCGGCCGCGGTCATAACGCACTGCGAGCATCGGGTTGCCGGGCATCCCCGCACCCACGTAGCTCCACGTCTGCCCACCGTCCGGCGTGAAATACACCCAGCCCCCGCTGAAGCCCCCGCCGTACACAACCATGGCCTGCAGCGTGTTCGTTGGGTTCAGCGCGATGCCCCAGCAGGAGCCCGAGGCTCCCGGTGGCGTAACGTTCGTCCAAGTCGTCCCGCTGTCAAAGGTTTTCATGACTGCGCCGCCGGCCGTGCCCGCCCAAATCACCTGCGGGTTGGTGGGATCTATCGCCACTGAATAGGTCGCGGTGAAATACCCAAGCCCAAGGTCGCGCTGGCTAAACGTCACACCGTTATCTGTCGACAACCACACCGAATCATCGCTGCCGACCCAAGCTGTGCCGTCTGCGCCAAAGGCGATGTCATAGACGCTAAGCTGTCCAATGCTCGGGACCCGCGCCCACGACACACCGCCGTCGGCGGACCGGAACAGCCAGCCATAACTGCTCCCCCCAGGTGCGACTCCGGCCAGCATCACGCTCGAGTTCACTGGGGAAATAGCGACGTCCTGCACGTCCCCGCCGAAAGGGCCCAGCGGGCGCCAGGATTGCGCGGGAACGATGGAAGGGACAGAGAGAAGGATACTAACCAGAGCCGGGAAGTGCCTTGCCACAAATCCGCTTTTCATATGAAGCCTCGTACGGGTTGCCAACATTCACTTTCTGATAACTTCAACTCTATCAAAACCATCCCTCTCCTGTCAATGTTCGCGGGCAGGAAAGGCTGAAGGCTAAATTCTAAAGTACCAAGAGTAATTTTCAGTGCGGGCGCTGCCTTCAACTTCCAGCCTTTAACCGTATCCATGCAGTTGAAAGAGATCTTAACCACGGATGAACACGGATTCCAAAACCGCAAAATACGCGAACCGGATTTCAGGATTTATTTCACCCTTTCTTGCCAGCCAAAGCTTGTGCCTGTCCTCCGACCTGACCATCGGAGCCTTAGCGAAGTTGGAAGCCAGGCGAAGGATGGAAGAGACGGCTGGAGCCTTTCATGCCGCGCCGCCCGGCAAGAGCGGAGCGTGTTCAAAATGCAGACCTGCCCCCTTCGCGCGCCAGAAATCACTGCCCCTTTAGTCCCATTTACAGAAAGCCATTCGTTCCCTATCAACTGTCCCATGAACAACCTGATTACTGTCGTTACCCGCTTCCAACTGCCTGCTGGCGCTGCCGCCGATCAGATTCGCGCTGCGTTTGACGAGGCCGCACCAAGATTCCGCAACGTGCCCGGTTTAGTCCGGAAACAATTCCTGCATTCGAAGGATTGCCGGACCGCCGGCGGAGTCTATTTGTGGAACGATGAACGTGCCGCCCGTGCGTTCATGAACGAGCACGTCGCACCGATGATTCGCGAGAAGTTTCATGTCGATCCTGCCATCGAATTCTACGGTTCGCCTGTGACCGTGGAGAATTGAATGCCTGCTCGCGATCCATCGGAGCCCGCTCGCGACGCTAGTCAGAGTTGAATGTTGAATGTTCCCTGCACCCGGTAAGAGCGAAGATTATTCAACATGCGGAGCTGGCTCCTTCAATGGGGATACGCTCCTAACGGGCAGGCAGTGTAATGGTGTGAGGAACTTGCCTGTTATCTTGATTGGAAGAGCAAAGGATTGGGGTGCGAATGTTGGAATAATGCGAATACACTTCAGCGATGCCTGGCGTGGAAGCATTCTCCCGCTGGTAAAATTGTTTTGGGCCTTTTTAGTCATTGTCCGAATGGTATTTTACTGAACCCGAATCACAATGGGGTGTTCGCCCCATAAATGATTTTTCTGCCTTCAGTCTTTGCCTCCAACCTTCAGCCGCGCGGCGCAGTTTTACGCGGCCGATGGTTCAAAACACGGGACGGACTCCTTTACGGATCAACCCTCGAACGTTCAAGTGGCTATCCGGGGGAACAGATCCGGTTGGGACTGCGCGAAGACCGGGGCGTCCTGGTTTCCTGCCGGGATGATGGATTCCATCGGGCCGCCGCCCGACACGTTTTTCATCTTCCGGGCGAGCCGGTCAAAGCGCGCATGAATCCGGTCCATGCCTTCGTCGCCACTGTCCGGTCGCTGATATTGATCTTGCACACTTCTATTGTGTTTCATCCGGCCAGCCTAGGCCGGCAACGACGTGTCCGCCATGGGGTATTCTCCTTAACAACCAATGTCCGTGCCGCGCACCCCGGCGGCCAGACAGGGTAACACCCCATTGAAGGAGGCCGCGCCTCAACGAGAATCCAAGGTGTGACGGTAAACCAAAATGCAAGTCGTGTATTGCAAGGATTGTTCAAACCACGAGAAAGAAAAAGTAAGCTATGAAAAATACCATTGATGATATTGGCTCACCCCAAGTTTTGGAGCGGCCCGAGGGGAAATCCGGTTCCGGGAAATCGGATGCCGAAAAACAGGAGATGCAGAAGAAGATGGAAGCCGCCGGCACGCCGGGACCGGCGCACAAGGCCCTCGACGCCTTTGTGGGAAATTGGAAGACGGAGGTGAAAAGCTGGTGTGGGGCCGGCGGCCCGCCCAATGTGAGTCAGGGGACGGCGAAAGCAAGCTGGACATTGAAGGGACGTTTCCTGGAAGAGGAATTCCACGGCGAAATGATGGGCAAGCCGTTCAACGGTCGGAGCCTGATGGGCTACGACAACATCAAGCAGACGTTCAACACCGTGTGGGTGAGCGATATGCAGACCGCGATGGTCACGAGTGAGGGCAAAGGCGGGAAGGACAACAAAGTCATCACGCTGGAAGGCAAGTCGAATTGCCCGGCAACGGGCCGAAAGGACATTCCGATGAAAACGGTGTTCCGCGTGATCAGCCCGGATAAGTACGTTTTCGAAATGTTCAACGACGGCGCCAAATCGATGGAGATTACGTACACCCGGAAGTGAGAAGCGTTTTTGCAGTGCAGGCACAGCGGCCCAATGGGTCGCTGTGCCTTTTTCGTGGCAGGCGCGTTGGACGGCAAACGGAATGTTTAACCACGGATGGAGACGAATGCCGGCCCAGGACCGGAGGTCCGAAAGAAAATTGCCCACGGCAAAACCGTGGGAATGAAATTGAATTAGAACAAGCCCCGGTAGGGGCGACAGAATCTTCACCGCTAAATACGCGATATATCAAAATGCGCGACTGGCCACCTCATGGGGAGAAAACCTCATGGAAACCGTTATTACGGTATGGTATTTTGCGACCATGAAAGGCTCAACGATTCCTGATGACAATCCCAGGCGTGAGGCTGTGTTCGCGCGGCCAAACGAAGACCAAAATTTGCCCCACCTTGGAATTGTGGGAGATACCTACACCATCCTTTTGACAGGCCAGGACACAGCCGGACGATATTGTCTGATTGACATGCTGGTTCCGCCAGACGGCGGGCCGCCAGCTCATCGTCATGATTTCGAGGAGATGTTCACGCTACTGGAAGGCGAGCTTGAGTTTATATTTCGTGGCGTGAAATCATCCTTGCGCACCGGCGACACCGTCAATATTCCGGCCAATGCGCCGCACCAGTTCCGCAATTTGTCTCGACGGCCGGCACGGATATTATGCCTGTGTTCGCCGGCAGGGCAGGAGGAGTTTTTCAAGGCCGTGGGCATGCCCCTCGCGAATCGGACAACGCCGCCGCCAAAACTTGACGCAGCAGCCCAGGCTGCATTCATGGCGAAAGCTGAAAAACTTGCTTCGAAATATCGAACGGAGCTGTTGCCTCCTTGAGGGGATAAAATCCCGGCGTGTGGATTGGCCTTTAGAATTTGGCCTTTCCTGCCGCGGCGTAGCTTTAGCGCAGGCCGGGAGAATTCAGCATTTGCTTCCGTTACGCTGGCCAATCTCGCCAAGCCGTTCCATAAACAGGATTTCCGCGACGGGCTGTGACGCCCTTTTTACGGGACCCACCGCCTGAGGCCAAAGGCCTTTTACGCGGCTACCGCCCGGCGTGAACGAAGATGGTTCAAAAGGCGACCCCTCTATGACCGCTTTTGGTCAAATCCGAGGTTGGTTCAGGCTTGAGACAAAAATAAAGGGAGCCTCGTTGCCTCGGCTCCCGTGAAATCGTAATTTTAATCCATGGACGCGACTGAAAACCTGATGCGGCCGGTTCAAGTCCAATAGCCCTCGTAATACTTGTAGGCATTCCCTTGTTGCTCGCAGCGCGGTGCGACCCACATAGAACCCGGTCTCGGCGGCAATTCCCAATGGCCCGCCACCCATTTATAACCGCTATTGTTATGCCACGTCCAGTAGCCGGTGAGCCACACATAATCAGGAGATGGCTGAGCCAGCACGACATCCGGTCGGAGCACCGGCGGTGCGGCGTTTACAATGGTGGTGGTTGTGCCGGGCGTTGCATTCTCAATGATCACATTGGCGGGGTTTCCAGCGATCACGCCGGGCACCGTGTCCGGTGTCGTTGTGGTGGTGGTCGTCGTCACCGAGCGGGTGGGCGCCGGCGGCGGTGCTTCCGAAACCATGTGCGACTCGGGCGCGGAAGCGCAACCGGCCAGGAGGCCCAGAGCTCCGCAAAATACGAAGAGCGGTGTGAGTTGTCTTATGGTGCGGATGGAGGCTGAACGATATAGGAAATTAGCGATTTTTGTTTTCATCTTTCGACAATAGACCCGAATCCGTTCCAGTACCATGGGGTGTTATACGCAGGGAGCAACGACCCGCCGCCCGGCAAGAGCGAAGAATCGTGCACGGCCACCCGTCACGGACCAGTTCACCTTCACTTCATCGATGAGTTGGCCAGATGTCAGGCGTTGAGCGGCGGCAAGTGTTCAAGGGGTGGTGACGACGCGATAGAATCTGACGGGCGAATTGCTGACAATGTCGGTGAAGGCCATGGTGGTGTTGGTGCCGAGGCTGGATGTGCCGAGGTTGGACCATGACCCGAAGTTGAGGTTGGTGCGGTATTGCAGCTGGTAGTGCGGGCCGGGCAAGGCGGTCCAACTCAAACGAACGACGTTGTTGGAATAACTCGTGGAAGAGATGGTCGGTGAAGGGAAAGTCGTGCAACAGACCGGAACCTGGGCGGTGGTCACGATGGAGAGTTGCCAGCCTTCGGAAATGCTACCGATGTCGCCGGTTGAAAAATCATACGCGTATAGCGACCACGTTCCATTGGGAGAAGCTCCTAAAGCGGTGACACTCGTCCCATAAGGCGCTTGAGGTGCGGGTGGAACCAGAGTGCTCTGCGGAAAGTAATAGGACGGCAAGTAGTTGCCCGAAGTGATCAGGCCGGGCCCCCCGGTTGCAACCGAAGGCACCTGATTTGGCGCCGTGTCGTCGAACGTCAGTATCAGATTGGCCACGCCCGAGCCGTTGCCACATCCATCCATCAATGCGACATTCTGACCACCCGGGCCCACCAGCAGGACAGCTGCCAGTAAAACGAATGAATGAGAAAAATTATTCAAGGTCGCCGTTATATTGACGATCTGGTTGGTCACGCCTGACACCAGGAGTGTGGATGGATAAGGGACGCCGATTCCGTCATCGGGAATGCCGATGGTTCCGAGATTAGCGAAAACCTGGGTGGAAATGACAGTGACATTGGTTCCGACGCTGAGAATGTTGGTGAGCATTCCGAGGTTGTTTACGCCATCCTGAAGCTGGATCACCGAAGCGACGGAGCCGCCGCAGGGCGCTGATGGTATGAAGCTGAAGGACCGTGTCACAGTGCCGTTGACCGGGATCGCGCCATAGTTCTGTGGTGCACTGGGATAATAGATCCCGTTTTGTGGCAGCAAGGTCGCGACGAGATTGGTGGTGGGTGCGTTGCCAAAATTGTTGATGGCCCAGTTTACAGTTACGGTCTCAAACGGATCGATCCGGCCGTTGGCGGGTGTGCAGGATTCTGAAACCAATGCCGTGGAAGCAACCTGCAGACGCGGGCCGGCGGGAATGATCGAGAAGTCAACGTCTGACACGTCGTAGAAGATGTTGTTGTGACCCTGAATCTTGATGCGGGCGTTCGAGGTTGTTATCTGCGGCAACGTAACCGAGGCTGTGCCGGTATTGGGCGCGTTGGTTTTGAGAAGGAAGGGATAAGTCAGGCCGCTGTCGGTGGACAGGTAGATGTCCACATTGGTGGCCTTGATCGGAGCAACGGCGGTGCCGGCGACGTTCCAGGCAACGTTAGTGGCGCCGAAGAGGGTCACAGCTGTATTGGGAAAGGTCACGGCAAACGGCGATCCTGTGTTGGTTACGGTGATCTGGATTTCGGCATCAGCCACGCCGCCGCCGCCGGAACGGTTGTCGCGGGCGGTGACGCGGAAAGTCATAACGCGATTGGTCGTGGGAATGATTTCCTGGACGGAACTGGTGTTGGCAAGGACCAGGGAAAGGCTGGGGAAATAGCGGACCGGGCTGTTCGTGGGCAGGAACGAGCGGAACAGGGGGCTGCTGCCGTTGTCAGGATCGGTGAGGGCGGTGGCCGGGCCGAGGTCCATTTCTTCCCAGCAATAAGTGAGGGGGTCGCCATTCGGATCGCTGCCGCTGGCGGTGAGGACAAATGGGATGGAGGCGGGTATCGTGTAATTGGTGCCGGCGCTTACGCTGGGCGCGCTATTACCCGTCGCGGTGTTCACTGAACAACTTGTGCCGACGAGGAACGATTGAATCTGGTCCAGGCTCGCGGCATGGAAATAGGGGTCGCTGTGGATTTGCAGATTGTCAGGGGAACAAAGACCCGCATAGGACATGATCGTGGACCCGCTGCCGGGTTCATATGCGGAAGAGTCGCTGCGATTGCGGAAGCCGCAGCCATTGGCGGTGGAGTTGAAAGTATGCAAGGCGCCAAATTGGTGGCCCATTTCATGGCTGACGTAATCGACGTAAAAACCATCCCCGACGGGCGCGGTCAAGCCGGTCATACCCTGGGCCTTGGACGAGCCCGAACAAACAGAATAAAGCCGGCCAACGCCGCCGCCACCGGTGCTGAAGACGTGCCCGATGTCGTAGTTGGCAGAACCGATGATGGAATCGATGGTGGACTGGTTCTGGCCGGGCATCAGGTTGATATCGCCGTTGTTGTAAGGGTCGGTATCGGCGTTGGTGAAGACGAGCAGGTGGTTGTTGGCAACGAGAACCAGCCGCACAGCGAGTTCGGTTTCGTAGATGCCGTCCACGCGGTTGACGGTGGTGACGATGGCGCTCATGGCGCCAGATACCGTTCCGCCGAAATAAGCCGTGTATTCTCCGGTGCAAGCCATGGCGAGGCGGAAGGTGCGCAGCATCTCTCCGGACTGGACCTTGTTCGGTTGAGCGGCGGGCGAGGGCGCGGCCTGGGCCGACTCATCTTGTGAGAAGCACTGAAAGTCGTCGACGCCCTTCACCAGATCCTTCTTGAAGTAACTCACATAGTAATTGGTGTCCCCGCGATACGCGGGGTCTACATAAACTGCGCCGTGAGGGGACAGGATCTGGGAGTGGAAACCGGCGGGCGTGAGGTCCAGTCTCACGGTGGCGGTCGGATCGTCCAGGCCGACACCGGCGTAGGTTCTGATCTCCGGGAATTTCGCGGCGAGTTCAGGCGCCATGATGGGGGCCTGGACGACGGAAAACCGTGCAGTGGTGCCGTCGGGCATGGGAATCTTGATTTCAGTGCCGGCGCGACGGGTGTCGGCAGGTTCGGCCGATTTGATGATGCTGAAATTTTTTTGGATGGCCGCATGATTGAGCCGGAACAGTTCGCCATGCCTGGGTTCCACCCACCTGGCGGCGCTCATCATGGAAGCAGGCGGTTGTGAAAGATGAGTCCACCCGGAAGGTTCGGATTGGGCGATGGCGGCGGGTGAAGACAAACACAGATAGCCAGTGAACACTGCGGCGACGAACCGGGTGAAGGCCCGGGTGCTCAAAGCCTGAAAAAGTTCAAGTGACGGTTCCTTCCACATGCCGGCGGATGAGAATTATCAAAGCAATTAGTCCGGGAATTTGCAATAAAATACGAACCTGTGCAGGATTTTACACCCAGGAACGCAATCGTAGAGGGTGTCAGGAAGCGCGAATCCTCGATTGGAATCGGGTTTCACCCTCCGTTCTCTCCTGCAAACAAAATGTTTAACCACGGATGAACATCCATCCTTCGTTCCGCAATGCGGACCACGGAGGACAGGCGAATGGACAGGGATTCCAAACCGCGAAACACGCGAAATACGCGAAAATTTCCGTTTCAATCGTAAATCGGCAACACCGCTCCGCGCGTGCGCGCGAAAATCGGAGTCGTAAATCCTGGCGCCCGCCGGCCAATCTCGCCGGGCTGCTGCATAAACAGGATTTCCGCTGACTTCAGCCTTTAACCACGGATGAACCTAACGCGGCTTGCGCCGCAACCACAGATGAAAGCCGCAAAAGAACGCAAAGAACGCAGAGACACAACGTCTTTTCTTTGTGTTCCTTGCGTTCTCTCGCGGCCAATTCTTTGCCAAGAAAACAAAGATTTGCATAATTGTTGTACGGATTCCAAACCGTGAAATACACGAACTTTTCTGACTTTGGCCTGTAGCCTTTCCACCCTCCGTAGCAGCGCTACTGCGGAGGACAGGTAGAATTTAGCGTTGTTTTCCGGCTGCCGTCCAGCGTCCCGCGCGCCGCTGCGAGAATGAGTTTTGAATCGAGGCCCAAGGATTAAAAGTTTTCCGCGCAAAATGAAGGAAACTAAATTTCTCTCGCCCGTCCGCCGTCAACCTGTTAAATCCATTCGGGGGATGAATCCGCTCTATAAGGCGAGAATCTACAAGTTCTCCGCGACCATATCGCGGGAAATCCGCTGACCTCGTTTGTCTTAAACCGAAAGGATGATTATGTGCAACGAAAACAACCCGAAAAAAACACAACCAAGGTTGGTGTTGGCTTCACTGCTGGTGCTGATAGTCGTTCAGATGCCAAACCCGCCAGCAGCGTCGGCAGCGGGAATATTGTTGCCGAGAGATTCGGCACGAACGATCGATCTGGCGGATTTTAAGGGAAAAACGTATCTCCAGACAACGCTGGAGGCGGGCGACGGCATCAATGCAAAAACGTTGGCGGACGATACGGCGGCGGTGACGATTGCCGACGCGAGTCAGGTCGTGGCGGACATAACTATGTTTGACTCGAAAGTAGCCAACAAAATTTTTCCATACTTCACCGGCCGGCAGGCGGGCTTTCAATCCCTTGCCGCCAAAATCCAAGGCCAGAATATTGCTCCACGGCAGATTCAAAGTGCGCTCGCTCCGATCACGGGCTTGATAAACCCGTCAGATTCCACCAGTGTCGGCACAGTCGGATCCGACTTGATTCTTTTATCAAGCGGATCGGGAACCGTGGTGGAGATGAATTCAGACAGCTATTTCTACAACGTCGCTTATCAAAGTCCCGAAACGAAAACCGGTCGGAGCTATGTCGTTGCGCCGGGGCGCAAGCTGCTGGACCCGTCGGACAACGACTATCTGGAGGAGACCGGCAGCTACCTGAAGTCCGCAAGCTGGCAAGAGACATCCAATTTCTACACGGCCATGTTCGCCCTTCTGACTTCTTCCGATTCATCGGGAGTTTCCGGATTGAGTCCGGCGGGGCAAATCGTGCTGACCGATTTATTGGGCATCTACACGGCGGAATCCATGCGCCACAACATGGTCGGTCTGAATCCGACGAATGGCGCGTGGGAGATTGACGCGGCTGAAGTGGCACTCGTGGGCGCGTATGTGTCCGTTTCGGGAATGGTGATGGGCGGCGGCAAGCTGACCAACGGAACCCTGAGAGTCTATTACAATGGTCATTCCATCGGCACGCATGAAGCCGATTTTATCAAACTCGCCAGATTGATAACGTCGTATGAAAACACCAAATCGCATCACAAGGCCATGATCACGCGCATCACCGACCTGACGCCTGTCAAGAATAAGGCGATTTCGTCGGCGGTGAAGGGGGATGTCTTTCGACGGGTGCTGGTGTATCTGAATCGGACGGAATTTGAAAGCGACGCCCAAAGCCATGCGGCGGCGATCACGGCGGCGATGGTGCGGCTATTGGACCAGATTCAGACGGATCAAAGCGCCATCACTGCCTATGTGCTGAAGCATCAGTAAACACAAGGAACCGTCCAGCGTCCCGCGCGGTGGTGCGAGAATCAGTTTTTAATCCCGCCCAAGGATTAAAAGTTTTCCGCGCGAAATGAAGGAAAATAAATTCCTTCGCCGCAGCCGATGAGGTGAACCGCGAACTACGCGAAAACTTTTTTAACCACAGATGGCCACGAATGAACATGGATTTAATATTCAAAGCCCGTAGGGCTGGCATCTTTGTAGAAACGCGCCAATAAAATTCAAAGCCCCGTAGGAGCGACATGATGGGGGCCGTCGGCAAAGACCTTTGACACAGATTTCACTGATTTATACCGATTGAATCCGTGATAATTCGTGCAATCCGTGTCTAAATTTCTCGACTCGGTTCGGAAATGGGCGTATTCAGCGAAGAGTTGGAATCGACAAAATATAACGGAGAATTTATGGCTAAAATAAAAACCGTCAGCGGTATCAAGGAGCACAAAGTCGTGTCAAACAAGGAGTGGCTCACCGCCCGCAAGGCGCTGCTCGTGAAGGAAAAAAAGTTCAACCGGTTGCGCGACGAGTTGAACCGGGAGCGGCGCAATCTTCCGTGGGAGAAGGTGGACAAGGAATATGTCTTCGACGGGCCGGACGGCAAGGTGACGTTGGCCGGTCTGTTTGGCCGCAACAGCCAGCTCA
>Ga0265337_1001540_pt1 | contig 11317 bp, 8 predicted proteins | sample 42122metaG_FD_192441 | JGI IMG/M metagenome (GOLD analysis project Ga0265337, IMG submission 192441) | Rhizosphere microbial communities from Carex aquatilis grown in University of Washington, Seatle, WA, United States - 4-21-22 metaG | ecosystem: Host-associated > Plants > Roots > Rhizosphere >... | reverse complement strand
TATTTCGAGGAGGCAGACCGAAGCAGCGGGGGGCGCAGTAGGTTTATGAGGTAACTTCCCATCACTGATATCCTTTGGGGAAAGGATTGGGTTCGATAAGATCCGATTGATAGACCACCTCGGCTTGGCCGTCCGCCTTCCACTTGCCGATTCGCGTCTTGCTCCAGAGATGGTGATTGTCGTGGACCTTGACATAACCCTCCGGCGCGATCTTGATTTCGATGCCCGGCGAGGCCGCGACGACCTTGTCGACGTCGAAGCTGCCCGCTTTTTCCACTGCGGCGCGCCAGATCCACGGGCCGAGGTAGGCGGCTTGGGTCACGTCTCCGATGACGCTCTTGTCGCCCCACATCTTCTTGAACGCGGCGACGAACGACTTGTTGTTGTCGTTGTCGAGACTCTCGAAGTACTTCATCGAAGAGAAGAACCCGACTAAGTTCTCGCCGCCGATGCCGAGCACCTCGTCTTCGGTGACCGAGATCGTCAGGAGCGTCTGATTCGTGGCGTTCACGCCGGCCGCGTTGAGCTGCTTGAACCAAGCCACGTTGCTTCCGCCGACCACGGCCGCAAAGATGACGTCCGGCTTCTTGACCTTGATCTTGTTGATGAGGGACCCGAACTCGGTGCTGCCGAGCGGTGCGTATTCCTCACCGACGACCTCGCCGTGGATCACGTTTTCGATGTGCTTTCGCGCGATCTTCATCGACGTGCGCGGCCAGATGTAGTCCGAGCCGACGAGGTAGAAGGTCTTCGCCTTCTTCGTGTCGACGACCCAGTTCAAGCTCGCGAGGATCTGCTGCGTCGCCTCCTGGCCCGTGTAAAACACGTTCTTCGACTGCTCGAGGCCCTCATAGAACGTGGGGTAGTAGAGGAGCCCGTTGTCTTTCTCGAAGACCGGGAGCACCGCTTTGCGCGACGCCGACGTCCAGCAGCCGAACACCGACGCGACCTTGTCGCTTTCGAGGAGCTTCTTCGCTTTCTCGGCGAACGTCGGCCAGTCGCTCGCGCCGTCTTCCTGGATGTATTTGATCTTGCGACCGAGGATGCCGCCGAGCGCGTTGATCTGCTCGATGGCGAGCTTCTCCGCCTGGACCGAGCCGGTCTCGCTGATGGCCATGGTGCCCGTCGTGGAGTGCAAGATACCGACGGTCACGGTGTCGTCACCGACGGTCAGCCCTGTCGTGTCCACCTTGGCGGTCGGATAGTCCGCTGCCTTCAGGGTAGACATCGCCACTCCAGGCGGAGTGATCACCGGCCCAGTGGGATCGGTAGCGCGTTCGGTGGAGGCGGGAGCGGTAGCCGCTGAGGCCTTGCTTTCCGCGACGCTCGCGTCCTGGGATTTGCTGCATCCCAAAGTAAGCGAACCTACCGAACCCACGATGAAGAGCAGCGCGGCGATGGCGCGCGACCGGGGGCCTCTACTGGGATGCCCGGGAAGTGAGATGCTTTGCATGATGCCTTTCCTTTGGGGAAAATTAGGATCGCCAGGCGGGCGTCGAAGCGATAACTTGGAATTCGTACTTGGCGTTACGTGTCTCGCGCATGTCGTCTGCATGTAATCATCCAACCATCTTCAACTGTGTTCGAGTGCCCAAGGACGACTGCAGTGACTCGAGTGGAGACGAGGTGGCGCGTCGCTCGCCGGCATTTTCTTCCTCGTGACGAGGCGAGGCTCGTGACGACTGCGTTCGTTCACTTCGGTGGCCTTGCGTGTCACCGACGACACGAGAGCGACGTTTGGAAGGCTCAAGATGCGACGCGCCGAAACGCCGCACGTCGGGCATTCCGCCGGCTCGCGCATCCGAGCGATCGGACGCGCGAGCTCGAAGGTGCCGTGATCGGAGCAGTCGAATTCGTAGGTCGGCATTCACACGACCTTCGCGAGATCGATGCCGCCTTTGACGGCCTTGATGGGGCCCGTTGGTGACGGCCGAATGTCGAAGTTGAATATCTCCGTCGGAATGGCGAGCGTCGCGCAGGCATTCGGAATGTCCACGATGCCGCTGATCCGGCCTTCGACGGGCGCCGTCCCGAGAATCGCGTAGGCCTGAGCGCCGGTGAACCCGAACTTTTTGAGGTATTCGATGGCGTTCAGACACGCGATTCGATAGGCGACGTGGACGTCGAGGTAGTGCTGCACGCCTTTCTCGTCGACCGAAATGCCCTCGAAAATGAGGTAATTCGAATACCGCGGCTCGAGCGGGCTCGGCTTGAAGATGGGATTCGTGATCCCGTACATCGCCATGCCGCCCTTGATGATGTTCACGCGGATGTCGAGGTAGCCGGCCATTTCGATGGCGCCGCAGAACGTGATCTCGCCGTCTCCCTGGGAAAAGTGGATGTCTCCCATCGAGAGACCGCCGCCCTTGATGTAGACGGGGAAGTACACGGTCGAGCCGCGCGAGAGGTTCTTGATGTCGCAGTTACCGCCGTGTTCGCGAGGTGGAACGGTGCGTGCGCCGATGGCGCCCGCCTCTTTCGCCGCGGTGCCTTTCATGCGGCCCATGTGCGCCGTCTCGCCGCTCGGCATCGCCGCGAGCGCGGGGACGCGTTCCGGGTCGGTGTCGAAGAGGGCCTTTTCGCGTTTGTTCCAGGTTTCGAGGAGCGACTTCGACGGCAAACAGCCAATGAGCCCCGGATGCATGATGCCCGCGAATTCGACGCCGGGAATGTGGCGCGAATTGGCGTAGATCCCGCTGAAGCCCCAGCACGCCTTTCGCGCTTCGGGATAGTGCTCGGTGAGAAACCCTCCGCCGTTCTCCTTGGCGAAGATCCCGGTGAAGCCCCACTGAGAATCCTTGAGCACGCCGACGTCGAGAATGTCGACGACCAAGAGATCGCCCGGCTCGGCGCCTTCGACGCCGATCGGACCGCTCAGATAGTGGACCTTCGTGAGGTCGACGACTTTGATGTCCGTCGCCGAGTCGTCGTCTTTGATCTGTCCCCCTGTCCAATCGATGCATTCGATTCGGAACTGGTCGCCGGGTTTGACCCAGCTGACGATCGGAATGTCCGGGTTCCAGCGGTTGTGAATGACGTCCTGTTCCGTGGGCGGAGCGGCAATATCGACCTTGATGAGCGTATCCATGCGAGGCGACTCCTTCGGTTGTCGGGGACCGAACGCGGGTACCGAATTTCCCAGCGTCTGCCGATGTTGGCCAATGTAGGTGTCGGCTGTTTCTGTCGAGAAGACTTTCGGTTTCTCTTCCGTGAAACGCATGCGCGCGAGCGCACGCCTGTTCGTCGTGCATTCGAAACGAACTGAAGCGCATCGAGTCGACGCGTCGAAACGATCGACGCGCGCTCCATCGAGCTCCAGAAAGCAACGAGATCGAGTCGCACTTTTCAGAAACGAAGCGCGCGCCTCGCGCGAGAGAACGAACTCAGAAGTGCATTTGAGAATGATTTAGAAATGTGACCACGACGCTCGCCACTCTCGGTTCTCGGAAGCGCGGCGACGCCCTCCTTATGAGGAGAGGAGAACCAGCGTGAGAGACCGAACAGCGGGTCGTGCGCGCATTGCGCACGACCGTTCACGACCAAAGCGTCGCGAAACGCATCGCTCGCGCAAAAGTCCGCTCGCTCTCACCGCTGAAAACGAGCCATATTTCGACTCCCCTGTCGGTGGGGTTTCCGGAGCCGCATGCTTGCACGATGCGAACGCATCTCACGCGAGGCAAACGACGATGAAGGCGATCGGCTATTTCGCGACCGGCCCACCCGACGTCCTCACGGATATCGAAGTCGCAACGCCGCTCGCGGGGCCGCGCGATCTTCTGGTCGCGGTGCGCGCCGTTTCGGTCAATCCGGTCGACACCAAGGTGCGGCGAAGAAAGACGCCGCCCGCGGGGCAGCCCTGGGTCCTCGGCTACGACGCGGCCGGTGTCGTCGAGGCCGTGGGCGCAGACGTGACGCTCTTCAAACCGGGCGACGAAGTGTTCTACGCCGGCACGAGTGGTCGGCCCGGAACGAACGCCGAGTATCACGCGGTCGACGAACGACTCGTCGGCCCGAAGCCCCGATCGCTCTCGTTCGCCGACGCGGCCGCGCTGCCGTTGACGTCAGTCACGGCGTGGGAGCTGTTGTTCGATCGAATGCGCATTCCGAGAAATCACGGAGGCGCGCCGGAAACATTGCTCGTGCTCGCCGGCGCAGGCGGCGTGGGATCGATCCTCATTCAACTCGCGCGCGCGTTGACGAACCTCACCGTCATCGGCACGGCGTCGAGACCGGAGACCTCCGCTTGGGTAAGACAAATGGGCGCGCACCACGTCGTGAATCATCACCGCCCCATTCCGGAAGCGGTTCGTGAGTGCGGCATCGCCTGCGTGGACTACCTCGCCGCGCTCACCACGACGCCGGGCCGCATGGCAGAGCTCGCGGAGATCGCGGCACCACAATCGACCGTCGGATTCATCGACGACGTCGACGAGGGCGTCTCCGCGTTCAAGTCGAAGAGCATCACGATGTGCTGGGAGTTCATGTTCACGCGCTCCGTCTTCGAAACGCCGGACATGGCCGCGCAGCACGCAATCCTCGTCGAGGTGTCGCGCTTGATCGACGCCGGCACGCTCCGGACCACCGCGACGACGAACGCCGGGAGCATCGACGCGCAGAATCTGCGCAGCGTGCATGCGCTCGTCGAGAGCGGCGGATCGATCGGCAAAACCGTGCTCGCGGGTTTCTCGCGCTCATCTCACGAGTGAGAGGGGTGCCCCGGTTTGGAGCCCAAGCCCAAACGGTTCATTTGCTTTCGTGCGTGCGCCTGACGTAGCCCTCGCTCCCACGAGTCAACGCGACCGCGCGCGGAGCAAATGCGCATGCAACGCATCGCTCCGAGCCGCCGATCGACGACTTTCGCATCAGACCTACACGCGTCACGATGAAGCTTCCTTGAGACGGGGCAAAATGGGTCGATTCAGCATAAAAATAGGGCGATCGCACCGCGCGAAAGAGCGTTTCGACGGCTCAAGGTGACGGGTCGCCGACCGTACTCACTCAATGAACTCTTACGCCGCGTCCCCATGACGTGCGAGGGACGGACGGCCCCTCCAGACGAACGGAGACGCCACGGGGACGCGGAGTAAGCAAACCAAGGAGTACAGATACGATGTCAATCAGTGGCGTTTCAGGAAGCAGCGGCGCTCAAGCGGCGCAGGCCTCGAACTTTCAACAGCGACGAACGGAATTCCAGGACCTCTCGAAGGCCCTTCAGTCCGGCGATCTGGCGGGCGCACAATCCGCGTTTCAGTCGCTCACGGCGAACTCGCCCGCAGCCGGCGGAAATTCGAAGGTCGCCGACGCGTTCAAGGCGGTCGGGCAGGCACTTCAATCCGGTGACGTAGCCGGTGCGCAGAAGGCGTTCGCGGCGCTCCAGACCACCCTACAAGGTGCGCACGGACATCACCACCATCACGGTGGTGGCGCCAGTGCGAGCGGCGGCGCGGCACCGTCCACGACGGTCCCCGCGAACGTCTCGACGGACACGACCATCAACGTGACCGGCTGATCGAAGCTATCTCATCAAGCTACTACGCCCCCCGCTGCGTCGGTCGGCCTCCTCGAAGTACCAGCGTATGCGTGCGTCGGCCTTCCTAGCAGCGGGGTGCTCGCTACGGTTTCTGAGATAGCTTCGTGCCGCTACGTTCCCCGACATCGTCCCGGTGACGACGTCGGTGGGATGGGCGGGATCCGGCGCCCTCGGCTCTTCACTGACAGGCGGTGAGCTGCACCTCGGCGTCGGGTTTCAGCTTCTCCCCCGCCGCGGGCTTTTGATTCAAGACGACGTAGGTCGGCGTTTCGCCGACCGAGATCCAGTGTACGACCGCCTTCAGCCCGAGTTTCTCGAGGTTCGCCTTGGCCGTCGCGATGCTGAGACCGATGAGCTTCGGCACTTCGACGTCGCCGGTGCCGCTCGACACCTGGACGGCGATCGTCGCGCCTTTGGGCTGAGCCGCGCCGGCCGCCGGCGTTTGCTCGATGACGACGCCCTCGGGCACCGTCGGGCTCGGCACGCTGGCCGACACTTGCATCGAGTAGCCGGCTGCTTCGAGCTTCGCCTTCGCCGCGTCGACGGTTAGGTCGGCGACCGCGGGGACCTTCGGGATCTCTTCGGCGAGGACGACGCTCATCGAATAGTCGCGGGCGACATGCTGCCCCGCGGGCACCGATTGCCGGAGCACGGTGCCGCCGCGCGCGTCGGCGTTCGGTTCGCGCGACGCGACGAGGAGCGCGAGGTGTGCGACGGTCGCGTTGGCGCGAGCGTCCGCTTCTGCGAGACCGCGCAGATCGGGCACCACGGTGTCGGCGACCGGCGTCTTCGTCTCGAAGATGTCGTAGCGCTGAATGAAGTACACCGCGCCGACGGCCGTCGCCGCCGAGGTGAAGAACGAGATCAGGAACACCGAAGAGCCGTGCATGCAGAGCTCACATGGAAGTCGTGAAGGAGCGCGTCTCGCTGTCGGTGTATGACCCCGTCCCGCGACGCGGCCCGCGCACCATGCCGTAGGCCATCGAGTCGAGGAAGCCACTCGACGTCGTCGCTGCGTCGACCGTGGCGTAGGTTCCGTGGGTCTCCACGAACCACGTGCAGTCGGTGCCGGGCGGGATCGTGAACGAGCTCGCCGCGAACGACGGCAGCGGAGCCTGGGTCTTCGTCGTCACGATGTGCATCACGTCGTAGGTCTGCGTGAAGTTCACGGTGAACACGTAGACGTTCGGCGTACCCGACCACTTGAACGTGGTGGAGCTCGTCGCCGTCGCGGAATCGACCGGCCCGACCAACGACGGGGCCGTCGGAATGGTCATGAGGGGCGCCGTTTGCCCCATCGCGAGGCCGTCTTGATGAACCACGGCGTACGGCGTGAGAAAGCTATCGCCGGTCGCGGCGGCCACCGTGATGGTCGCACCGGTGATGCTCGGCACGACGTACGAGTACGACGCGGCCGGCGCGCCGTCTTTGACCACCTGGATGGCCGCATTGTCGGTGAAGCGAACGAAGACGTCGTTTTCGCGATTGGTGGTGGTCGGGCTGCTCACCGTCCCCTTGAGCGTGCCGGAGCCCGGACCGGGGTCCAACACGGTCGTTCCCAGAGCGAACGAGACGGTGGGCGGGGTGCCCTCGGTCAACGTCACCGCATGCGAGTCGGTCTGGGTGTATTTCGTGGGCAGGCTCTGCGCGCCCGAGAACGTCCAGAGGAGGGCGTGCGCGAATCCTTGGGTGCTCGCGGGCCCGGTCCATTGCACGGGCCCGTAGTCGGTCATCGGGACGTCGAGGGTCAAGTTGTCCTCGCCGTTCTTGACCGCGATGTCCACCGCCAGCGATTGCGTGGCGGCGAGCGGAAACGTGACGCCGGTGACGTTGAAGTTGACGTCGGTATTGCGACTCTGGGTGCCGTTGTAGATCTGCAACGTCGGGTCGCGGCGCGTCAGGCCCTGAAAGAGCCAGCCGATGTTCGCCGGCGTGTTGCTCACCGTCGTCGTGATCGTGAACGCGAGATCGTACGTCGCGGGCGCATCGATGGTGAACGCGCCGGACGCGTCCGAGACAGCCGACTCGGTCCCCACCGAGACGGCTGCGTTGGGGATCGGGTTCATGAAATAATCGACGATCTTGCCGTGAACCACCGCACCACTGGTGCCGCCGCCCCCGTCGGGAGTTCCGGCGTCGGTGCCCGTCGCACCACCGGTGCCAGTCACGCCCCCGCTTCCCGACGTGCCGCCGCTTGCAGGACCCCCGCCGGTTGCCGACCCGCTGGAACCGCCGCTCGCGGGGCTGCCCCCGCTGCCCGATGTGGCTCCGCCGGTGGTCGCAGCGGTCCCGCCGCTGCTCGCACTCGTGCCGCCACTGCTGGCGCCGGAAGCTCCCGTGCCGCCGGAACCCGACGTCGCTCCGCCGGTGCCCGACGGGCCGCCGTCGCCCGAGACGGGCTTCGTGTCTTTCAGATCTTCGATGCCCAAGATCGCGGTGCACGAACAGAGGAGCGCGCCGATTGCGGCGAACGAAGCGAACGTGACGACCGCGCTCGGAGCGCCGATCGATGAGCCGATCGATGATGAGGATGAACGACGCACTCAAAACCTCCCGCGAACGAGCAGATTGCCGGGGCCGATGCCGAGCGCGACGGGACCTTCGGTGGCCTTCGGCGCGGTGAACCAGAGCACCGCGCCGCCCGCGATGCCCGCGGCGCCGACGATGAACGCGACGGTCGCGATGTTGGCGCTCGAGCGCGCGGTGTTCGCCGCGTCGACGCCGCTCGCGCCGCAATAGGGATAGGGGTCGCAGTGGGACTTCGCGTCGCTCCACTTCGACGACGCGCGAATGCCGAAGATCGTTCCGACCACCACGCCGGCCACACCGACACCTCCCGCGACGATCGCGACGGTGCGTTGAGTGCTTCCAGGGTGCGATTCCGCGGAAGACGCGGGTTCGGTAGTGGGCGGGGGCGTCGGCGACGCTGGAACCGGCGCGGCGCCGGCTTCGTCGGGAAGGATGGGCACCGACACCGACACTCGGTCGCCGTTGGCGCCGACGTCGACCGACGTCGACCAGGTGCGCTTGCCCGGTGCGCTCGCCTCGATCACGTGACGACCCGGGTCGACGGGAATCGCCGCGCCAACCATGGCGGCATCGATGGGTGTGCCGTCGCGTGTGACGACGACCGTCTGACCCTTCCACCCGACGATCGTGATGTACGAGAGCTTCGGCTCGAGCGCCGCCGCGCGCTGCTGCGCGATGGTCGCGCGATCGGCCGAGCCGGCGCTGTGAGCGGCGGAGATCGCCTCGCGAAACTCCGCCCACGCGGTCGCGGTCTTGCCGACTTTCTCGTAGCAATCGGCGAGGTTCAGCATCGTGCCGACGCCGGGGTCGAGCTTCTGACTCGACTCGAACTTCGCGCAAGCCTCCGAATACTGACCCGATTGCATCAGCTTTCGCCCTTCATCGAAGAGCGCTTCGGCCGAAGCGATATCCGACCCCGCCGCATGCGCGGGCATCATCCGCAAGAAGGCCGCCGCCGCGAACACGCTGGCTCGGGACCATCGCCTCATGTGTGTCCTCCGTTCCTCTGGCGCAAACCGCACCATCCTAAAGCAGCGCGCCCCGGTTCGGCTACCCGAACGACACTGTGCAGGAACGTGCACGCCCGTGAGCCATTTCGAAGGCGCCGCTGCACTCCGACGACGATGGCCGCTTTGCGCGCGCAAAACCGCTCGGTTCAAGCGCCTCTCATCACCGCACCGACGCCGGTTGTGCTCCGATTCGAGCGCCCGCATAGTGGTCGCGTGGGAGTCGGGGGAGCGCTGTGGATCGCCGCTGCGACGCTAGCGAGCGGGTGCGGCGGCCGCGTGATCCAGGAAATCGGGCCGGGACAGGACTCGAATGGAGGCGCGTCATCGTCGTTCGACGGCGGCGAGATCGCAACGAACTCCGGTGCTGGCAGCGCTTTCGGCTCCGCACCGCTCGGTGACTGCCATCTCGGCTTCATGGAAACGGCGTCGCCCAGTCGCCCCTGCAATTTCCTGTACGACCTACGCTGCTACGACGACAAAGCGAGCGCGTGCGCGTGCGCCTGTCCCCGCGATCAAGCCGCGAGCACGTGCACGAGCGGTTTCCCGGTCGAGAACGGACGCGTCCCGGTCGTCTGCGACTGAACGGATTCGCGCGCAGCGACGGGGCGCCCACATGGGCATCCACGCCCCCACTCCTTCTCGAAGAGACGGAGCGCGTGCTCCCCTTAAGCCTGGGTCGAAAAAGCCGTTGTGCGCCTTTGGCGGATTCCCCGCCGATCATGCGCTCGCCGAATTCGACCTCCGCCGTGGCCCGCTCGGCGGCCCCGCGCGCACGCGTCGTCGTCGCCGACGACGACGAATTGATCCTGCGGAGCTTGCGCCGCTTGTTTCGCGACAAGGCCGGCGAGTGGGATCTGCTGCTCACGACCGACGCTGATGCCGCAGCACGCGCCCTCGACGAGGTCGCCGTACGCGTCCTCGTGAGCGACTTCCGCATCAAGATCGGCGACGGGACGGAGCTCCTCGAAGTGGCGCGCGAGCGACACCCGGAAGTCGCACGCATCGTGCTTTCCGGCGACGCGACCGCGGACGCCGCGCTTCACCTCGTGCCGGCGGCGCATCAATTTCTCGCCAAGCCGTTCGAACCCGATCGCCTCCGCGCGATGCTCGAACGGGTCTGCGCGCTCCCCGCGCTCCTGAAAAACGAATCGCTCCGCGCCGTCATCGGTCGCAACAACGAGCTGCCGTCAGCGCCGTCGGTTCACGACGCGCTCTCGCGTGCGCTCGCCAAACCGAAGACGTCCCTCGCCGAGATCGCGGCGATCGCCGAACGAGACGTCGGCATTGCGGCGCAGCTCCTTCGCCTCGCGAGCTCGCCGGTGTTCGGACCGCCGCGCGCCGCTGCGACCGTGCAAGAAGCCGTCGCAGCGCTCGGCCTCGACACGCTCCGCAACCTCCTCCTCCAATCGCACGTCATCACGCCGTTTCGCGCGACCCCCGCGCTCGCTCACTTTTCACCCGAGTCGTTGAGCGTCCACGCCCTTGCCACCGCGCGCCTCGCCCGCGAGCTCCTCGACGCCAAATCCGACGCCGGCGACGCGTTCACTTCAGGCTTGCTCCACAACGTCGGACAGTTCGTCCTCGCGTCGCGCGTTCCTCATCGCTTCGCCGAAGCCCTCGACGGCACCAGCCGCACGCGCTCGCTCCTCGAAACCGAGCGCGAGCTCATGGGCTTCACCCACTCGGAGGTCGGCGCCTATCTGCTCGCCCTCTGGGGCATGCGCCCCGCCGTCATCGACGCCGTCCTTCACCACGACGCCCCCCATCGCGCCGAGGACCCCGCGAACGTCGCCACCGCCGTCCACGTCGCCGCCGTCCTCGCCAAGAACCCGGAAGCGCCCGTCGTAGAAGACGCGACGGACACGACGCAAACGACCGAAGCGATGACGGCACTTCCTGCGACGTACCTTGAACGGCTCCGCGTCGGAGAACGACTGCCGAGATTGCGCGAGCTCGCGACGGTGCTCAGAGCGAAGGCGGAGTCGTGAGGGCGGTTAGAGCGCTGGAAGGTTCTGCTATCATCGCCAGGTGAAAGAGACCGCTGGCATGGAGATGGCGTATCGTGAGCGTTGGGCGGCGGAGATCGCGAAGATGCGGCGGGTGCTCGCCGGCTTTGCGATGAAGGAGGAGTGTAAGTGGGGTAAGCCTACCTACACGGTGGATGGGAAGAACATCGTCATCCTGCAGGGCTTCAAAGAGTACTTCGCGCTGGGCTTCTTTCAGGGCGCGCTGCTGAAGGACTCCAAGA
>Ga0265337_1001535_pt1 | contig 11327 bp, 14 predicted proteins | sample 42122metaG_FD_192441 | JGI IMG/M metagenome (GOLD analysis project Ga0265337, IMG submission 192441) | Rhizosphere microbial communities from Carex aquatilis grown in University of Washington, Seatle, WA, United States - 4-21-22 metaG | ecosystem: Host-associated > Plants > Roots > Rhizosphere >... | reverse complement strand
GGCCTCCTTTGCCGTGCTCGAGCCGATCGCGGACGGCTTCCGCAACTACCAGAAGGCCCGTTATGCCGTATCGGCCGAGGAGTTGCTGGTTAACAAGGCGCAATTGCTGACCCTGACCGCACCCGAAATGACGGTGCTTCTGGGTGGCATGCGCGTCCTGAAGACCAACTTCGGAGGGTCCCGGCACGGCGTCTTCACCAAGCGGCCTGAGACCCTCACCAATGACTTCTTTGTGAACCTGCTCGACATGAGCACGACGTGGAAGGCATCCACGCCAGACGGTGACGTCTTCGAGGGTCGCGATCGCGCGACGGGCGCACTCAAGTGGACCGGCACCCGTGTCGATCTAATCTTCGGTTCGAACTCCCAGCTCCGGGCCTTGGCGGAAGTCTATGGATGTGAGGACTCCCAGGAGAAGTTCGTGCACGACTTTGTCGCGGTCTGGAACAAAGTCATGAACCTTGACCGTTTCGACCTCGCTTGATCGTAGCATAAACGTCTTCGAGGGCTTCTGACCGGGCGGCGAGAAGACGGTCAATCAATGAGGCCACCAATTATCTTTGACTGAACGCGGGAGAGCAGCTTTGATCCGGGGCATGACAACTCGCCTGAAACTAGTTCTAACGTGTGCCTGGCTAGCCTGGCTGTTCAATGGTTCGTCGCCTGCGGCGCAATCGCCCAAAGTGATCGCGCTCTGGCCGGGAGCAGCCCCGGGCGATCAAGGTGAGATGGGCGAAGAACACGACACCACGAAGCCGACCGACGGCCAGGTGGCGGGGAAGCCGGTCGTGCGGTTGGGGAATGTCTCGAAGCCCACGTTGACGCTCTATCGTCCCGCACCCGACAAGGACACCGGGGTCGCGGTGATGGTGTGCCCGGGCGGCGGCTACAATATTCTGGCGATGGATTTGGAGGGCACTGAGGTTTGCGAATGGCTGAATTCGCTGGGCATCACCGGGGCGCTCCTGAAGTATCGCGTGCCGAAGCGGCCGGGTCTTGAGAAGCACGCGGCGGCCTTGCAGGATGCGCAGCGTGCCTTGGGGCTGTTGCGGCAGCAGTCCAGGGCTTACGGCATCGATCCAAAGCGGATCGGGGTGATGGGGTTTTCGGCGGGTGGACACCTCGCGGCGGCGCTGAGCAATATTTATGACCACCGCACTTACCCGGCGGTGGACGAAGCGGATGCGGCAAGCTGCCGGCCGGACTTCACGCTGCTCGTTTATCCCGCCTACCTCACGGTCAAAGAGGAGAATGATAAAATCGCGCCGGAGCTGAACATCACTTCGAATACACCGCCGACTTTCATCGCCATGGCGGAAGATGACCCGGTGCGAGTGGAGACAGCTCTCTTTTATGCCGCCGCGCTGCGCAAGGCCAAGGTGTCCTTCGAGTTGCATGTCTTCCCGGTCGGCGGACACGGTTACGGGCTTCGTCCGACCCGGGATTTGGTGACGGCCTGGCCCCAGCGCGCCGCTGAATGGTTGCGAAGCCAAGGCTGGCCTGGGATGTAAATGCTTTCGCAACCAGGCAGCGTAGGAACCAGGCGGTCGCACGCAATGCACCACAGGTCCCAGTGGCCGTCGATGTAGTTGCCGTTGCCGGGCAGCGGGCACGCTTGCGCATAGAGATACCAATTGCCTCCAATCTGATACAGCGCGGGCGTGGCGACGTGGTAGATCGTGTCGTCGCTATACAGGCCCTCCCACTTGGTCTGGAGTAGCGCGTCCACATCCATCTCCGGCTGAGGGTTAATTGCCGGCAGGGTCGGAAGGAGGAGCAATCAGAGTGCTGGCGGCGCCCTGCCGGGCGTGAATGATGTTGGCGGCGGCAGTAAATCCAATGCAGAACCCCATCTCCATCCAGATTGCCTGGGGAACGTAGGCCGCGACCTCGGGGCCGGGGCTGAACTTCTTGTGGGCAATGACGTCGGGCAACCGGCCTCCGCGGTCGAGCTTCCATCCCAGTCCTTTGAGTAACTTCGCGATGGCGCGCCAGTTAGGCGGACTGGTCATTGCCAGAGCCGTAATAGTGTTGAATACGCCCTGGGGATCGTCCAAGGGGTCTGGAGTAGGAGTGGGCATAGACAAGTTACATAATTAGGTTCTCTTGGAATTACCTGGGCGTTTTTCATTGGATGATTTGAGAGGGGCGGAAAGAAGACAGAGCTTTTAGAATAGAATTCGGGATGGGCCAGGTCTGGACAGGGTGGAGCATCCTGGACAGGAGGTGGATGCACCGCTTCGCGCCGGATCTCGCTCCGCTCCGCTGCGCTCGTCCGGTTGTATTTCCCTTGTTGTCGAAACCCGGATGCCTGGTTCAACCTCCAAGGCATGAAAGACTTCGAGCTTTATCAGCAGATTTTAGGTTTGGTGGAACCGTGGCGGGTGGAGAGCGTGACCTTGAAGCCTCAGGAGCGGAAAATCGAGGTGCGGGTCGGTTTTGCCGACACCCTCTGGGGATGCCCGCAGTGTCAACGGCGGATGCAGATACACGATTACGAAGAGCGACGGTGGCGGCATTTGGACAGTTGCCAGTTCAAGACGATCATCGTGTCGCGAGTGCCCAGCGTGAGGTGTCCGGACCATGGTTCAAAAACGGTGGCAGTGCCGTGGGCGGAGAAATATACTCGGTTCAGCCGGCTCTTCGAGCGGTTGGCCATTGATGTGATGTTGGAGTGTTCCATCACGGGGGCTTGCTCGATCCTGGGGATGAGCTGGGATGAGGCCGATGGGATTAAGCAACGAGCCGTGAAGCGGGGCTTGGCGCGCAAGGTGCCGGCGGTGATGGCGCGTTTGTGCGTCGATGAAAAAGGGATGGGCCGGGGCCAGAACTATCTGACCATCGTGGCCCAGGTGACCGAGCAACAGACGACGGTAGAATATGTGGGGGAGGATCGGAACCAAGCGAGCCTGGATGCCTTTTGGGAAGCCTTGACGGCGGAGCAACTGGCGGGGGTCGAGGCGGTCGCCATGGACATGTGGGAGCCGTATGTGCGCTCGACGCTGGCGCACCTGCCGGGTGCCGCGAGCAAGATCGTGCATGATCCCTTTCACCTGGTGAAGTATATGAACGAAGCGGTCAATGAGGTGCGCAAAAGCGAGCATCGGCGTTTGCAGGCCCAAGGCGACGATACGCTCAAGCGCACTCGGCAGCTCTGGCTCTACGGGATGGAGAATGTGCCCGCCAAGCACGCCCAGCGCTTCGCTGAGGTCAAAGAACTCAACCTGCAAACTTCGCGGGCTTGGGCGATCAAAGAGGTATTCCGGAGCTTCTGGTTATGCCCCGGGGCCAAGCCCGCCGAGCGGTATTTCGGGAAATGGTATGCTTGGGCCATTCGCAGCCGCCTGGCGCCCATCAAGAAGGTGGCTCGAATGTGCAAGGCCCACCTGAGTAACATCCTGACCTTCTTTGTGCATCACTTAACCAATGGTCCCATTGAGGGCCTAAACAATAAAATCCAAGGGCTGATCAAAAAGGCCTTTGGCTATCGGAACAAAGAGCGCTTCAAGGCGGACATCTTCTTCCATCTGGGTGGATTGGACCTTTATCCCGCTCAATGAAAAACTGCCGGAACATCCCCGAAGAGGCGATAATAGGTTCCATGAAAGAGGACAGGAATTCTGGTCTGCGTATTGGCGGAAGAAACCTTGATCCATGTACCCCCGGTGTCCGTGCTGCGGTATATGCCCTCGCCCTTGCTGTAAACCAAGGTTGTCGCATCCAGGGCGCCCACCATGGAAACACGGTCCCGGCTTTCATTGAGGTAGATCGCCAGTCTTCTCCAGGTGATGCCCCCGTCGGTCGTCACGTAAACCTCCCCAGGCGGATTGGTCTCGTGTTTGGCAGAGATAATGGTTCCTGGTACCGGCGCCCCCCAATTCACTGACCCGAAATCCCAATTGCGGCCAAGGCTTGTGAAGCCCTTCCAGTTGAGCCCATTTGCCGTCCAGCCCGCCGATCCATCCAGGGAGAAGCTGGCCATTCGTGTCGGCTCGTTTTGGTCCACGCTGGTCGCCCAGCCGGTTTCGTCTCTGCCGGAAATGTTGTTGTCATCAATCCGCCGCCAGGACTTGCCCTTGTCAGAGCTGCACCACAGGCCGCAACCGACGACTTTAATAGTAACATCCCCGTTCAGTCGATTTGCTACCACGCCCGAGCAGCCTCCGGGATACCCCAGCTTAGAGCCACTGTTGGTCAAACGCTCAAGCAGCGATGTTGAAACGTCAATCCACCTGTCCGCAGCCTGACCGGATGCCGTGAGCAGCAAGGCCACGGAGCAGATGACGCGCACAAGATCGCGCAGTAAAATTCGTGGAGTAGTAACAAACATCAGATGCACCCAGATACTTTTTTGACGCGCCTCTGAGCACTGCATTCAATGAAGAACAGAAAAGAATTCATGGGATTCGACTGCTGCGCTGGCTCCCAAACAAACAAGCGCAACACCTCACAAAAGAGCATTGCGCCTCAATCCACCGCAAAGAATTACAGCGTCGTCTTCCCTGCCTTCTTCGCTTTAGCCCACCTCGCCTTGGCAGCAGCAGAAAGAGCAGCTCTTCCGGCAGCACTGAATTTTCTCTTGGCTTTCTGAACCGCTTTCCCCTGTGCAGCCAGCCTCTTTGCAACCCCGGCTCGAATATTGGCAAGTCCCTCTGCGCTCATCTTCCTCTTGGCCTTCTTTGCAGGTGTTGTTGATGGTACTGTGCCCTTAATCTTCGCCCATCTTGCCTTTTGAGCCGCTCGCATCTTGGCTCTGGCGGCAGCACTAAACTTGTACTTCCTGGGTGCTTCAGTCGTTTCGGCAGGAGTGGATACCTCGCCGCCCAGAACTTGACCGAGTTCTTCTTGCAGCGACTCGATTCTTTCCTGGATGTCGGCTGCTTTACGGAGTTGGGTTGGTGACAATGTAGTGATGTTCATAGGCTGGTCTGGTTTCTAAACGTCTCAGATGAGAGAAACTGACAATTATTGGTCCTCAGGCCGCGGGAGCTGAGGTACTCGCGGCACTGGCGCTTGGTGGCGGCTCGGCCATAAGAATGGCGTCTTTGGCTGCCTTGGCTACTCGAAATTTCAAGGCTCGTTTGGCAGGGATCTGAATCTCGGCTCCGGTGCCAGGATTCCGCCCGATCCTGGCCTTTCTGTCTATCACAACCAACTTCCCGATACCCGGCAACGTGAATTCATCCTTTGCATGTCCGTAGGCCAATTGAGCGAGGCAGTCCAGCATTGCCTCGGCGACTTTCTTGTCAACGCTGGTTTTCTCAGCGATGGCGTCGATGATTTGCGATTTTGTAAATGCCATAATCTTTTGCAGTTCCTCTATTTCATGTCAGGGTCGTACGCCCCGCATGACACACCACTACAAGAAATGGCCGCTGGAGGGCAAGAAGAATGAGACCGCAGACAAATGGTTAAAATTAGGCTTCAAACCCACCCTCTGTCACCCGCGTCGTCCCCGCGACGCTCAACATGGGAGTGCCTGCAATGGCTGTGACAACCTCCGGACCTGGGAAACACCTGGATACGATGCTGGCGCTTGCATATCGTGCCTCCGTCATCCCGTGTCGGTGAGTTGGCCGATGTGAGTTTAGTGGGAGGTCAAGCTGGAGAGCCATTGACCAATACCGCCTTCTGGGTCTTCAAATACTCCTGTAGCGTGTCGATCCCGGTCACTTGGTCCGCACTGCTCTTTGGCCGGGCTGTTTCATCATCTTGTAATCAATGAGCCGCTTGCCGATGTGCCAGATTTGAATCTAGCCGTTATGCGTCATTCAGAGCTGCCCTTTCGTCAATACGGCCGAGGAGTTCCTGTCGTTTTTCTTCAACTTCTTCAAAAGGTCCCGTATGGTCAAAACTCTCATGCGGCTTCACGGTGGTAGAATTTTAACACGCCTCCCAGCCGCTCACGGCTCTGGATCTCGCCAATGGCTTCACCGACCCGGTCCGCTGGCACTGGGAACAGAATCACGTTGTCCTTACCTTGGTGATTGCGTTCCGCGTGGAAATGCGAAACGTACTCGGCAAGCGCGTGTCGCAGTGAGGCTTGCCCGAACAGGATGAGCTTCGATAGGCACTCCTCCTGTACTGAACGGTGCCACCTTTCCAAATGTGCATTCAGATTGGGGCTTCGGGGTGGTAACTTGATTGTGTGGATGCCCACGGCTTCGAAGAGGCTATCGAAGGCAGCGCAGAACTTGGCATCTCGGTCGTGCAGGAGATAACGGCACCCACTCAGGAAACCGACTTCCGCCATCGAGAGATTACGGGCCATCTGCTCCATCCAGTGCTGGTCCGGTGAGGTCGTAATGCCGGCAATGCACACCTGACGGGAGGCGACTCGCATGCAGGTCAGGACGTAGTAAGTGGTCAGGCCAGCGGCCGTCCACACTTCTGCGGTGAAGAAATCGACCGCCGCCAGGACTTCCAAGTGGGAGCGAATGAAATCTCGCCAGCTCATGCACTTGCCTCGTTCCGGAGCCGGTTCGATGCCGTGGCGTTTGAGGATGTTGGCCACCGTTTGGTGGCTTACCTGATGCCCGAGGTTGCTCAGCGCACCGGCCATCCGTCGATAACCCCAACTACGATTCTCCCGAGCCAATTGGAGGACCAATTCTTCGATCTCGTCGCTCGTCGAGCCGTCCTTCCCGGCTGGCCGATTCTTTGAGCCGTCGAATTTCTTGGCGATCAAGCGGCGGTGCCACGCAAGAATGGTTTCGGGTCGAACGATTTGCGCGATCTCGCCCAGCGCTTTCCGCCCCAGCCTTTTGGCTGCCTCGGCCAAGCTGATACGCTCCCGATCGGTGAGCCGGATTCGGTCCTTGATCTGACTGCGCAGGATTCGGTTCTCTGTTGCCAGATACTCATTTAGGGCCAGAAGTTCCTCGTCCACGGAGCCTGTGACATACGCGAGCATTCGCTTCCAATTCATCGGGTCAGAGTGAACCAGCGCCGAGGCCTCCAGGCAACCGTTCGCTCCCTACACAACTGCTTACCGATTGCCTCATTCGAGCGGTTTGACACTACGGGATTGTCGGAGGACTGGTGGGATATTTGGGTTTCCTCTGGATTGCCCGCCAGGGCTTTTACGCACTCGTGATGCCAGGGGGTTTGTTGGGCGTGGGTGCCAGCTTAATCGCAAACAGATCGACTGCCCTGTGCATCCTCTGCGGGCTGTTGGCGCTGGCGTTGGGTGTTCTGGCAGAGTGGCAGTATGCGCCATTCATCCGAGACGGGAGCCTTGGCTATTTCGTTACTCACATCCACCAACTCAAGCCCATCACGCTCATTATGATCGCGGCAGGAGCGTTCATCGGCTTTTGGGCACCGTTCAGCCGTCGTCAACTTGAACGTCCAAGTTGAGAGAGAAATGCACAAACTTTCTTGCCCCAGCCACAGGTGCCCTTACCATGCGGCCATGAACCGAGCCTGTTTGATCCTGCTCGCCAATCTCGCGGCACTTTTCCGTCTTTGCGCAGCCGATTTTCAACCCGAAACCCTACCGCTCGGTTCACCGGCCCCAGATTTCAGCCTGACCGGGGTCGATGGCCGGACCTACACGCTGAAAAACTTTGCTGATGCCAAAATCCTGGTGGTCGTTTTCACCTGCAACCACTGCCCCACCGCCCAGTATTACGAGGAGCGCCTCAGGGAGCTTGTGACCGATTACAAGGACAAAGGCGTTGCCCTGGTGGCGATCATGCCTAATGACCCCAAGTCCGTGCGTTTGGACGAACTGGGCTGGACCGATCTGAGCGATTCGTTCGAGGAAATGAAGACTCGCGCCAGGGACGGCCGTTTCAATTTTGCCTATCTTTACGATGGCGACACCGAATCGGTGGCTCGCACTTATGGACCGGTGGCTACGCCTCATGCTTTTGTTTTCGACGCTGGCCGCAAACTGCGCTACGTGGGAGCCATCGACGATTCCGAGCGCGTACAACACGTAACAAAGCATTACGTGCGCGACGCGCTCACTGCGGTGCTCGCGGGCCAGGAGCCGCCCGTGACGAAAACCAAAGTCATAGGGTGCTCGGTCAAGTGGGCGGGCAAGGCCGACGCGGTGAAAGCCTACATGGAAAAGCTCGCTGCCGAGCCAGTGTCACTAGCGCCTGCTGATGCCGACGTGCTGAAGGTATTGCGGAAGAATGAATCCGATAAGTTTCGCTTGGTGAGCTTTTGGGCGACCTGGTGTGCGCCCTGTGTTGCGGAGTTCCAGGAATTCGTCACGATCAACCGCATGTATCGCCACCGAGATTTCGAGGTGGTGACAGTTTCAGTGAACCGGCCTGATGAGGAGATGAATGTGTTGGAGTTCCTGAAGAAGAAGCAGGCTTCGTTCAAGAACCTCATCTTTGCCTCTACCGACCGCGAGAAATTGATCAACGCCTTTGACCCCGACTGGCAGGGGCCGGTGCCCTACACCGTGCTCATTGCGCCGGATGGGAAGGTCATGTATCGGGAAACTGGGAGTATCGACCCTGTGGTGCTCAAACGGGCCATTGTGAGGGCGCTGAACGAGAAGAAGCCGTGGTAGGGTTTTGAATCGCAGCCAACGCTTTCTGAGCTTGGCAACCTGACACAGGGAGAGCGGTTCTGGTTGTTCACCGCGCCGCTAATGCCCGCCCGTGACCGTGTAACCGGCTCGGCGCAAATCCTCTGCCAAGTCCTTCTCCATCTCGGTTGCGGCCTCATACGGCATCGGGTTCAAGTGCGCGTATAGCTCCGGCAGCAAGCGAATGCCGAAGCGCTTTACAGCCGACGCGGCCTTGGTGCCTGCCTTGTGGTTAGCGAAGCGTTCTTCCGGCGTCAGCCCCGTCATCCCCACATAGACGCACGGTTTCTTGCGGTCGCGCTTCGGGTTTGCAGCACGGACCTTTCTAACTTTGCCGACTGCCGGGTCGAGCAGCACGACATAGACATTGTGATGATGCTCCAGCTGCTCTTCATTTCGGACTCTTGGGAACGTTCGGCGCTTCATCCGGCGTCCACCGGGCCTCACTTTAGCCAGTGGAGGGTGACTCCTTCGTTGGTGGTTGTCGTGCTTGTCACTCGCCATCAGAAGCGATCGAGATTGTTGCGCTGGCGCACCAGTCGCAGCAAGCGTCAGCCCAAGCTCGGGGTTGCGCTGGCTTTTACGTGAGGACTACAAACCCTTCATTATGCGGACAGCTCGTATTTTTCTCCGAGAGGACGCGATAGCCTCGCGTCAGCCCAGCCGTCACTTTCGCGGGCCGACAAACTCGATGAAGTTGCCATCCGGGTCCTTAATCGCCACCAGCCACGTTCCGGTGCCCATCTCCATAGGCGTTTCCCCCAGGGTTGGAACACCGGCTTTCTTAAGCCTTTCCAGGATCTGGTTCATATCCTTTACATAGAGCGTCAGATACCTGAAGCCGAGCGTTGAATGGATGAATGCCTGATCGGCTTGCTTGCCCTGCGCTTTCGGGAAGGAGAGCACTTTTATCCGGGTAGCTGGTTCCGTTCCTTCGAGCATAAAGACCCGGACCTCGGCTGGGTAGCCGTCGATGAGGCCGATCTTTCGCGCCACCTCGGCATTGACCGAAAACCCGCGCACCTCCTTGAATCCGACTACATTGGTCAGGAACTGCGCGGTTCGCTCGGAGTCCTTCACCACCATGCCAATGTCGATGACGGGCTTGGAAAATTCGCCCTCAGCCGCCGCAGCCAGAGGTGCCAGGGCAGAAAGGCCGATGGTGAGCAGGAGGGCAGCAAGGGCGAGAGATGTTCGGCAATGAGTCTTGTTTGTTTTCATGGCCGGAGGATATGAGCAGACTCCGAAAAGGCCACCACGAAGAGGCTACCACAAAGTTGTTCCGGTAGCCCGGCATCGACGTTATATGTCCGCAACGCGCTCAGCCGCGACATTAGTTTGCTGCCGGACGTATGGACATCACAAGCAGGCGACGACCGATTACGAAGCTTGGTTGGAGGGACGAATCCCGCTGATCAAAGCTGGCCTGCGCCTCAAACATCAGCGGATGGGTCTCCCCACTCAGCGCGAAGGTCCATAAGGTGGAACACCGCGCCAGTAGGTTCCACCGCTACCTGCCGCGCTGCCACGAAGCCCGTCCTGGGAACGGGAACGCATCGATGTCATGGACCTTCCTCTGGTTTGTCCCATCGGCGTCCATGACCCAAAGCTCATTTCTCCCGCTCCTGCCCGTGCTGAATATGATCTTCTTCCCGTCCGGCGACCAGGAGGGGTCATCGCTGTTTCGATGATTTGGATCATCGGTCAATTGGCGGCTCTCCGTTCCATCCGAGTTCATGACCCAAACCTGGCCGTATCGATTCTCAATCCCCGACCAAAAGGCGATTTTGTCGGCGACGGGAGACCAGGCAGGGGCGTTGGCATCGTAGGCTGTTTCCAGGACGGTTCTTGTGTCATCCGGATTCACTCGGACATTCATCCGGCGCTCTTTGGTCAGAATTCTCTCATTCGTTCCATCGGAGTTCATGATCCCGATCTGAGGTTGGGGATCAGTCGGAGAATTGTGGTTCCCGATTAGGATGAATACCATCTGTTTGCCGTCCGGGGACCAGGAGGGGCCTGCTTTGAACGTCGGGTTCCCAATGATTTGACGTTCATCCTTCCCGTCCGCCCCCATCACCCATATCTGCCCGCCTCTGCTAAAGGCGATCTGTTTGCCGTTCGGTGACCAATCGGGAGCGTCTCCCTCGGCCAGGAGCTTCAGGTTAGAGCCATCCGCATCCATCACAGCCACGACTGTTTTATGGCTCGAACCGGGCACAAATTCCTTGACACCCCGATGAGCCCCGAAGGCGATTCTTCTCCCGTGGGGAGACCAATCCGGACGACCGTTGTCCCCTTCGAAGGTTAACTGCTGTTTGCTGGTTCCATCGGGATGGATCGTGAATATCTGGAGGCGGCCTGCGGGATCGCGGAGCGTCAAGGCTATCAGGCCGTTTTTAACTGGCGAGCTTTCCGCCGCCTTGCTTTCCATCGCAGGCATCAAGGCGAGCGCCATAATTAGGATCAGCACATGGATGCCTGTCACGGTCAAACCGATGGACGCCGGGAGCACTCGGAAGAATCGTTGCGACGTGCTCGCGCTCAATGGTGCGTTCTGTGGTGGCGGAATGTTTGATGGGGATGTGGTCATATTGGAGAGCTGAACTTGGGGTGAGGTTGGTTCGGTTGCTTTGTGCTTCGGTTCACGCCTGATGCGTGGCATCGCGATTAACGATGCGTCATTCGTTCGTATATTGAACCGTGCAAATCCAGCACGCAAACTCTTTGACGCCACCGGTCTGTAGCAGCCGTCACCCATCCAACGCCCAGGAAA
>Ga0265337_1001534_pt1 | contig 11339 bp, 13 predicted proteins | sample 42122metaG_FD_192441 | JGI IMG/M metagenome (GOLD analysis project Ga0265337, IMG submission 192441) | Rhizosphere microbial communities from Carex aquatilis grown in University of Washington, Seatle, WA, United States - 4-21-22 metaG | ecosystem: Host-associated > Plants > Roots > Rhizosphere >... | reverse complement strand
CGCGTGCGGGCCGTCATCATCGATGACGGCCAGTTCAAGGTCGCGGTCGAACGGCGCGGTGGATACTTGCTGCCACATCGCGTGAGAATGACGGCAGAATCAACCGGCGCATTGACCTACATCATGTTGTGCGAGCTCCGCGGCGGCGGTCGGCGTGGCGGCGGCGGCAAACCGCATTGATCTGGATCAATTCCGGCGCGGTTGTATTCGGTGATCCTTCTACATCGTATCCACTTCGTCCGGATCAGATATTGACAGCCAGCCCGCGTCCCCGCATCCGCCCTTGTCCCGTTTGCGGTATCGCCATGCAGGCGAGCAAGTCGCGAGAGGGCTTGGCGGATTTCGACACGTTCCAATGCCTGAGCTGCCAGACGGTGATCCGCGAATCCAAACCGAAGCAGCCTCGCTGACGGCGACCTGAATGCCCGCCCAGCGCCGTCCGACCGCGGTAAATTGCCCATTAAAAACAATCACTAACGGGGCCCCAGCGATACGCCGCCGGCGCCGCGCCGGCTACCCTTCGTTCATGGTGCCGGGCGGGAGGCCATTGCGCGGTAGGTAGTTTTGATCTCGGTCAATATTCCCGCGGCGAAATGCGGTCATGGTGTGGTCACAATGTGGGAACGGCGGTTCCCCGCCGCGAATAACCGTTGGAGAGACCATGAACTCCGTCAACATCAAACGCTCGATCGTGCGCAACGGGCAGAAGACCAGCGTGTCGCTCGAAGACGAATTTTGGGAAGGCTTGCGCGAGATCGCCAGCGCCCAAAAGGCAAAGCTGTCGACCGTCGTGCGACAAATCGACCAAGGGCGGCAAGGCAACAACCTGTCCTCGGCGATCCGCGTCTTCGTATTCAATCAGCTGCGCGGGCAGGCATCGGTGGGCGAATTCGCCGCCGCCTCGCACCACCAGGCCGCGGAATCCGCCGACGCTTACTGAGCTTCGCGGCCGGGCCCACGCAACGCGGGTCTTGGCATAGCGGCTCTCCGTCGCTAGCGTCGCTGCCGTTCGACAACGGGAGCGCCCGCTTGGCCGATACGATTATTGCAGCGCCGCCCGCGCGCGTCGCCGCGCCGCTGCGGCCCGCCTACATCGTCGCCGCGGCGGTGGCCTTGGCCGCGATGATTGCGGCGATTCTTTCGCCCAGTCTCTGGTTCCTCGATTTCGTCCACGTCATGACCGGCGCGCTGTGGACCGGGATCGACCTGTTCATGGGTTTCGTGATCGGCCCGGTGCTGCGCCGCGTCACGCTCGACACCCGGCGCGCCATGATCGCCGGCATCATCCCGCGCACGCTCATTTTGATGCCGACGCTGTCCGCCATCACCTCCACCTCCGGCTGGTTCATGGCCGTGCGCATGGGCTATCTCGATCTCGGTTACCCGCAATTCTGGTGGGTGATTGGCGCACTCGCCATCGTCAGCGTGCTCACGGTGCAGGGGCTGGGCATTCTGCTGCCGATGAATCTCAGGCTCTATTTCGAAATCATGAAGCCCGCGCCCGACCATGAGAAGCTCAAGCGCTGGATGCGCACTTACGTGCGCGTGGTGGCGGCGCAGGGCACCATGCAGGTGGCCATCATCGTGGTGATGGCCCGCTTCGCCACGGGGTTATGATCGGCGCATGTAAGAAGTCTTGACCGCCCGCGCCGGCTCCCGGCACAGTGCCAAGGGAGTGACGCGAACAACGGCCGGGCTCGAACATGTGGCGTCAACCCAATGCGGTCGATTTCTGGCGCGGCTTCGCGCTGATCACGATCTTCATCGATCACATCCCGGGCCTGTTCTACGCGCACTACACCCTCATCAATTTCTCGATCTCGGATGCCGCCGACCTGTTCGTGTTCCTAGCCGGCTGGTCGCTACGCCTGATGGCGGACGGCGGCGGCCGCCACATGCCGACGCGCGATGTGATGCTGCGCCTGTTCGGCCGAGCGCTCGAGATTTATGCCGCGCAGGTGCTGATCACTATGTTGGCGATCGCCATGTTGGCGCTGACCTCACTCGAGCTCGACAATCCGTTGCTGCTGGAATGGCACAACGCCGCCGCCGTGTTCAACGATCCGGTGCCGACCCATATCGGGCTCGCCTTGCTCACGCATCAGTTGGGCTATTTCAACATCCTGCCACTCTACGTGGTGCTGATGCTGATGGCGCCGTTCTTCGCGCTGATCGACCGCACCGCGCCGCATCTGCTGCTGCCGGCCTCGGCCGCACTCTACCTGGCCGCGCTCACCTTCCGCCTGACGCTGCCGACCTGGCCGGTGTCGGGCACCTGGTTTTTCAATCCGCTGGCCTGGCAATTCGTGTTCGTGCTCGGCTTCGTGATCGCGCGCGCCGATCACGGCATCGGCGCCTGGGCGCGCCGCCATATCGTCTGGTTGCGCCTGCTGGCGCTGCCGATTTTGATCTACGCCACCCTGGCCGTAATATTCGACTGGTTGTGGGATCCGACCAATGTGCCGGAACCGAAGCTGTTCTTCCTGCTCGACAAGACCTACGCGACGCCGGCCCGGCTGATCCAATTCCTGACGCTGGTGACGGTGTTCTCCGTCGCGTTTCCCTATATCCGCCGGTTCGCCAAACTACCGTTCTTGCGCCGTCCAGTGCTCGGGCTGATCGGCCTGTTGTCGCTGCTCGGGCGCAACTCGCTTTATGTGTTCTGCGTCGGCTCGCTGCTCAGTCTCACCGGACAAATGATCCGTTTCGTCTATCGCGGCACTGTCGGCATCGACACTGCCGTGGTAATTTCCGGCATCATCATCATGGCATTCACCGCATGGCTCTCCGAATCGCGACAACGCGCGCACACCGCCTCGCCCGCCTGATCGGCGCGGCGCTGATCGGCGCAATGGTCGGTATCGACGCGGCGGGCGCGCAAGCCCCGCCGGCGGCGGCGGCGCTGTCGAAAGCCTGCCAGGCCGGCGCAACCGCCGATGCCGATCAATCGCCGCTGCCCAACGTGGCGGCGGCGCTCAAGCAGCAGCGCAAGACGTTGCGCATCCTCGCCATGGGCGCGGCGCCCGGCCGCGTCAGCGCGCGCGGCAGCGGCTACACCGCCGTGATTGAGACAATGCTGGAAAGCGCCCTCAAGGACGTCGACGTCATCATGATCAACCGCGGCGTCTCCGGCGAACTCGCCGCCAGCGCCGCCGGCCGCATGAAGAACGAGGTCGCGCTCGAGGAGCCCGATCTGGTGCTCTGGCAGGTCGGCACCAACGACGCGCTCGCCGGTGTGCCGGCTGACGAATTCGCCTTGACCGTCAAGGACCAGGTCGACTGGCTGAAAGCGCACAAGGTGGACGTGGTGCTGGTCGGCCTGCAATTCGCCAAGAAGATGCTGCGCGACGCGCATTACATCGAGATCCGTGAAACGCTGCGCAAGCTGGCGGCGCAGGAGAACGTGATCGTCATCCGCTTCTACGAGGCGATGCAGATCATCAACCAGGCGCAAGGCGCCGCACCCACGTCGGTGATGGAAGAATTTGCGCGCGACGAGGCCGGCTATAATTGCCTGGCGCAATATGTCGCGCGCGCTATCACGCTCGGCGTCTTTGCCAAGAGCATGCCGAAGCAGCCGGCGCCGAAGTAATCTCCCCTACCCCAAATTCAATTCCTTGAAGAAATCGTTGCCCTTGTCGTCGATCACGATGAAGGCGGGGAAATCCTCGACCTCGATGCGCCAGATCGCCTCCATGCCGAGCTCGGGATATTCCTGGCATTCGACCTTCTTGATGCAGTGCTCGGCGAGATTGGCGGCTGAGCCGCCGATTGAGGCCAGATAGAAGCCGCCGTGCTTGTGGCAGGCGTCGCGCACCTGCGCCGAACGATTTCCCTTCGCCAGAGAAATCATAGAACCGCCGGCGGCCTGGAATTGATCTATGTAGCTGTCCATTCTTCCGGCCGTGGTCGGGCCGAAGGCGCCGGAGGCGTAGCCGGTGGGCGTTTTGGCGGGTCCGGCGTAATAAATCGGATGATTTTTGAAATAATCCGGCAATCCCTTCCCTGATTCCAGCCTTTCGCGCAATTTTGCATGCGCCAAATCGCGCGCAACAATCAGGGTTCCCGAAAGAGAAAGCCGTGTTTTTACCGGATACTGAGAGAGCTGGGCCAGAATATCCTTCATTGGTCTGCCGAGGTCGACCTTGACCACCGCGCCACCAAGCTTGTTCTGGTCGACGTCGGGCAAGTACTGCGCCGGATGATGCTCGAGTTCTTCCAGAAATACGCCGTCTCGCGTTATTTTTCCCAGCGCTTGCCGGTCGGCGGCGCAGGACACGCCCAGCCCGATCGGCAGCGAGGCGCCGTGCCGCGGCAGTCTTATAACGCGCACGTCGTGGCAGAAATACTTGCCGCCGAACTGCGCGCCGACGCCGGTCGACTGCGTCATCGCCAGCACTTCCTTTTCCATTTCGAGATCGCGGAACGCATGCCCGTCCTCGCTGCCCTTGGTCGGCAGCTCGTCGAGATAATGCGTGGAGGCGAGCTTCACCGTCTTCATGGTGAGCTCGACCGAGGTGCCGCCGATCACGATCGCCAGATGATAGGGCGGGCACGCGGCGGTGCCGAGCGTCAACACCTTCTCCTTGAGGAACGACAGCATGCGGTCGTGCGTCAAAATCGACGGCGTCGCCTGGAACAGGAACGACTTGTTGGCCGAGCCGCCGCCCTTGGCGATGAACAGGAACTTGTAGGCGGCTTCGTTTTCCTGGCCCTCGGCATAGATCTCGACCTGCGCCGGCATGTTGTTGCGGGTGTTCTTCTCCTCGAACATGGAGATCGGCGCCAGCTGCGAATAGCGCAGATTGCGTTTCAGGTACGCATCGCGCGCGCCCTCGGAGAGCGCCGCCTCGTCGGAGCCGTCGCTGAACACCAGGCGGCCCTTCTTGCCCATGATGATGGCGGTGCCGGTGTCCTGGCACATCGGCAGCACGCCGCCGGCGGAAATGTTGGCGTTCTTGAGGAAGTCATAGGCGACGAACTTGTCGTTGGGCGAGGCCTGCGGGTCGTCGAGAATTGCGCGCAGCTGCTTGAGGTGCGCCGGGCGCAGCAGATGATTGATGTCGGTGAAGGCGGCCTCGGCCAGTGCGCGCAGCGCCTCGGGCGCGACCACCAGCATGTCCTTGCCCATGACCTTCTCGACCGTGACGCCGTCGACCGCGAGCTTGCGATAGGGCGTCTTGTCCGGCCCGAGCGGGAACAGCGGCGTGTGGTGGTAGGGCGGCACGGCGGGGGGTGGGGTCAGGGGGGCGTTCATGGGGGACCTTTGCTCTCACTGCGCGAAAAGTACCGCTACAAATCTTTGGCCAACGCATCAATTCGCGCGCTCATCCCGAGATCTGCAAAGCGTGTTGTATGGATATGCTCAAACACCTTCAAGACGCAAATTCCCACCTGATTTGCCTATGTATCCAATGGTCAAGCTGAGACCCTTCGCCTTGCAAGTAGATTTGAAGCAGTACTGTTTCTGTCTTCTGAACATCCAACTTCAAACTCCCAGACACGCTCTTTTCATTTGGATGTGCACCGAATTGGATTACACGGTCGTATAAGTCGTCATAGATTTCCGCGAGTCGCGCATCGCTTTGGCGAATAGCCGATTGAACCGCTCCATGCGTGAATGCGCGCCGCACCTTCTTTTCACTTTCGTCATTCTGGTCTCGATCCCACCAAATTTGAGCAAGCACCTTGTCGTTGTTTACGATGGACGCATAACCCGCAAACTCCAAGCACTGGCGCAGCCCAGCCATTCCTTCGACTACCGCACCTCCCATTCCTAAGGCCGCGGCGGCACGAAACGCCGAATGCGACCGAAAGAGCATCATCAGCGGTACGATGCTCGCTGCCGTTGGTGATTTACCTTTCCAGCCACTCGCTATTTCGAACATTAAATCATCAATCCGGCACAGCCGGTGTGACTCATTTTTCTGCGCAAACGTCGCAACCGTATTCGCCCAAAGTGTTTCAAAATACGCCGTAAGCTTCGGCTGCTCCCACCCCGGCGGTCTCCCTGACTTTAGTATGTCCATTCAACACTCCGGAAAAAATTGGCAGTACACACGCTTGCTCTCACACCACCCTCACCTTCCCCGCCTCCCCCAACCCGCACTCCAGCGCCGCGCGGTCCCACTTCGCCAAATCGGCCGCCGCCGCGTAGGTGCTCTGCAAGAATTCCATCAGCGTCGCGTCCGGATCGCGCGCCTTGCGCACGGCGTCATAGGGCAGAATGAATTCGCCCAACTCCTTGCAGAAAAACGCCGCGCCGGGCTTCACCTTCGCCGCCGCAAAGCCCTCCGGCGCCGGATAGGCGTAGGAATAAAACGCCGGATAATCGACCGGCCCGGGCGAGCCCGGCCAGAAGCCAGCGCTCGACACCTCGTGCGAATAGGCCTCTTGCGCCACCGCGTCGGGCAGGTTCGGCACGCCGCCGGGGTGGCGTGGCGCGCGCCGCCCGGAAAAGCGCGTCACCGCCAGGTCGAACGAGCCCCAGAAGAAATGCACCGGGCTCACTTTGCCAAGTAACCCGGTGCGGAAATGCGCCATCACCTCATGCGCCGAGAGCAGCACACGCCAGAACCGGTGCACGGCAGCGGCGGCGTAAGAGGCGTGCACGGTGTCCTGCTCGAACGGAATGCAGTCCGCGATCTCGCACGGCATGGTGCGGATGGCGACGCTCAGCCCCAAATCTTTGAGCGCGGCCATCAGCTGGGCGTAGAATTCCGCCACCGCCATCGGCTTGAGCGCGATCACGCGGGCATCGCCGGTGCTGGTGCGCAGCCAGAGCACGTGATCGACGAAATCGAAATCGATCTGGAAGCTGCGCGCGCCATCGGCAATCGGCCCGGTGGTCAGCCCGCGCGCCGTGACATAGAGCGCGACGTGCCAGGAATGATTGAGCCAGGGCGTGCGCGCCAGGCGTATTTTGCCGACGATTTGCGTCCACAGCTGCAGAGTGGCGGCAGTGTCCGCCCAGGCGGCGTAAGGCAGTTCGGGCCAGCGCTCGGGGTTTGCTGCCATGGCAATATCATGCAGCGGCCCGTGCCGCGCGGCAATAACACTGCCCCCGCCTTGCCGCCGCTCCGCCCTTGCCCGATGATCAGGGCTTCGGGGCGCTACCGGCCAGCAAGGGAGAACGGCCATGATGTTCATCTTGTCACTGAACTTTACCGATCAGGGCATTCGCGGGATCAAGGATGCCCCCAAGCGCGTGCAGGCGGCGCGCGACCTCGCCAAGAAAGTGGGCGTCGAGATCAAGCAGGTCTATCTCACCTCCGGCGAATCCGACCTCATGGTCATGCTCGAAACGCCGAACGGCGACAACGTCGCCAAGTTCGCGCTGGCGCTCGGCATGCTGGGCAACGTGCACACCCGCACCTGCCGCGCCTGGCCGGCGGAGGAGTTCATGAAACTGGTCGCCGAGCTGCCGTAACGCGGGCAAGCCGTCGCCGCTTGGTTTTGGCGGCGCCCGCCACGCGCGGCGCCGACCAACGATGCATTGACGCGCGCGCGTTCATCTGCCATGCGCAACGCCCGTCCGTTTGCCAGCAAAGTCCTTGAATGCCCAGAAGACCGTTCCGCGTCGGCCGCTCAAATACCGGCCTCGGCCTGTTCGCCACAAGGCCGATCCGCAAGCGCGCCAGGATCGCCGAATACAAGGGCCGCAAACTGACCACCAAGGAAGCCACCAGGCTCGAGGCGCGCGGCAACCTTTACCTTTACGAACTCAACAGCCGCTGGACCATCGACGGTACGCCGCGCAGCAATATCGCGCGCTACTTCAACCACTCCTGCAATCCCAACGCAGAAGTGTACGACGTCAAGCACCGGGTGTTTATCCGGACGCTGCGCGCCATCAAGCCGGGCGAGGAAATCACCTACGATTACGGCGTCGACTATCTCAAGAACGTGATCGGGCGCTCGAACTGCCAATGCGGCCGCTGCCGGCGGCGGCGCGCGCGCAAGGCGCGCGAACGGCGCGCGTTGCAAAAGCGGCGGGCCGCGCGCCTGGCCGGCAAGCGGCGGCGGGCGCGCATAGCCCGCAAGCGCAAGCGATAGGCCTCCCCGCCCGACAACCCCGCCATTCGTTTTTGCCCCTGCCCGCTCGGCTGCGGCCATGCTAGGGCAAACGTCCCGCCGCCAGAGGCTTATCCCCCGGTGACCTCCGAGCGCCTCGACCAGCGCCTGCCCGCCGCGCGCGCCGACCGCGTGCCGCGCGGGATTCTTTTTATGCTCGGCGCCACCGTGATGTATGCGGGCTCCACCGCGCTGTCGAAATGGCAGGTCGCCAGCTACCCGTTTCCCGAGGTGCTGTTCTTCCGCACCTTTGTCTCGCTCATCGTCGTGTCCCTGCTGATCCTGCCGCGCCACGGTTTCGCTGTGTTCCGCACGCAACGGCTGCGCGATCACGCCGGGCGCAGCGCGACCCAGACCGTGGCGCAGAGCCTGATCCTGATCGCGCTCAGCCTGATGCCGATCGCCGGCGCGGTCGCGATCAATTTCTCGGCGCCGCTGTTTGCCACGCTGTTCGCAGCGCTCTGGCTCAAGGAAAAGGTCGGGCGGGCGCGCGGGGCGGCGCTGCTCGTCGGTTTTTTCGGCGTGCTGCTGGTGGCTTCGCCCGGCGCCGACAGCTTCCGCATCGGCGCGCTGTTCGCCATCGGCAACGCCGTGCTCTACGGCAGCGTAACCGCCGCGGTGCGCGGCATGACTGCGACCGAGTCGGCGGAAACGCTGACCATGTACCAGATGCTGTTCATGGCCGCATTCTTCCTGGCCGCGCTGCCGCTGTTCGAATTCAATTGGCCGACGGGACAGGACGCGGCCGCCATGGTCGGCGCCGGCGTCTTGAACGGCTTCGGGCAATATTGGTGGACGCGTTCGCTGTCGTTTGCGCCACCCGCGGCGGTCGGGCCGTTCTATTATTTCTCGCTGGTGTGGGCGATGGTTTTGGGCTTCGTGTTCTGGGGCGACGTCCCGACGATTGGCCTGCTCGCCGGCTCGGCGATCGTGGTCGGCTCCGGGCTGTTCCTGCTCTGGCACGAAAGCGGCAAGAAGCCGCCGCCGGTGGATTAGATTGCAATTGCGCCAGTCTTGCGCCAAAGATCGCCACAACAAAATGCGAGGGAGACAAACCGATGAGCCTGAAAATCCGCCGCGTCGTCACCGGCCACGACAATCAGGGCCGCGCCAAGGTGCTGATCGACGAACAAGTGAGCAACGTGATCTCGAGCCGGCCGGGCGCCAATTCATCGGTGATCTGGTCGAGCGAAGGCTTTCCGGTGAGCAATGACGGCAACGCCGATCCTTCAGCCAAGAAGATCGCCACCACCATCGACAACGGCACGGTATTCCGCGTCATCAGCTTCGAACCCGGCGTAAGCCCGCGCAACCACAGCACCGATTCGATCGATTACGTGGTGGTGATCTCCGGCGAGATCGACATGGAGCTCGACATCGGCAGCGTGCACCTGAAGGCCGGCGACGTGCTGGTGCAGCGCAGCACCGTCCACAACTGGGTGAACAAGGGCAAAGAGCCTTGCGTGATTGCGTTCACGCTCATCGCCGCGAAGCCGGTGACCGTTGGCGGCAAGACGCTCAGCCCGCATGGCTGACGCGGCAGGCTATTCGTCCAATTCCGGATAATGCCGGAAAATTCCCGACTCGTTGAACGGCAGGCGGCGCGCTGAGGCCAAATAGGCCTTGATGCGCGGCCGCGCCGCGACCCGGTCGCGCACCTCAACGACGCGCGGCACTTTCTTCTCGATTCGCTTCATGGCGGATGGAAACGCGTAGCGCAGGCCCTCGATCAACTGGAACAGCGACAGGTCGACATAGCTGAACTTGCGCCCGAGCGTGTAAGGGCCGCCGCTCTTCTGCAGCACGCTCTCGAAGTAACCGAGATATTTCGGCGCGCGATCTTTCAGAAAATAATGCGCGTACTTCTTGGCCTCCGCCGTCTGGTCCTCGTAATAGAGACCGCCGGCGATCGGATGATGGGTGTCGTGGATTTCCTTCACGAAGTCGGTCACCGTGAGCTGTAACTGGTGCAGCCAGAGCCGGCCGGCCTCGTCACGGGGGCCGAGCTTCAGGCGCGGCCCGAGATAGAACAAAATCTCGGCGGCCTGCGCGATCACCAGTTTTCCAGCCTTCAGGAACGGCGGCGCGAATGGCGGACGCTTGTCGCGCCCGCCGTCCATCATCCCCATCATTCGGCTCATGCCGCCGCTTTTGCGCGCGACGTCGTCGTAAGCGGCGCCGGCATCCTCCAGCGCCAGCCGCACGAATTCGCCGCGGCCCTGGATTTCCGGCCAGTAGAACAACTGATAGCGCATGGGCAACTCCCGGCAGTCCTCTGCCGGGTTTTAGCCGTTGCGTCAGTTGGCCGCAAAGCAATACAGCAGCCCGTCGCCGCCCGTCGAGCGCAGGTCGGCTTGGCTGCAGCCGCCTTCGGGACCGCGCGAGGGATGTGACGAGTTCCACGAATGCGACGCGTCGTCCTCGCGCAATCCGATGCGATCGTTATGGCCGAGCATGACGGAACCCTGCGTGCTGCTCGTGTAGTTCTTGCAAGTCATGTCCTTGTCGGCCGGAAACGCTTTGCCGTCCGCCGTCGAGCCGGTCAGGATGTCATGCCGGTTCGGCGTGTCGCCGCGGCCGTTGATCACGTCGCCTTTTTCCGAAAGATTGTTCTGCTTGCTCAGCTTGTTGCCGGCGCTGTGCAGATCATCGACGCTGGTGGCGACGACCACGCCCTTGGCGTTCATCCAGGGACCCTTGCCGATGCGGTCGCGCGCGTTCACCGCGCCGTCGCCTTGCGTGGACAGATAGGCGTGCCAGGTCTTGGCCCCCGCCCCGGCCGTTGCGGCGAGTTCCTGGCAATGCTTGTCGGCGCCGGCAAGCCCGCCAAGATCGGCGCCCTTGCCCGGCCCGGCGCTGGTGACGAAGAAGCTCATATTGGCCTGTTGCGCCTGCGCCGGCAGCGCGCCGAACATCGCCAGGCATGCCGCCAGCGGCGCAGCCGTTCGAATAGCCGTCATTGAAGTTCCTCCCGACATTGGCGCGGCCCGTCGCCCCGCCATGGCAGTAAAGAACCCCGGCAATGTGTCGCTATTCCGGCGTTCACGCACCGTTGATCGACTGACTGGGCGGTAGCCCGCTGCGTCAGCCCGCGGGCTTGGCCTTGTATTGCTCGTCGGTCACCGGCTCCAGCCACGTCACATGCTCGCCGCCTTGATGTTCCTGCATGGCGATGTGCTCCATGCCGTGCTCGGGCGTGGCGCCGTGCCAGTGCTTCTCGCCCGGCGGAATCCAGACCGTGTCGCCGGCGCGCACCTGACGGATCG
>Ga0265337_1001533_pt1 | contig 11341 bp, 6 predicted proteins | sample 42122metaG_FD_192441 | JGI IMG/M metagenome (GOLD analysis project Ga0265337, IMG submission 192441) | Rhizosphere microbial communities from Carex aquatilis grown in University of Washington, Seatle, WA, United States - 4-21-22 metaG | ecosystem: Host-associated > Plants > Roots > Rhizosphere >... | reverse complement strand
TTGCATCAGTTGCTGACAAGGCCAAGTTGTTGCTGCATTACGGAAGGCAAATTGTAGCAATTAAAGGATGTGACCTTTCCACTCTCGAGGCGAAAAACATCGACACACGGGACATCTATTGCCATGTCCGTGGGAGCTATAGTTTTAGAACCCATGGCCAGTTTACCTTTATGCGTTCCCCGAATTCCAAGCTCGACGACGACGACGTTCTCCGTGACGTAGATGCTCAATAACTCACGGTGGACATCAGGAAATGCACTTGCAAGGGCGGCAATAGAGTCACCAATGGCCTTCCCGCGAAACTTTGTGCCAGAAGGAATGTCGCACATGTATCCGTCTTTCGAGAAAAAGGAGACAAACTTCTCGGTATCCATTCCTGGCCCCTCTCCCGCAGCATAGAGCTTTCTGATGATTTCTTCATTATCAAGACTCATCTCGGAGGCCCGCGCCAGTGCTTGCGTGTCGATATACTCCCGGATGTTCGTCAGTTTGCCATTTGAACGGTAATGGCGAAGACCCAATTGTCCTTGAACGTTTTATTCGTGGCTATGATTCTCCCGCTAGCGAAGCCGACGACCAGAACCCGGTCTCCCTGCACTACGAATTCGAGGGGCTCGGTTGAAGTTTCCAGCATCTCGGACTTCTGAAGCAAATCCGTCAATCCCGCGTGTCCGCGGTGCGTGCCGGCCAGCGGCCAGTCCTCGCCCGGAATGATCCATTCAATATCTTCGGCAGACAACGCCAGCAGACCTTGCTTATCGCCGCGGCCCATTGCTGCAAAGAAATCCTTCACAATCTGGACGTTATTATTACTCATATGATTCATGGTGTGGATGATGCGTCGAATATCGGATTATCACCATTTCATGGATTGTCTCGAACTGCATCCCGGCAATTGTGCGGCATGACCCAATCCTCTGCCATGGGGTCTTGTTCTGATGGAGTAGGGGAATCGTCCGCCGTCCCCTTGAAAATACGTGTGTGGAATGGGCCTTGATATTTCGCCCAGGCCTGTGCGTCATGGCCAGACGCCAGAACACCGGCTTGCCGCTCCGAATTGAAATGAAGGCGGGATGGACACAGATTTCAGGTTTCAGCGTTTCAGCGTTTCAGATTTTCCTCCCACCTCCCAACTCCCATCTGCCACCTCCCAACTCCAAGTTTGATTTTGACGCCGCCGGATTTCCGGCGCACACCCGCGTCTTGGCGACAAATCGTGTCAACCATCAGGACTGACCTCTTTACGATCCGCGCCAGCGTAACATCGTTATAATTAACGACTATATTTCCAAGCGCATCTGGGCTATAGTGTTAAAATGAGCACCGCCGTCCGAAACCTCATTATTTTGCAGCTCTTCGCCGTCGGCTTGGCGGTTCACGCTGCCACCACGGACGATATGCAGATTTATTCCGACCGGCTTAACAACATTGGTGAATCGAATTGAAACTTTGAAGCAAATTAAATTGACCTCATTGACGTTGCGCTGCTCATTTGCAAAAACGTGGGGAAAAGGCATTTTTACGGTCGCTTCACTCCTATGGCTTTTAGCAGCCTGGTGTTCATCAACCGTCTGTTTCGCGCAGAATGGCGTGCTGCCTTCGACATTCAAATGGACCTCGACGGATCCGCTCGCTACGCCACAGAACGGGTCGCTCGCCATGAAGGACTTCACTTGCGTCCACTACAACGGCAAATACATCGTCTACTTTACGACGGTCGACAGCGCAGGGAGTTGGGGCGGGGGCATGATGACCTTTAACACCTGGTCCGACATGGCCACTGCCCAACAGTATCAGATGCCAATAGGCACCGTTGCGCCTACGCTGTTCTATTTCGCCCCGAAGAATATCTGGGTTCTAACATACCAGTGGGGTGCCCAGTATCTGACCTCGACCGATCCCACCAATCCGAATGGCTGGTCGGCACCACAGCCTCTCTACCAGGGAGACTCCCTCGACACTACGGTGATCTGCGACAGCACGAACGCCTATTTGTTTTACGCGTTTGACGACGGCACGATCCACCGGGCGTCCATGCCCATCGGCAGCTTCCCGGGAACCTTCACGAACTCGTCGGTCATCATGACTGACACGACGGACAACCTGTTCGAGTCCCCGCAGGTCTACACGATTCAGGGGGCGACCCCCCAATACCTCATGATCGTAGAGGCGATCGGCGCCGCGGGAAGGTATTTCCGATCCTTTACGGCGACGAATCTCGGGGGTTCGTGGACTCCGCTGGCAGCGACCGAGAGCAATCCCTTCGCTGGCAAGAACAACGTCACGTTTCCCGACGGCAACGCTTGGACGTCCGACATCAGCCACGGTGATGTAGTTCGCAACAACCCCGACCAGACGCAGACGATTGACCCAAGCAATTTGCAATTTCTTTACCAGGGACAGACTCCCACGTCAGGTCTTACCAATTACACGCAGATCCCCTGGCGGCCGGGGTTGCTTACGTTGATTCAACCGTCGGACGACATGCAGATTTATTCCGGCAGGTTTGACAACGGCTGGGGTGACGGTTGGTCATGGATGACGCATTACCCCACGAATAATCCGGTCTATACGAGCAATTTAGTCTTTGTCGCCAGCAACTCGGTGGCCCTGGTTCCCAGCGCCCCGTATGTGGTATGGTTGCTGAAGCCCTACACCACCGTGGACGCGACCCTCTATACGAATCTGACTTTCTGGATCAATGGCGGGGCGACTGGTGGACAAAATATCTCGGTCTATGGCGAGTTGAACGGCTCAAGTTCGGGACTGCCTACAGTTTCCGTGACGGCACCGACGAACTCATGGAAGCAGGTCATCATTTCTCTTGCCGCGCTCGGCGTCAACAAGACCAACCTGACCGGAATTGGATTTAACAACGGCGCTTCCACCCAACCCTTCTTCATTGATGATATGCGGTTGATCGCCGCACCCAAGCCGGCGGCAGTTCATGTAAGCGTCAATGCGAACCAGGCTGTTCGAACCGTCAGCGGCAGAGTCTTTGCGGTTAATACGGGTGCCGGGGACACGGATCTGAACACGCCCGCGACGAAGGCGATTTTGAATGACATCGGCAACACCTGTCTGCGTTGGCCGGGCGGCTCCTATGGTGACGACTACCACTATGCCAATGAACCAAGCGGGGGTTCTCATTCCACCGATTTCATCGCACTGGCCACCAATGCGCATTCCCAGGCTTTCATCATCGTGAACTACGGCAGCAGCGATGCCAATGAAGCCGCCTACGCCGTGAGGATGTTCAATGTCACCAATCACAGCAATTTTAAATACTGGGAGATTGGAAACGAAAACTTCGGCACCTGGGAAACGGACAACAACACCAACGCGCCCTTCAAGGCCCACGATCCCTGGACCTACGCAATGCGCTTCACGAATTATTATGCGCAGATGAAAGCCGTTGATCCGACGATCAAGATCGGCGCGGTCATAGATCCCACCGAGGACGGCTACATAAATTATTCGAACCATCCAGTGGTCAATCCGCGCACCGGCGTGACGCATTACGGCTGGACGCCGGTGATGCTGACGTATATGCGCAGCAACAATTGCACCCCGGATTTTGTGATCGAGCACAATTACGGCCCGGCGGCGGGCGACACGCAGGATTTGCTTTATCCCAAAGGCTGGGCGTCCGACGCGGCGAACTTGCGCCAGATCCTGAATGATTATCTCGGCAGCGCGGCCACGAACGTGACCTTGGAAGTGACCGAGAACGGCACGGGAGGTGATCGTCAGAACGTGAGCCTGCCGGGCGGATTATTTTACGCCGACAGCATTGGACAAATTTTGCAGACGGAATTCAATTCGCGCGTCTGGTGGGATTTGCGAAACGGTCAAGGCACGGTTGCCAATCCCGACCCGGCGTTTTACGGCTGGCGCATGAACCCCAACGGCGGCGTTCTTAGCGACGGAGGAATTGTTTATGGCCTCGGCGGCGTGGGCAACCTCTATCCGACTTATTATTGCGCGAAGCTGATGCCAAAGTTTGCGGCGGATGGCGACACGGTGGTGCGCGCCACGAGCGATTATCCGCTGCTGGCCACGTATTCAGTCATGCGAACCAACGGGACGCTGACGCTGCTGGTGATCAACAAAAGTGCATGCTCCAATCTCACGGCCAATCTTAATCTGTCCGGCTACGTTCCTTACAGCAATGCCGCAATTTACAGTTACGGCATTCCGCAGGATGATGCCGCGCGAACCGGGGTTGGTTCGCCGGATATTGTGCAAACCAATTTCATCGGGGCCGCCGCCAGCTTCTCTGCCATGTTCGCTCCGTTCTCCGTCACGGTGATGGTGATGAGTCCGGCCAACCAGCCGCCGCTCACGCCCACCAGCCTGGTGGCGACTCCGTCCAATGCCGTGGTGTCATTGAGTTGGAGTGGATCTGCCGGCGCGGACAGCTACCTCGTCAAACGCAGCACCACCAGCGGCAGCGGCTACACCAACATCGCGAGCGGCGTGACGGCGACAAGCTACTTGGACACCGGCTTGGCGAACGGCACGACTTATTTTTACATTGTCGCCGCGACGAACGCGAACGGCGTCAGCTCCAACTCCATTGAAGTGAGCGCCACGCCAGCGGAAATGTTCGGCTGGTGGAAATTTGACGCAACAAGCGGCACGACCGCCGCAGACTCCGGCTACGGCGGCAACCCCGGCACGTTGCAGAGCGGCGCGACGTGGGTTGTCGGCGCGATCAGCAACGCCGTGCATCTGGACGGCACGGCCAATGGCTACGCCAGCCTTCCGTCGGGATTGGTCAGCGCGTTGAACGACTTTACCATCTCGACATGGGTGAAGGTGGACGCCAACGCGACGTGGGCGCGCGCGTTCGACTTTGGTTCCGGCACGGGCACTTACATGTTTCTCGCACCTGCGAGCGGCGGCACTTCAGTGCGTTACGCCATCACTACCAGCAGCAGCGGCGGCGAGCAGCAGTTGAACCGCGCCGGCAATCTTTCGACGGGCGTGTGGCATCACCTCGCGGTCACGTTGTCCGGCAGCACGGGCGTGCTCTATGTGGACGGCGTGCCGGCGAACACGAACCTCAGCATGACGCTCAAGCCGTCGAGCCTCGGCAGCACGACGCAAAACTATATTGGCAAATCGCAGTGGTCCGATCCGAATCTCACCGGCAGCGTGGATGACTTCCGCATTTACAGCCGCGCCTTGAACGCGACGGAAGTGGCGGCGCTGGCAAACCCCGTTCCGCCCGCCCCGGCCGGTCTCGCCGCCGTCGCCGGCAACGCGCAAGTGGCGTTGAACTGGAACGCCGCGAGCACCGCGACCGGTTACAAAATCAAACGCTCGCTCACCAACGGCAGCGGTTATGTAAACATCGTCACCAACGCAAGCCTCACATTCACCAACAACGGCCTGGCCAACGGCACGTTGTATTATTTCGTCGTTAGCGCGACGAACAGCTTTGGTGAAAGCACCAACTCCACGCAGGTCAGCGCGCGTCCGACCTCGGTTGCATCCATCGCCATCAGCGTGACCAACTTGCCCGGTCAACTTCTGTTCGGCTGGCCGGCGGATCACACAGGCTGGCAGTTGCAATCGCAAACGAACGGTCTCGGCACGAACTGGGTCAACATGCCCGGTTCGGATCAGACCAACCAGATGACGGTGCCGCTGAACTCAACAAACGGCTCGGTGTTCTTCCGGTTGGTGCGACCGTATTAATTTCATGCGAGCAAATCCGAGCATTCGTCCATGAAGGGGTCAGTCCTCGTTTGAAACGCGGCTGGCATCAAATTAAATTCTCATGTGTTGGACAGCCTTTGTCCATCCCCCGCTGTCAGTCTTGCGGGATGCGGCACATAAACAAAGGCTAAAGGCTGAATTCTAAAAAAGGCTGGCAATGAAAATCGCTTCAGCGTTTAGTATTTATCCTTTAGCATTTTCCAAAATGTGCGCCCGTTACACGGGACCGCGCCGGGGTCAGACCTGCGCCATGCCCCCATCGACGGCGAGATCCACGCCGGTGATGAAAGAGCTTTCATCGGAGGCGAGGAACGTGACGGCGGCCGCGATTTCCTCGGGCTTGCCCCTGCGACCCATTGGGGTCTGCGTGATGAACTGTGCGGCCGCTTGCTTGGCCTGTGCAGCGGTAAGGCCCGTGTTCGCCAAGGCCTGGGTATCGATTGCTCCGGGGCTCACACAATTCACGCGGATCTTGCGGTCTTTCAATTCCAGAGTCCAGCCGCGCGCGAAGTTGCGCACAGCCGCCTTACTCGCGGCGTAGGCGGTAAACCCTGGGACCCCGAGCACGTTTGAGACCGAGGAGGTCAGAATAATCGAACCGCCGTCTTTGAAGAGGGGAAGGGCCTTCTGCACCGTAAAGAACGTTCCCTTCACGTTCACGTCGAAGGTCTGGTCAAAATGGGCCTCAGTAGCCACCGCGAGCGGTGCGATTGTTCCCGCGCCCGCGTTCGCGAAGAGAATATCGATGTGACCATGTTTCTCTTTCACGACGGCATAGATCCGGTCCAGATCTTCCAAGCGCGACACGTCGCCCACGACCGTCGTAACGTTTCTCTTGATGAAGGCTGCGGCCTGCTTCAGCTCTTTCTCTCGTCGGCCAGTGATCACGACGTGCGCACCTTCTTCCACGAAGCGCTTGGCTGTGGCCAGGCCAATCCCGCTGCTTCCGCCTGTGATAACCGCAATTTTTCCCGCCAATTTTTGTCCATGGTTATTTCTCATATCTTTTTTATATTAAATCCATCATTAACGAATCGTTGTTACGTTGGATTATCAGTTCTGTGATCGGGTTCCTCAATGGGGTGAACGCCCCATATTCCGTCATGGAAATGGACGGCGGCTTCGAGTCGTGGAAGGAGAACGGCTTGAAAATTGCGAAGTAGATTCCTCACTCGCGGGAGCGGGAGATGCCCCTCGCCCACCTGCCGCGACTGGCGCGAGCACGCGCGTCGGATGGGAGCGGGATTAAGGGTGAGGGAAGGAACTCCCCCTGCCCGCCCTCAACAATCATCTCTCAACCTTCAACCAATTCCCCTGCCCTCCGACATCTGCCCTCTGGTTTCTCAACTCTCAACATTCAACCAGTTCCCCCTTCGCATGGCCAATCATCGAATGAATTACTGCGTCATAACCCGGAAATATTCATCAAGCGAGTTGGTGGTCGGGAAGGTGAATTGCCGGATCGAACCGTCGCCGGTAAAATTGCTCACATCAATCCACCCACTGGTCAGGTTGGTGGTGGTCTGGATGGTTTCCGGCCGGCCATCCTGGGTCTGGAACGAAAGTTGGAAATTGCCGCCGGCTTGTTGCAGCGACGGGATGAGCAAGGCCGGTAATGGCCCGGAGCCGCCAACGACAAACGACATGGAGGCTTCGGAATACAAATCAACTTCGGTATTCCAGTTTGAAACCGTATTCAGGCTGCCGTTGACTGGCGTTGTAAAGGTGACGTTGGGGAAGTTGTTGGACGCAAATTGAACAAAGAGGTAATTCGTCCCATGGAGCAACGCCGGGGGCGAAGGCCAGTTTGTGGCGTTGCTGGGCAGGGACGTGTAACCATCCCACGCGAAGGTGGGATAAAATTGATAGGCCTCAACGAATTCGGAGGAATAATTAGTCGGCCCAGACCATTGGATCGGCGAATTGGTCGCAACACCCGTGGCGTTGGCTGTGGGAACAAGAATATTGACCGGCCCGAGAAGGTTGGTCGTCAACCCATTGACGGAGACGTTGAAATGGAACACCTGCTGGCTCGGATCGCCCTTGTTGACGTAGAGCGTCCACTGGCCGTTGGTGCAGGCGTAAATGAGGTCGTCAAGCGAGCTGAAACCTTCGCCACTGCCGTTATCCTGATAGGAATCCCCCGTCCACACTTCGCTGAACATGAAACCATCCGGGGACACAACAATGTTGGTGGTGACTGGCGCCGGGTCAACGAAGCTGATCAGAGGAGAAGCGTCATAATTGGTGTATCCGTAAGTAAAATCCTGATACCGCTGTATCTGAAGGTTAAAGCTCGCCGACACCGGAACAGGAGGACCCGCGCTGGCCGAGACCACGCTGACGTCATCGAGTCCAAGCTCGGTTGGATCGTCCTGGAATCCAAATTGAAGAATCGTGCTGGCGTTTGTCGCCGTGACGACGAATTGAATGTTCGTCCAGCCAAAAGCAGGAAGATCGGTTTCATCCAGCAGCATGGTTCCATTCCATGACACTTGAAACTCGTTGGGTGTCTCCCCATCCGGACTGTCCAGCCAGAACGAGAGCAAATAGCTTGTTCCCGGGGTCGTGGCTAATGTTTGGGAAAGATAACCGAGCGATCCGACCGCGCCGAATTCCGCGCCATAAGTGCCGGAATGGACATAGTTGGTATCACTGGTGACATCACCGCTGCTGCCATCAGCCATCCAGCCGGAAAAGTCTCCCGTTTCAAAACCGCCATTAGACACGATATTGATTCCCGTGAATCCACCCTGCCCCACCACGTCCGCGATGTTCGTGCCCGGATGTGCATACAGGTAAGACACCTCGTTGGAAGAAAGCACGCCGGAATAGATCTGGACTTCATCCATCTCACCCGTGAAGGTCTGGCCGTTATTATAGCCGATGTCCAGTTCGGTGGGTCCGTTCAGCGAGTCGGTGGAACCATAATCGGAGTTGTCCTGCACGCCGTTGACATAGATTATTTTCTTCCCCGTTTGCTGGTCACGAGTCACCACCACATGAACGTATTGTCCGGTGCTGACATCGGCCTGCGAATGCAGCATATCTTGCGAGCTGCCGCCGGTGTAGAAGGCCAGCTTGCTGCCATTAAGCCCCATGGGCATGACGTCATTTCCATCGCCATTGAACGCCGAGACGATCCCGGCGGCAGAATACACATCATTATTATCCTCGTGGACTTCGGAGGTTTTTAGCCACAACGAAACCGAAAAGCTGCCCGCCAGTGCGGCCAGCAAGTTGGTCGGCGGATTAAGCCAGCCGTCGCCCGCCGCGCCAAACGCATACGATCCGTAGGCGGCATCGTTGGTGATGTAAGGCGCCATCGTATAGTCGCTGTAGCTGTTGATATTATTACCACTCCCCGAATAATCATGCGTAAAAAGACTGTCGTCCTCGAAGGAGTAATAGGCGACGTTCGTATGGCCGCCAGTCGGCGCCTGCGCCACGCTGATGGACGGACCGTAGCCGGAGTCCGTGCCGCCATAGGCATTGCCCGCCGTGAGTGTAGGCGAGTAGCTGCCGGCGATGTTGTAAACATGGGATGGGTTCTGACTGGTGCTCGTTCCGCCGTCGCCAAAATTCCAGTTCCAACTGCTGATGGCATAGCCCGCGTCATCCGTGCCGGGAGCATTGAACTGAACGGTCAGCGGCGCGGTGCCGTTGGTCGGGCTGGCGGTGTATTGCACTGTGGACATCGGTGGCGATACCGTGATTGAAGGGCCGGCTCCCGAAACCATGCCGCCCAGATTATTGGTCAACACCAGTGCGGGCGAATAGCTGCCGGTGACGTAGTAAACGTGCAATGGGTTTTGATTCGTGCTGGTCCCGCCGTCGCCGAAATTCCAATTCCAATGGGAGATGGGATTGCCGCCGTTGTCATAGCTGGGAGCATTGAATTGAACGCTCAGGGGCACGGTGCCGTTGGTCGGGCTGGCGGTGAACTGAATGGCCGGTGGAGGTGAAGTCAGATTCAACGCGAACACCATTCCATTGCCCGCAGTGCCGCCAATCCTGGTCGTTCCATACAGAATATTGCCCGATAAAATCAATCCGCCCTCCGGATCAGATCCGTCGTTATTGCTCCCATCATACTGATTATGGGCCGTGAAATTATGCAGTTTCGTAAAACCCGTGCCATCGGTGTGAACGGCAAATACCGTTCCATGCCCCGTGCTGCCGCCAGCGGAGGTCGTTCCATACAGGATATTGCCCGATAAAACCAACTCGGCATGCGGTCCGCTGCCATTTGTGTAATTAAGAGAGGCATCATGGGGAAAAGCATACAGGTTCGAAAAACCAGTGCCATCGGTGTGGACGGCGAACACGACCCCGCCGCCGCCCGCGCCGCCCCCGCTGGTCATTCCATACAGCATGCCGCCCGATAAGATCAATCCGCCCTGCGGACCAATTCCGTCGCTGTTGGTATAAGGAAATGTGGATTTATCAAGCGCCGTGAAGGTATGCAGGGCCGTGAACCCCGTGCCATCGGTGTTTATGGCGAAGATCGTGCCATAGCCATTCGTGCCGCCCCCCACTGCCGTCCCATACAGCGTGTTGCCTGATATCAGCAACTTGCCTCTCGAGAATACTCCGTCGGGGTTGACGCCAAAACCGATGCCTCCGGCTCCGGAAGGAGTCGTGAAACTATAAAGGGTCTTGAACCCCGTGCCATTGGTGTTCATGGAAAAGATGGTGCCAATACCATTCGTGCCGGCGATCTGCGTCGTCCCATAAAGCGTGCCGCCCGATAAAATCATGCCGTCCCAGGGACTGGCTCCGTCGCTGTTGGTTCCATAACCGCTGACAAAACCGGTTCTGGCACTGAAACTGTGCAGGTTCGTATAACTCGTGCCATCGGTGTTGACGGCAAACACCGAGCCGTTGCCCGCGGTGCCGCCACCTTCCGCCTCCCCATACAAGGTATTGCCCGATTGAATTAATCCGGCCAACGGACCTGAACCGTCACTGGAACCGGAAGAAAAATTGTGCACGTTCGTAAATGTCGTGCCATCCGTGTTGAGGACGAAGGCCGTGCCGAAACCATTCGTGCCGCCATCCTCCGTCGTCCCATACAGCAGATTCCCCGATAAAATCAATCCGCCCTGCGGGGAGTCTCCATCGTTGTTGGTGGCACCGTTGATAACGTCAACGGTCGAGAGACTGTGCAGAGTGGTGAAGGCCTGCGCCGCCACGCGGCCGGCTGGCATCACGCCAAGGAAAACAATCAGCAAAGACAAGACGGAATGGTATATGATGCGCGCTTTCATAAAACAAATGATGGCACTGATGTTCCTCGCCTGGATCAGGCTCTTTCCTTTCCGCGCCGATATTTATGCCCGGCCAGTGGGAATGCAAGTTAAAATCCGGTGACAACTCTTTATGCCGGCTTTGTTGCCATTCGCCCGTCCCGGACTGCACCCATGCAACGAACTATTGGCCATCACCCTTTATCGGAACTTCGCGCCTGCCACCCTCAATTTTCAACCATCCGACATTCATTTGGCATCGTTGATCGTCTGGCGTTTGCAATCTAGCAGCCCAAAATAATCATCATGTCCCACAAGGTGTGGAACCAGATTCCGGGCGTCAAACCATGCGCCCACAGGAACAC
>Ga0265337_1001530_pt1 | contig 11345 bp, 10 predicted proteins | sample 42122metaG_FD_192441 | JGI IMG/M metagenome (GOLD analysis project Ga0265337, IMG submission 192441) | Rhizosphere microbial communities from Carex aquatilis grown in University of Washington, Seatle, WA, United States - 4-21-22 metaG | ecosystem: Host-associated > Plants > Roots > Rhizosphere >... | reverse complement strand
CCTGTCAGGACGACCATTTCCCCGAATAGCTGAGGCAGATTAGCGCGGCTCTGAAAAAGCCGAGACGTCGGCGCGATACCGACTTCGGGGGCCAGTTTCGTCCGTGAATGCAAAGCAGCTCGCGCGACCGGCCCTTCAAGCCGGGCCTAGCCGGTGCGAGTCCGGCCACGGATACCATTTTGCTCTCAAGGTGTAATTAGTTCTGCACGCCGCTCTGCGAAGGCGGAGGTTCGTGGTGCAAGTCCACGTGGGAGCACCATTTCGCCTCTGTGCCTCAGCAGCCACAGGAGCGGTTTCGTAAACCGCTATTCGTCGGTGCAAGTCCGACCAGAGGCTCCAGTTTCAATGGTGATCATGATGTAACAGCAGCATCACGCCTCGTGAAGGCGTTTGTGCCGGTGCGAATCCGGTTGGTCACCCCAATTTAGATGGGCCGAAGTTGATCGGTTATCCTCCACCAAAATAGGAGGGCGTAGCGTCTTGAGTGGAAGCTCAAGCGCTCTGGGTTCGATTCCCAGCATGGAATGCCTCCGTTCGATCACGTCACTTGCCCATCAACTTTGCTGATGCGCGACCACTGGTTGCCTTCGGCACAAAACCGCGTCCGCGATCTGCTCAACAACTTTGCGCAGGTCTGTCGGATATTCCCGTAGTTCAACTGCGACAGAACGCCCGGATTATGTCCGGTAGATGTGGGTTCGATTCCCATCGGGAGCGTCAGTTTAGACGGGCCGTTGAGTTTGGGTTATCTGGTAAAAATCCTGCCTTGGCGGGACGAGCGGGTTCGAACCCCGCGCCATCGGGCAACTGATGGTTTCCCAACTCGCCCTTTGTCCGTCTTCCATTTTTCGACGGGTCGCAGGATTGGGTTATCGCCGTTTAAGCGCGTGGTCGCGGGTTCGAGTCCCGCCTTCGGCACCAGACGCCGGAGTAGCTCAGCGGTAGAGCACGTAAATTCCCAGTTCGTCTCTTATCCGTCGGTCTTTAGCGGGCCGTAGATTGTGGGTTCTCGTGGACTCGGCAGTGGCGGTTTAATTCCGTCCCGTCGCGCAGGCGCCGGTAGTGTAACGTCAGCACACCGGGCAATTCCACAGTCGCCTTCTTGCCCGCGACTTTGATCGCCGTGCGCAAGCACTTTGATGGGCCGAAGACATCGGGTTATCTGTCATTGGTTCGACTCCAATCCGGGGCTCCATGTGCCCTGGTAGCTCAGTGGTAGAGCAATTCCCGCGTCGTCCCTTGCCCATCCGCATTTTCTCGCAGCTCAGGCTGCGAGGATTCAACCGCAACCCTCAACCAGGAGGTCGTATGGCACACAACACACATGATTGGGAAGACTCCACATTCGAAATAACCAGCAAACGTCGCAAAGGCTTCCCGTCCGAAACACGCGTCAAGAAAGGCGTGCGAATCGTTCACGGGGATAAGGAACTCAGCGAAAAGCTGGGCCGGAACGACCTCTGCCCGTGCGGTTCTGGACGCAGCTTTTAAGAACTGTTGCCTCCGCTCCGGCCGTTATGACGGCGTGGCCAGACATCACTTTTTTCCGCGAATAGGCGGAACCTCAATTACTGCGGGCCGACGAACGTGGGTTATCACTATAAATGACCAACCCCACGTTCACCAACTTGTCCGCAGAGCAATCAAACAAAACATGCCGGGAGTTGGCGGCGCATACAATCGAAAGGAAACCATTATGGCTATCAACTACGCAAAGCTCTTCAACCGCCGCGTAACCCCGCAGTCGCAGCCGATTTCGGGCTCGAACCAGGTCCGCAACTCGAACAGCGGCTACTCGTGGCAGGTGGATGACTGGACGCGCCTCGACCGCTTCCTGATCCTCGGCGGCGAGGGTGGCACTTACTACATCGCCGAACGCGATCTGGTGAAGCAGAACCACGACGCGATCGTGCGTTGCGTCAAGGCCGACGGTATTCGTGCCGTGAACCGCATTGTTGAAATCAGCGATGCCGGTCGCGCGCCGAAGAATGATCCGGCCATCTTCGCCCTCGCGCTCGTCGTGACTCATGGCGACACGCAGGCGAAGACGCACGCGTTCGCGAATTTGAGCAAGGTCTGCCGCATCGGCACGCACCTGTTCCACTTCGCGGAATATGTTAATGCGATGCGCGGTTGGGGTCGCGGTCTGCGCAACGCTGTCGGCCACTGGTATGTGGATCGCGATGCCGAAAATCTCGCGCACCAGGCCGTGAAGTATCAGCAGCGCGACGGTTGGTCGCACGCGGACCTGCTCCGCCTTGCCCACCCGAAGGCTCCGTCCGTTCAGCACGACGCGATCTTTCGCTGGATGCTGGCTGGCGCGGATTCGCTCGGCGAACGCGAAGTGAAGCGCAAGGTTCGCGGTGAAGATCGTGTCGCGAAGTATGCTGCGGTCGGCGAACTGCCGAAGCTCGTTCAAGCGTTTGAACAGGCAAAGCGCGCTTCGATCGCAGGCGAAATCGTGAAGCTCATTGACGAGTTCGATCTGCCGCGCGAAGCGATCCCGACGCAGTGGCTCAACGAAGCTGTTGTGTGGGAAGCTTTGCTCGAACGCATGCCGATGACGGCGATGATCCGCAACCTCGGCAAGATGACGAGCCTCGGTCTGCTCAAGCCGTTCAGCGACGCGAAGCGTCTCATCGTCCGCAAGCTGCGCGACGAGACGGCGCTCAAGCGTGCGCGCATCCACCCGCTCTCGGTGCTCGTGGCGCAGAAAATCTACGCCCAGGGTCACGGCGACAAGGGTGCGCTGAAGTGGTCGCCGGTGTCGGCTGTGGTGGACGCCTTGGACGAAGCGTTCTACGCGACGTTCCAGAACGTGGAACCGTGCGGCAAGCCGGTGCTGCTCGCGCTCGACGTGAGTGGTTCGATGGCCGGCTCGATGATCGCGGGTTCGTGCATTTCGGCACGCGAAGCAAGCGCGGCGATGGCACTCATCACGGCGGCGACCGAACCAGAGCACGAAATCATCGCGTTCTCGGCTGCGGCTGGTGGTCACGGCGGCAAGTGGGGCGGTGGTGAATCGGGTATCACACGTGTGAACCTCTCGCCGCGTATGCGGCTGGCCGACGTCATCAAGCGCGTCGAAGCCATCCCGATGGGTGGCACGGACTGCGCGCTGCCGATGCTGTGGGCTGCTCGCAACAAGCTGGACGTGTCGGGCTTCATCACCTACACGGACAGCGAAACTTGGGCGGGCAACATCCACCCGGCGCAGGCGTTGCGTCAGTATCGCAGCGAGTTCGTCGGTGACTCGAAGGCGGTCGTTGTGGGCATGACCTCCAACGGCTTCACCCTCGCCGATCCGAACGACCGGGGCATGATGGACGTGGTCGGCTTCGACACGACGGCACCCGCCGTGATCGCGGACTTTGTCCGTGAATAACGGACGGTTCAAGGAAACATAGCGGGCGGAGGCGAAAGCCTCCGTCCGCAATTTAATTTCAAATCCCGTTGGCCGAGCAGTTCAGGCGGCGGTTTGCAAAACCGCAGAGGCTGGTGCAATTCCAGCACGGGATTCCATTCTTAACCACATGCTGAAAGGAGGAAATATGCGCATTCATATATTAAGCGATTTGCATTTGGAGTTCGCGCCCTTTCAGTTGGTCCAATCGGATGCAGATGTAATCGTGCTGGCAGGTGACATTCATACCGGCGCGAATGGATTTAAGTGGATACGCGAAACATTTCCTAAACAGCAAATTATTTATGTGCTCGGCAATCACGAATTCTACGGCCAAAAGATTCCGAAGTTGACCGAGGAACTCAAGGCGATTGCGGTTGGCACCAACATTCATGTGTTGGACAACGACGCCATTGAAATCGGTGATGTTATTTTCCTCGGCGCGACTCTCTGGACGGATTTCCGTCTCAACGGCGACGTTGTTTTGGCGGAAGTGACCGCGCAGACCGGCATGACGGATTTCCGTCGCATTCGCATGACGCCAACCTACCGGCGGTTTCGTCCGGCGGATGTGCGGCGAATCCATACGCAATCTTTGAGTTGGCTTGATCAGCAGCTTGAAAAAGCTCGGGGGCGGAAAGTGGTCCTGGTGACGCATCATACGCCCAGCCCGCAATCCATTCCCCAGCGATTTCGGAATGACCCGTTGAATCCGGCGTTTGCCTCAAACTTGGAGCCGTTTGTTGCCGCTAGCAATGCGTCGCTATGGATTCATGGCCACATCCATCAGCATTCCGATTACACCATCGGTTCGACAAGAGTGATCGCAAATCCACGCGGTTATCCATGCGAACCGCAAATCGGGTTCGATCCAGCGTTGGTCGTCGAAGTGTAAACACATCCCGTTGGCCGAGCAGTTCAGGCGGCGGTTTGCAAAACCGCAGAGGCTGGTGCAATTCCAGCACGGGATTCCAACGAGCATAGGTGTTGAGAGATACACGCCGGTCTTCCAAATCGGAATACAGGGCGCGCTACCCTGATGCTCGACCATTTTTCGCGACGCGAACACCGGTGCCGGTCAGGGCTTCACAGACCTGACTGCGGTGGTTCAACTCCACCTTCGCGTTCGCGTTCGGGTTGCAAACTTTGACAGTGAGGTCCCGGCTCTTAACCGGCGAGAACTCGGTGCGAATCCGAGGCGACCCACCATTTTGCCGATGTGGTTCAGCAGCGACAGCAGCAGTTTTGTAAACTGCCGGGCATTGCCCCACGAGAGTGCAAGTCTCTCCGTCGGCCCCATTTCGCATCCGTGGTGAAATTACGATCATCCTCCGCTTCGAACGGAGAGTTTGCAGGTGGGAGTCCTGCCGGATGCACCAATTTTTATCGGCGCGTTAGCCCAACAGAAGAGGCGTCCCGCTCAGGACGGGAAGGTTGAAGGTGCAAATCCTTCACGCGCTACCAATTTGCCCACGTAGTCCAATGCAGAGACGGCGCACTTAAAACGCGCACAGTGTCGGTGCGAGTCCGACCGTGGGCACCACCCGCGTGTAGCCCAATGAAGAGGCGTTCCGCTCAAGACGGAAAGGTTGCAGGTGCAAGTCCTGCCACGCGGACCAATTTGGAATGTCAACCGGACGAGCGAGCCGGGCCTCGGTGCTAACGAGTGCGTCCCGCCTTTGCGGGATGTGGCGCAAGTCCACGGCATTCCGCCATCGGCGTGTAGTTCAAAGAGAACCGGCGGCTTTATACTCCGCATCGCACTAGATGAGTGCCGAGTCCGGGAGCGTTACCCGGCACGCCGACCATTTTACATCTCCGAGCGCGCGTAGCTCGAACGGTCCCGCTCTGCGGGCACCAAGCCGGTAATCGACACCGGCCGGAGGTGTTTTTGCTCGTGTAGCCCAATTAGAAGAGGCACGACGTCGAGAGCGTCGCCAGTGTCAGTGCAAATCTGACCACGAGCACCAATTTGGCCTGCAAGCATTAAAGTGATGCAGCGGACTTTTAATCCGCAGAACAGGGCGCGTTACCCTGGCGGGCCACCAATTCATTGCCTCGTGGTGTAACTGAAGCATACCGGGTTTTGACCCCGACGGACTTGGTGCAAATCCAAGCGAGGCAACCAATCAACGCCCGGTGGTGAAATAGCATCACGTCTGGCCTACACCCAGAAATCGAGGGGCAGAACCTTCCCGGGCGACCATTGCCTCGTTGCATAATCAGTAGTGCGCCGGTCTCTGACACCGGAAGTCCGGGCGCGATTCCTGGCGAGGCAGCCAATTTGCTTCGGCGAATTTACACGCCAATCTGGAAGTAAAGTGCTAAAAACAAGTCCGCGCTTGAAAATCCACGATTCATTCGCCGCCATCTGGTTCGCCGCAATCAATGCGGCGACATTTCTCGTGTTCGGATTCGACAAATGGAGTGCGCAACGGTCAGGCTGGCGCGTGTCCGAATCCATCCTCGTGATGTTGGGTGCGCTCGGCGGCTGGCCCGGTGGTTTGCTTGGCATGATTGTGTTCCGGCACAAGACCGCCAAGTGGACATTCAAGTTCAAGTATGTTCTCGCGCTGATTCCTTTCATTGCCGAAATCTGGGTTTGGCTTCACTGGCGCTGACAATTCAGGCCACTTCAATAAAGAACAAACACCTCACCGCGCAACGCAGTGGCAGTGTGTAAATTTTTATGAGCGACATATTAAACAAGACCATCGTGCTCGTGCTTAACCGCAACTGGCAGGCAATCAACATTCGCACGCCTGCCGACGCGTTCTGCCAGATGGCAACCAACGTGGCGACCGCGCTCGAAATCGAACTTGGCGAAGGTGCCCGTGCGGAAGCACTCCGCCCCGTCGCGTGGGACGAATGGATCACGCTGCCTGTTCGCGACGGTGACAACGCCGTGCGCACCGTGCATGGCGCGATCCGCGTGCCGACCGTCATCGTGGCCATGAACTACGCGCGCGTGCCGAAGAAGCGCCCGAAGCTCTGCGCCCGCGCCATCCGCGAGCGCGACGGCAACCGCTGCCAATACACCGGCACGTTGCTGCGCCCGGACGAAGGCAGCCTTGACCACGTTGTGCCCCGCTCGCGCGGCGGCCCGGACACGTGGGAAAACCTCGTGTGGTCGAGCAAGCAGGTGAACACCCGTAAGGGCAACCGCCTGCCGCACGAAGCCGGCCTGAAGCTGCTCAATGAGCCGCGCGCGCCGAAGGAACTGCCGGTGTCGGCGCTCCTCCGCAATGCCCACGGCATCGCGGAATGGAAACTGTTCCTCAATGAATGAAACAACGGGAGGGCGAGTGTCAAAGCTCGCTCTCCCAATTTGTATCAACTAAAATTCACCAAAGCTATGGGCGCAACCCGCGATGACTTCATCAAATACCCGCGCACACCGCATTTGTTCGGCTCGAAGGAAACTGATGACGACAAACATCTTGGCCGAAAGGAATCCGAGGCGTTTATCGCCGACCCATCGTTAATTGTGGAAGAGAAGATTGACGGCACGAACGTCGGCATTCATTTCACGTCTCGCGGACGCATGGTGCTGCAATGTCGCGGGCACGAAATCACGGAGGGGATGCACCCGCAATATGATCTTTTCAAACAATGGACTTCGGTGGAGCGGCCGGTGCTGGAAGGGATGCTTGGCGGTCAGTTCATTCTCTACGGTGAATGGCTCTACGCGAAGCATTCCGTCCATTATCGCAAGCTGCCGCACTATTTTTTCGAGTTCGATATTTACGACAAGGACGCAGGGCAGTTTCTCGATCTCGCCACGCGTCTGCAAATGTTGGAAGGAACAAGTCTCCAAACCGTGCCAGTGGTTCATCGCGGTTCGGTCACGGCAGACGAACTGCAATCACTCATCGGGCCTTCAGATTTTGACAGTGCTTTCGAGAATCCAGTCACGGGCAAGACCGACAATTTGATGGAGGGACTTTATGTCCGCACCGAGGCGGATGGCTTCGTCACTGGCCGTGCCAAATTGGTGCGTCCAGAGTTCGTGGAGAAGGTGAGGCAAAGCGAGCACTGGCAACATCAGAAGATGATTCCGAATCTCCTGGAAGATGGAGCTGACATTTGGTTGTGAAAAATTGGACCGACATCATACGCGCGACAAACGCGCAGATTTTGGAATGGGCAGAAGCCCAATCGTGGACTCGCGACATGGCGGCCTGCAATCAGGACGCGCAATGGCACGCGGAAGGAGATGTGTGGACGCACACCAAGATGGTCTGCGCCGAATTGGAACGTCTCGCCGATTGGCCGTCACTTGATCGTGCTACGCAGTTGAAGCTGCTGTTGACCGCGCTGTTTCACGATTCCGGCAAGCCTGCGACAACTGTGCTCGAACCAGAAACAGGCCGGACTCGTTCGCCCAAGCATGCACCGGTCGGCGCGGAAATCGCGCGCCGGGCGCTGCGTGAATTGGAATGCGACCTCATCACGCGTGAGGAGATTGTGGCGCTCGTGCGTTTTCACGGACGCCCACCCTTCTTGCTGGAAAAGCCGAGTCCCGAACACGAAGTCATCTCGCTTTCGTGGCTCGTGAACAACAGGTTGCTTTATCTTTTCGCGCTTGCCGACACGCGCGGTCGGCACGCGAAGGAAATGAGCCGTCCCGAAGAGAATCCGCACTTATGGAAACTTGCAGCCGAGGAGCGCAATTGTTTTCTCACTCCTTACGCCTTCGCCAGCGACCAGGCGCGATTCCTCTTTTATCGTGATCAACTCAGCAGCCTGCACTACACGCCGCATGTAGATTATCGCTGCACGGTCACGCTCATGTCCGGACTTCCCGGCGCAGGCAAGGACACTTGGCTCGCCAAGCACCGACCAGCAACGCCAGTCGTTGCATTGGACGCCATCCGCGATGCACTCGACATCGAAGCGACGGATAATCAAGGCGAAGTCATCCAAGCTGCGAGAGAAAAGTGCCGCGAACATTTGCGAGCCAGTCAGAATTTTGCTTTTAACGCGACGAACATCACGCGCCAGATGCGGCAACGTTGGATTGATCTTTTTACTGACTACCGAGCGCGAGTTGAGGTCGTTTACGTTGAACCGCCCGTTGCAACCATTCTCGCACAGAACAAGCACCGCGCGAATCCAGTTCCAGAAAAGGTAATTCTGCGATTACTTGATAAATTAGAACCTCCGACGGTGACGGAGTGTCATTCGTTAACCTTAGTTTGAAATGAACACCAAAGATTTTCTCCGTCTCGGTGTGCCCTTGGGACAGGCGACCCGCCGTGCGACGGATTTTATTTCTAAATTCATCCTCGGCGGCGGCGACAAGTCGCGGTTGCACGAGGAAGTCGCGGCCATCGTGGCCAATCCGTCGGCGTTCGTGGACGACCCGTTGCGCAGCGAGTTCGCGAAGGCGTTGCTCAACGCGCCACCACCACCGCGCACCGAGCCGGTGAAATATCGACAGTGGGGCGAAGGCCTCGAACCCGACGCGGTGATGCAGATGGAGAAGGCATGTCTGTTGCCGGTGTCAGTCGCGGGCGCGCTCATGCCGGACGCGCACGTCGGTTACGGCCTGCCCATCGGCGGCGTGCTGGCCACGGATAACGCGGTGATTCCCTACGCCGTCGGCGTGGACATCGCCTGCCGCATGAAGATGACCGTGCTGGACATCCCGTTGCTCGACCTGGAGCAAAAACAGGATCGCCTCACGCGCGCCATCGAGACTGAGACGCGCTTCGGCGTCGGCGCGAATTTCAAGGAGCGCCGCGCGCATGACGTGCTGGACGCGGATTGGTCGGTCAGTCCGATCACGAAACAGAACAAAGACAAGGCATGGTCGCAACTCGGCACGAGCGGCAGCGGAAATCATTTCGTAGAATTTGGAATTTTTACCGCGCATGGCAAAATTCAAAATCTTGAGCCGGGCACTTACATGGCGTTGTTGTCGCACAGCGGCAGTCGCGGCACGGGCGCGGCGGTGTGCGATCATTACAGCAAGATTGCGTTCAGCCAGTTCCCTGATTTGCCAAGCGAATTGAAACGCCTCGCGTGGCTGTCGCTCGATTCACAGGAAGGTCAGGAATACTGGAACGCGATGGAATTGATGGGGCAATACGCGGCGGCAAACCATGCGTGCATCCACCGGCACATCGCGGAAAATCTCGGCGCGACAGTGTTGCTCGATTTGGAAAATCATCACAACTTCGCGTGGAAGGAGCGGCACGCGATTAACGGCGTGGAACGCGAGGTCATCGTGCATCGCAAGGGCGCAACACCAGCGGGCGCAGGCGTGCTGGGAATTATTCCCGGCTCGATGGCAACACCGGGATTCGTCGTGAGCGGCAAGGGCAACGCGGAATCGCTGAATTCCGCCTCACATGGTGCAGGCCGCACGATGAGTCGCAAGGCCGCGAACGAGAAATTCAACTGGAAAGACGTGAACCGTTTGCTTCGCGAGCGCGGCGTGACGCTGATTTCCGCCGGGCTCGACGAAGTGCCGATGGCCTACAAGAACATCCGAGAAGTCATGGCCGCGCAAAACGATTTGGTCACAGTGCTCGGCCAGTTTGATCCCAAATTGGTGAAAATGGCTCCGAGTGGTGAACGCCCGGAGGATTGAATAAATGAATCAATTTCAAAAGGTATGCCCCGAAATGCAAATATCATCGGAAGAAATGTCGCCATATTTCGGTATCAAGCAGGCTGGACGCAGGAATTTCTTGCCGCCAGGATGCAATTGCTAGGGTGCTACATAAGCCGCGACATCATTGCCAACATTGAAACGCGCCGCTCTACTGTGACTGACAAGCGCATCGCATTCTTCGCCATGGTTTTTAGAGTCCCATTGCATTGCCTTTTCCCGACAGGTCTGACTTTGAATTGGCCGGTGGATCAGTAGCAAAAATATTCAAATGAAAATCCTCGTCACCAGCGACCTGCATCAGTGGATTCCAAAATGGAGGGATTTGGTGAAAATCGTCGGCAAAGAAAAGCCGCGCTTCATTTTAATCGCCGGCGATCTGCTGCCCAAAACCGGCGGCTATGCGGCGCAGAAAAAATTCTTTTCAGACCTGAAAACATATTGCCAGGAAATGAAACGCAGCACTTCGGCCACGGTGCTGACATATTTTGGCAATGATGATTTCCACATCCTTGAGCCGTTGCTAGACAAGCTGGAAGCCGGAGGGCTGTGCATCAATTTGAACGGACGAGTTCACCGCGAGGACGGATTGGTTTTTTGCGGCATGAACAAGGTTCGTGATTATCCGTTCGGCTATAAATACTGGTGCGTGCCTGATGAGACATTTCTGGCCTGCCCGCAGCAGTTCTGCGGTGAAGGACTGACCTTGGATGATCGCGGCGAATTTATTCCGCTGAAAAATCTGGCTGAACATCTTGCCGCCAAGCCGTCCATCAAACAGGAATTGGAACAGCTCAAAAATCAGTTGGCCGAAGGTGAAATGCGGCAGAGCATCTGGATGGTTCACCAGCCTCCGACAAATTTGGGCATGGACATTTGCGGTAACGGGCAGCGGGTCGGATCGCCCACAGTGCTTCAATTCGCCACTGATAATCAACCGTTACTTGGCTGTAGCGGGCACATCCACGAGTCGCCTTACCAAGATGGTGGGAAATGGATTGCCCATGTCGGAAAAACGGTATGGCTCCAACCCGGCCAAATTGATTTCAAACTTCATTATGTGACTTTGGAAATTGCCGGGGATTTTTCCATCAACTCAATCCGTCACAGTATTTTTGGCGATTCTTCTTCCTGAAGCATTTCAAGCAAATCACCGGCGCTTTGACTGGCCGGCTTTCCTGCGGGCACTCGGAAACCGGCCAGACAAATCGCCTCATCCGAACCTAGATGGTCGAGCACTCAACGATCATTCCTGAAACCGCGCTCCACTCCGCCGTCGTCCGTTCATGCCACTCCCGACCTGCTTCGTTTCGCTGCCGGTTT
>Ga0265337_1001529_pt1 | contig 11350 bp, 11 predicted proteins | sample 42122metaG_FD_192441 | JGI IMG/M metagenome (GOLD analysis project Ga0265337, IMG submission 192441) | Rhizosphere microbial communities from Carex aquatilis grown in University of Washington, Seatle, WA, United States - 4-21-22 metaG | ecosystem: Host-associated > Plants > Roots > Rhizosphere >... | reverse complement strand
CTTGGCGCCCTAGAGCGATGCGAGAATGACGATGAATAAATGGAACATGATTATCGACGTCGCCGAGTGCACCAATTGCAACTTGTGCACGCTCGCCGCCATGGACGAATACATCGGCAACGAGTTTTCCGGCTATTCGGCGCCGATGCCCAAGCACGGCCACAAGTGGATCGACATCCTGCAGAAAGAGCGCGGCCAGATCCCGGCGATCGACATCGCCTACGTGCCGACCATGTGCAATCATTGCGACAACGCGCCCTGCGTCGCCAAAGGCGGCGGCGCGGTGAAAAAACGCGACGACGGCATCGTGCTCATCGATCCGGTCAAGGCCAAGGGGCGCAAGGATCTGGTCGATGCCTGCCCCTATGGCCACATCTGGTGGAACGAGGAATTGCAGCTGCCGCAGGCCTGGACCTTCGACGCGCATCTCATCGACCAGGGCTGGAAACAGACGCGCGGGCAGCAATCGTGCCCGACCGGCGCCATGCGCGCGGTCTGCGTCGACGATGACGAGATGGGAAAAATCGCGCGCGAGCAGGGGCTCGAAGTCATGAAGCCCGATCTCGGCACCAAGCCCCGCGTCTACTACAAGAATTTGTGGCGCTACGCGAAATGCTTTATCGGCGGCTCGGTGTCGATGGAGGCAAATGGCGTCGTCGATTGCGTCGAGGGCGCGGCTGTGCGCCTGCTCAAGGGCGGCGCCATGGTGGCGCAGGCCGCCACCGACAATTACGGCGACTTCAAATTCGACCGGCTGGACGAGAACTCCGGCGAATACACGGTCGAAATCTCGGCGGCTGGCCGAGCCAAGAAAACCCTCAGCGCGCAGCTCGGCGCCAGCATCAATCTCGGCGAAATCAGGTTATAAATTTGCCTGACCCTACGATCCCTCTTGTTTATCCGCAGCTCGGCGCGCTCTATCAAACGTTGGCTCCTGTGGCGGAGGCCGCTTTGCGCGTCATGGTCGGGCTGGCGCTGGTGCCGCACGCCTTACGCAATACCTTCGGCTGCTTTCCCACGACCGGCCAGCCGCTGCGCAATATCGGGATGCTCGGCGATTACCTCGAGAAGCAAGGCTATCGCCCTGGCAAGCTCTGGGCGCCGGCGATCTCGCTCACGCAGCTCATCTGCGGGCCGCTGCTAGCGCTCGGCCTGTTCACGCGTCTCGCGGCCGTGCCGATCGTCCTGTTCTTGCTGGTCTCCAACGTCGAGCGCTGGCGCGTCGGCAAATATTTCTGGAACCAGCTCGGCCTCGAATACACGCTGATGTGGACGGTCGCGGCGCTCTACTTTCTCGTGCATGGCGGGGGAACGTATTCGCTCGACAACCTCATTATGGGCCGTGAATTCTGATTAACTTCGGTCTGAAATATCCGTCAATATGATATAGATTACGCTAGTGTAGCCGCCTATTCTGGGGGCCGACACTAAGGAAACCAACCGGATGAAGGCGTTCGGATACGTATCGGCTAAAGATCTCGAACATGCCATTGCGTTGCTCGGCGAGCACGGCGCCAAGGCCAAGATTCTGGCGGGCGGAACCGATCTGCTGGTCGAACTCAAGCACGCGGCCCATGACCCGGAAGTCATCGTCGACGTCTCGCGGCTGCGCGAGCTCAAAGACATCGCCGTTGCCGATGACGGGCTGCACATCGGAGCGTTGGTCACGCACTCCGACATTATGAATTCGCCGGTTATCCGCGACATGTTCCCTGCCTTGGTCGCAGCCGCCCATTCCATCGGCGCGATGCAGACGCGCAACCTCGGCACGCTCGGCGGCAATCTGGTGACTTGCGTCCCATCGATGGATAGCGGTCCGGCGTTGATCGCGCTCGACGCCTCGGTGACGGTCGCCAATGCCGAAGGCCAGCGGCGGATGCCCTTGGCCGAATTGTTCGTCGGCCCGCGCAAGACCAGCCTCAAACCCGGCGATCTCCTCGTTGACATCGTCATACCCAAAGACAATCTCGGCAAGCCGGCCGCGTTCGAGAAATTCGGCCTGCGCAAAGGCCAGGCACTGGCGCTGGTCAATGTCGGGGCGAGCTTTTGGGTGGGCGACAACTCCGTCTTTGTGGCGCCGCGCATCGCGCTCGGCGCGGTCGCGCCCACCGTCATGCGCGCGCCCAAGGCAGAAGCCTTTCTCGACGGCTGCAAGATCAGCGCCGAGGCGATGGCCGAAGCCGGCCGTATTGCCGCCATGGAGGCAAAGCCGATCAGCGATTTCCGCGCCAGCGCCGATTACCGGCGCGATCTTGTCGCCGTCCTGGTGAAGCGCGCGCTCGCCAACGCGCAGGCGCGCGCGACCGCGAAGGAAAAGGAGCTCGTGGCGTGACCGACGTAACGATGATCGTCAACGGCCAGGTCCGCGGCGCTTCGGTGCCGCCGGAAACGACTCTGCTGCAGTTGTTACGCGACAATTTCAATCTCACCGGCGCCAAGCTCGGCTGCGATGTCGGCGACTGCGGTGCCTGCACTGTCATTGTCGACGGCCAGGCGGTCAATTCATGCCTCATGCTCGCCGGCCAGGCCGATGGCCGCCAGGTGCTCACCATCGAGGGCCTGGCCAGCCGGGAGCGGCTGCACCCGATTCAGACGGCGTTCGAGAACAGCGGCGGGCTGCAATGCGGCTTCTGCGGCCCCGGCGTGCTGCTGTCCGCCAAGGCCTTGCTCGACGAAAACCTCAACCCGTCGACGCAAGAGATCCGCGATGCGTTGTCGGGAAATCTCTGCCGCTGCACCGGCTATACCAAGATGATCGAAGCGGTGCAGGATGCGGCTCGCCTGTTGCGCGAGGAATCCCGCGCCCAGCTCACCCATGCGCGAACCGAGGCGACCGCACCATGAACGAACACAGCCGAGTCCTGGAACGCGATGAGTTGGAGATCGCAGAGACGCTGCGTTCACCCGACGTCGATCTGCGGCTGCCGGCGGTGCTGCCGCGCGAGCCTTATCCGATCGAGCCGCTGACGCCGGACGCCCGCCAGCAGACCCGCGCCGTCGGCCAGCGCGCGACGCGGCCGGACGCCCGCCTGCACGGCCTCGGGCAGACCAAATACATCGACGATCTCAGTTTCCCCGGCATGCTTTATGCGCGCATCAAGCGCGCCGGCATCGCCTCCGCCCGCATCAAGAGCATCGATACCAGCGAAGCCGAGGCCATGCCCGGCGTGATGGCGGTGCTCACCGGCAAGGAGATTCCCACCAATTCCTTCGGGCCGACGTTTCAGGACCAGCCGGTGCTCGCCGATCCGATCGTCCGCCACGCCGGCGACGGCGTTGCGGCGGTTGCGGCCGTCACCGAACAGATCGCCAACGAGGCGTTGGCGAAAATCGTGGTCGAATACGAGCCGCTGCCGGCCGTGCTCGATCCGGTCGCGGCCATGCGCGAGGATAGCCCCAAGGTGCATGCCCCCAACAGCAACATCTATGCGACCAAGGTGGTCCGCAAAGGCGACATCGAGAAGGGATTTGCCGAGTCCGACCGTATCTTCGAGGCCCGCTTCAGCACGCAAATGATCGAGCACGTGTCGCTCGAACCGCACGCCGCCATCGCCGACTGGGATGCCAATGGCCGCCTAACCATTTACGCGACGATCGGGCGCATTACGCTCGCCCGCTCCGACATAGCGCGCACGCTGAAGCTGCCGATGAGCCGCATCCGCATCATTGGCACCATCGTCGGCGGCAATTTCGGCGGCAAAAACGAAATCTCGCAGGAACCGGCGCTGGCGCTTTTGTCGAAGAAGACCGGCCGGCCCGTGAAGGGCGTGTTCACGCGCGGCGAGGAATTCACCGCGACCACGACGCGTCACCCCATCATCATGGATTACAAGACCGGCGTCAGTAATAAAGGCCGCATCCTGGCCCGCCAGATCAGACTGGTGCTCGACGGCGGCGCCTATTGCTCGTGGAGCGCGACCACGCTCGGCAAGGCCTGCATCCTGTCGCCCGGTCCCTACAAGATCGACAATGTGCTGGCCGAGGCCTTCGTGGTCTACACCAACAAGACCATGACCGGGGCGATGCGCGGCTTCGGCGCGCCGCAGGTGTGCTTCGCCTACGAGTCGCAAATGGACGACATCGCCAAGGCTCTCGGCATCGATCCGCTGGAAATCCGCCTGCTCAATGCCTTCGACGAAGGCTCATCCAGCCCGACCGGACAGGTGCTGCACAGCGTGGTCATCAAGGAATCGCTGCGCAAGGCGGCCGATCGCTTCGGCTGGGAGCCGCGTTCATGAAACGGCGCGGACGCGGCATCGCCTGCATGTGGTATCCGATCGGTTTCACCGTCGACGCCAATGCAAGCGCGGCGACGGTGAAGGTCAATGAGGACGGCACCGCGACGGTGCTCACCGGCACGGTCGAAACCGGCCAAGGTTCGCTCACGGTGCTCGGCCAGATCGCGGCCGAGGCGCTCGGCATCGCCACCGACGACGTGCATGTCGTCTCCGCCGATACCGACACGACCCCGATGGATACCGGCGCCATTGCCAGCCGCACGACCTATGTCACCGGCAACGCCATCTGGCTCGCCGCCGAAGCCGCCAAGGCGATTTTATTCGAAACAGCGGCGCCCATGCTTGGCGTCAAGACGAGCCAGCTCGAGGCCAAGGACCGCAAGATCCAGGTGAAAAACTACCCGCAACGCGCGGTCACCATCGGCGAAGTGGCTCATCGCTCGCAAGTCGTGCTCGGCCAGCCGGCGATCGGCAGCGCCTCGTGGAATCCGCCAACCGTCGCCATGGATCCGGAGACGGGGCAGGGCAAGCCATTCGCCACTTACGTCTACGCGACGCAGATCGCCGAGGTCGACGTCGACGACGAGACCGGCGAGGTCGAAATCCTGCGCATCGCCGCCGCCCACGACTGCGGCACCGCCATCAATCCCATGCTGGTCGAGGGCCAGGTCGAGGGCGGCATTTCGATGGGCGTCGGCATGGCCTTGCATGAGGAAATGCTGTTCGACGCCAATGGGCGCCACATCAATCCCAACCTAACCAATTATATCATGCCGACCTCGCTCGACATGCCGGAGATCGCGGTCGACATCGTGCAGGGCTTCGATCCAACCGGACCGTTCGGCGCCAAAGGCGTCGGCGAACCGACCGCGGTCCCAACCTCGGCCGCGATATTGAATGCCATTCATGACGCGGTCGGCGTGCGGGTGACTTCGCTGCCCGCCACCGCGGAAAAGGTGCTGACCGCGATCAAGGCCAAACGCGCCGCCGAGCGGAAGCAAATTCCGGCCTGACACAATCTTCGTCATGGCGGGCAAAAGGCGCGAAGCGCCGTCTTTGCGACTAAAGCCTCGGCCATCCACGTCTTGTTTTTTAAGCTGAATACGTGGATGCCCGGCCTAAGGCATGAGCTCGGGCCGGCCAATGTCCGTTATTGGGGGTAAAGCGGACATCGGGTGGACATGTCGCCATGTCAGCTAATGACCCGTAGCGGACATCGATACTCAGAAGCTTGTTTGCCTGCGCGTGCTACTGCAATTCGTCGTCGTGATCATGGCGACGGTCTGGGTTATGGGGCGTAGCGCGATAAACTTTATTTTTATCGGGCTGTTCCGTTGCCCAAACGCCACAACCGGCCCAGATCGTATTGGAATCGCTATTTTACTGGGGTTTTGCGTCCAATGGGGCTAGCTGGCCCGATTAACAAGCCGTAATAATATCAACCTCAGGGGGCCTTGGGTCCCGCCTCGCTTTTCATCGGGGGGTTGCTCAAATGCGTCGCAAACTCGCTGGCTTCATTTTCGTGGCGTCCAGTTTCTTGGCGGCGCAGAACGCAATGGCCGCGGACATGCCCACCAAAATGCCGGTCAAGGCGGCACCGATGGCAGCGGCGACGCCATGGACCGGTTTCTACGTCAACGGCGGCTTTGGGTATGGAATTTGGAATGACGACGAAGCACTTGTCGTCACAGCGAGCGGCGCATGCATAGTTTGCGTGACGCAAGTGCAGGGTGGCAAAGGCTGGCTTGGAACGATCGGCGCCGGTTACGACTACCAATTCACTTCCAAAATCGTGGCGGGCATATTTGCAGACGCCAGCCTATCGAGCTTGAAAGGTCAGCTCCAAGATCGAGCCACGCAAACCTCGGGTGAAATCAAGCAGACGTCTTCCTGGGCTGCCGGCGCGCGCGTTGGCTGGTTAGTTACCCCAAAAACCTTGAGTTACTGGAACGGCGGCTTCACCAGCGCGCGGTTTTCCGGGACAGACCAGCTCTTTACATCGACCGGTATATCATCTGGAATTTCGACGGGTTCGTCCACGGCCAATGGTTGGTTCCTCGGCGGCGGGGTTGAAACCTCATTGGCGCCTGGCTGGTTCTGGAAAACCGAATACCGCTACGCCTATTACCCGACCAAGACCTATGATGAATCTTTTGCGGGCGGAATCCCTTTGGGCCGGTCCATCACCTTCAAACCGACCGTCCAGACCGTGACCACCCAGGTCGTCTACAAGTTCAACGGCGGGCTGCCGGCGCCGGTCTATCCAGCGATGCCTGTGATGGCGACTAACTGGACGGGCTTCTACGCCAATGCCGGCGCTGGTTATGGCGTGTGGGCTGCGAACTCGACCGAAAACTTTCCTGCTGGCTCACCGACATGCGTCGTTTGCACGACGCAAGTTCAGGGCGGCAAGGGCTATCTCGGAAGGGTCGGCGCCGGCTACGACTGGCAATTTGCTCCTGTCTGGGTAGCCGGTGGATTCGGTGACTTCGACATTTCAAGCCTGAAAGGCACTTTGCAGGATCTGGCCGCCCCCGGTTCGGGTGACATCAAGCAGACCTCGGCTTGGGCTGCGGGCGCGCGCCTGGGCTGGTTGCCTAGCCCGCAGACGATGACCTATGTGAACGGCGGCTACACTGCGGCGCGGTTCTCAGGCGTAACAATGGGGTCCCTTATAACCGGCGTTCCGAATGGAACCACCACGCCGTCATTTACCACCAGTGGCTGGTTTGTCGGTGGCGGCGTCGAAACGACGTTCGACTTCTTCGGCATGCTCGGCAAGGGCTGGTTCTGGCGCAACGAATATCGCTATTCGAGTTACAGCAACAAGACACTTACCGAGGTGTTTGGCGGTGCCCCCTTTGCCGATATCGCCTTTAAGCCGGTCGTTCAGACTGTCACGTCTTCGATCGTCTTCAAGCTCAACTGAACGCAATCGCGCTTGAACCGACCTAAATAGAAAACCCCGGGAGCGATCCCGGGGTTTTTCGTTGAATGCTGCAGCCAACATAGGAGGCCCCTCGGTTGGCGGCCTTTTTCAATTCAACTCTAAACGCAATGTCCGCTCTTGGCACTTAGCGGACACGCCAAGCTATCCGACGAATGTCCGCTTTCGGGGGCAAAGCGGGCATTGACTAATCGCGGCTCGCCAATCTCGATTTTCGAGTACGCGCGCTAGCGCGAGGCCGGCAACGCCTATCGCTTGAGCATTTGGCTGCCGAAAAGCCCGGTCGGCCTGACCAGCAGGATCAGCAGCATGATGGCGAACGGCGCCATCTGCGCCAGCGGCGCGTAGATCAGCGAGCCGATCGAGACGACTTGCCCGACCAGAAAGCTGGAGATCAGCGTGCCCTTGATGCTGCCCAGGCCGCCGATGATGACGACCATGAACACAAAGGCCAGCACTTCGAGTCCCATATTCGGATCGACCATGATCAGCGGCGCATGCAGGCCGCCGGCCAGGCCGGACAATCCGCCGGCGATGACAAAGGTGATGGTGAACAGCCGGTAGACGTTGATGCCGAGGCCTTCGACATGCGCGACGTCCTCGGTTCCGGCGCGGATCGCCTTGCCGATGATGGTGCGGTTGAGGAACAGCCAGATGCCGACATAAACGAGGCCGGCAATGCCGATGATCACCAGGCGATAGACCGGGATTTCCGTTCCGATGATGAAGACCTGGGCATCGATCGGCACCGGCACCGGGCGCGGCACCAGCCCCCAGAAATACTTGATGACGCCGACCCCGCCGATCAGCACGCCAAAGGACGTGATCATGGTGAAGGGCAGGTCGCGATCGTAGATACGCCGGAAAACAATGCGTTCCACCGCCAAGGCGGCGAGGCCGCCGACCACCACTCCGCCCAGCACGCCGAGCCAGATGTTTCCGACCGCCAGGCTGACGGAATAGGTGATGTAGCCGCCGATCGAATAATACAGCAGTTGGTCGAGGCTGATGATGCGCATCAGGCCGAAACAAAGCGACAGCCCGATCGTCATCAGGAAAAAGATGCCTCCCAGGCTCAAGCCGAAGATGACGCCGGAGATCAGCAGTTGCGTGTCCATCATCGGCTGCTCCCGCCCCGGTCGGCAGCCTTGCCGGTGACGCGCAGGAACGTCTTTTTGATCAGCGGCTCCAGCGTGCCCCAGATGCCTTTTTCGCCGGCGAGCATGATGAACACCAGCACGAAGCCGATCACCAGCTCCCAATTGCCCAGCACCTTGCTGAGCACGTCCTTCATGCCGGTATAGACAATCGAGCCGACGATGGGCCCGTACAGCGTGCCCACCCCGCCGAGGATCGTCACCACCACGGGATCGGCGGCGCGCGCCGGGCTGGTGATCTCCGGGCTGACGAAGCCGAGATAGACCGCATACATCGCCCCGGCCAGCGCGGTGGTCGTGTTGGCGATGACGAAGGCAAACAGCCGGATGTTGAAGCTGCTGTAGCCAAGGAATTTCACCTTGTCCTCGTTGAGCTTGGTCGCCAGACAGCAGGCGCCGAAGATCGAGTCGTCGAGGTATTTGTAGAAAGCCCAAAGGGCGAAGGCGACCAGGAAGGCGAAGATGAAAAAATGATCGGGCTTCGTCAGGTCCAGCACGGGAGTGGAAGTGAGGCTGGTCAAGAACCACAACCCATTGTCGCCGTGCGTGATGTCGGCCAGAACCTTCTGCATGAGGTAGAAAATGATCACCGCCAGCGCGAGATTGACCAAGGCGAAGTAGTCGCCGCGCAACCGCACGAACAGCGGGCCGATGGCGAACGACACCACGATTCCCGCCAGCACGCCGATCAGAATGCCGACATAAGGATTGTTGCCGAAGTAAAACAGATAAAACGCGGCGGCATAGGCGCCCACGGCCAGATAGGCCGGCTGCCCGAACGAGATGAAGCCCACGCGGCCGAGCAGGTAGTTGCAGCCCATGGTGTAAATAGAAAAAATAATGATCTCGTTGGCGAACGGCAGCGGCAGAAAAACCCGCACCAGCGCCACCAGCGCGAATGCCAGCACTAATCCCCACCACCATCTCAAAACGTTCATCGCAAACGCCCTTATTGATTCCGTCCTAGAGATATATCTCGCACGCCTCGGGCTTGATCTGCTCGTGCTCGGTCAATTCCGCCATGATGCGACCTTCCTTCAAGGCGTAGACCTTGTCGGCAATGGCGCACACCAAGGGCAGGTTCTGCTCGACGATCACCAGCGCCGTTTTCTTGGCTAGCTCTTTAAAAACGTTGCGCAGGTGCATCACGATGCTGGGGGCCAACCCCTCGGTCGGCTCGTCCACCAGCAGCAGTTTGGGCTGGCCCAGGATGGCGCGGCCGATCATCAACATCTGACGCTCGCCGCCGCTCAAATAGCCGGCCTTGCGGTCCATCAGCAGCTGCAGCTTGGGGAAATAATCGAAGACCGGGGCCCAGTCGTAATCCTGGCTGGCATAGCTGCCGAGCTCGAGATTTTCCCGCACCGTCAGATCGGAAAAGACCTTCTTGTCCTGGGGAATGTATTTGATCCCCATTCCGGCGACGGCGAAGGCGGCCATGCCGACCAGACTGGTGCCGTTGGAGACGATCGTCCCCGATGTCGGCTTGAGGAATCCGGCGATGCTCTTGAGCAGCGTGCTCTTGCCGGCGCCGTTGCGGCCGACGCAAGCGACGACTTGGCATCGCCGCACGCTCATGCTGACGTCGAACAGCGCCTTCGATTCGCCGTAGGCGACGTTCAGTCCGGCGACCGTCAGGATATCGTCATTATTGGTCATGCCACGACGGTCCGATCCTGCTCGCCGGTGGTGTCGATCTGCCAATAACTCCGGCGCACCTCCGGGTCGCGCAGACATTCCTCAACCCCGCCATCGGCGATCACCCGACCTTCATGCATGACCGTGAGCCGTTGCAGGAAACCCTGCACGTGGGAAATCTTGTGCTCCACGATCAGGATCGTCTGCCGGCCGACACGCTCGCGAAGAACATTCAGGACGCTCTGGATCTCGGATTCGGCGAGCCCGGCGAGCGGTTCATCGAGCAGCAGCACCTTGGGCTCGGCCAGGACCGCCATCGCGATCTCCAGGCGCCGCTTTTCGCCCAGGCTCAGGTTCTTCACCATCCGGTCGCGGATGTCTTGCAGGTCGAAGGTTTGTAGGATCTCGAGGATCTTCGGATCGTTGCGCTGTCCCTTGCAGGTGTTCAGCAGCAGCTGCAGCATGGACGATTTCCGGTGCGCCCGGAAAAAGGCGAGCACCAGATTGTCGATCACGCTGAGATTGTCGAAGGTGGCCGTCAACTGGAACGTCCGCATCAACCCCCGCGCCACCCGTTGCTGGGGCGTCATATGGGTGATGTCTTCGCCCTTATAGAGAATTGACCCTTGGTCGGGCGGGAAATATCCGGTCAGCAGATTGAAGAATGTCGTCTTGCCGGCGCCGTTCGACCCGATAATTCCGGCGACCTCGTTCTCGCGCAGCAGATAGCTGACATTGTCGACCGCAACCAGCTTGCCAAAACGTTTTGTGACGCCGTCCGCTCTGATGATCTCGGGGCGCGTATCCGTTGCCACGTCTCACCCTATTTTAATGTCGTACCCCGGCGCAAGCCAGGAAGCTTGCGCCGGGGCGGAGTTTAACGACTTTCATCAACCGAAGGCGAAGATCGCCCGGTCGAAGCGGGGATCAGTAACCAAGGTCCTTGAGCGTTGGCAAGACGGAGTCGCCGCCCAAGGAACCTTCCACGCTGAACAGATCCCACTCATTCTTCCGGTCGGCAGCGCCTTTGCCCTTCACCAGGAAGGCCGCGTATTTAAAAGCGGCCGAATGGTCCTGGCGCCAGGTGGCAGGACCCTTGACGGTGTTGAATTGACCGCCGCCTGCCATCAGAGCCGCCGAGACCTGTTTCGCATCGAACGACTTGGCCGCCTCGAAGCCGCGGAACATCTCCATGTAGGCGACGTAGGCGATGGTCGAATAGGCGTCAGGCGGCGCGTTGTACTTGGCGCGGAACAGCTCGGTGAACTCCTGCGCACTCTTGGCCGCCGCCTTATCAGCAAACGTACTGAGGTCGTAGTAGAAGTAGTGCATGGCATAGACGCCCTGCAGCGCTTCCGGTGGCAGTCCCT
>Ga0265337_1001525_pt1 | contig 11371 bp, 9 predicted proteins | sample 42122metaG_FD_192441 | JGI IMG/M metagenome (GOLD analysis project Ga0265337, IMG submission 192441) | Rhizosphere microbial communities from Carex aquatilis grown in University of Washington, Seatle, WA, United States - 4-21-22 metaG | ecosystem: Host-associated > Plants > Roots > Rhizosphere >... | reverse complement strand
ACAGCGCAGGCAAACTGGGCGAGAGATTTGCCCAAGCGTAACTTACAAACATCTATGGTTTCAAACCTATGAAAACAAATCCACTGAAAGACGGCGTCTTGACGGAAAATTCCGCCGGCCTCGGCACGGTGACCCGCAAGATGGTGCGGACGCGTGCGGTTGAACTGGCGGTCATCAACGGCCGCTCGGCGCAGGAAGTGTCGAAATCGGATTGGGAACAAGCCAAACTGGAATTAACGGGTGATCCAACTTCAGATCTGAATGAGGCGGTCCTTGAATCTGCGCCGGAATCTCAACGTTGGGATCCGGTGCCCGGCTCAACCGGACACAAAGTGCCGGTGGCTCCCAGTGACGATGAGGACGACGAAGGACGGAGCGATAATGAGAGACTGACAGATGAAGGCATCGCCGGCGCGGAGCTTGATCAAACACGGCAAGCCAGTCTGGAGCAGGACAGCTAAACCCGCATCAAATTTTTATGTCAAAAGTTGCGAGCCGCGAAATCCGGCTGGCATCCCGCCCAAAGGGGATTCCAACCGCAGCCAACTTTTCGCTGGCGCAGGTCGAACTGGAGCCGCCTCAAGACCAGCAGGTGCTCGTTCGCAATCTCTTCATGTCGGTGGATCCTTATATGCGTGGTCGCATGAACGACGGGAAATCATATGTTCCGCCATTCGCGTTGGGCGAACCGCTCGAGGGCGGTGCTGTTGGTGAGGTCATCAATTCGCGCGCCAACGAATTCAAGCCGGGCGATGCAGTCACTTCCAATTTTGGCTGGCGGGAATTCTTCATCGCTTCGCCGAAAGACCTGCATCTGGTCAGCCGCGAAATTCAACCACTCTCGGTCTATCTCGGCGCGCTCGGCATGACAGGCATGACCGCGTGGGCCGGATTGAATCTGGTGGAGGTCAAAGGTGGCGATGTCATTTTTATTTCGGGAGCCGCCGGCGCGGTCGGCAACGTGGCCGGACAACTGGCGAAGTTGCGCGGATGCCGTGTCATCGGGTCTGCCGGTTCCATGGAGAAGGTTGAATTTCTGCGGGAGGAATGTGGATTTGATATCGCCTTCGATTACAAGACCGGCCCGATCCTCGAACAACTGAACCTGGAGGTGCCGGACGGAATTGATGTTTATTTTGATAATGTGGGCGGTGAAACGCTGGAGGCGGCGCTTTCGGTTTTGAAAGTTCACGGCCGTATCATCGCCTGCGGCGGCATCTCCGGTTACAACGAGGAAAAGCCGAGGCCCGGCCCTTCCAATCTATTCAACATCACGACCAAACGGCTCACCATGAAGGGGTTGATCGTTCGCGACTGGCTGGATCGACAGGGTGAATTTGAAAAAGAAGCGGGTGGCTATTTCCGGGCCGGCAAACTGAAGAACAAGGAAACCGTGGTGGCAGGAATTGTCCAGGCGGTGGACGCGTTCATCGGCCTCTTCGCCGGAAAGAATATTGGCAAAATGGTGGTGAAACTGGTTTAGGCCTGCTCGTGTGATGTGCTTTTCACTCCATTCGTTGTATTTTGTGGAGCCGCCCATGGCGCGGAACCGCACATTATAAAGCAAGCGCGTTGAACATGCTGCACTGGCTGCATTCTTTACTGCCCCACATCCCTCATTACGGGTATGTGCTCGTCTTCATCGTCGTGTTTTTGAACAACCTCGGCTTGCCGCTGCCGGGGGAAACGATTCTTTTGGGGGCCGGATTTGTCCTGGGGAAAACCGGCCATCCGCTGTGGCAACCCATGGCGGCTGGAACCGCGGCCTGTTTCCTCGGCGGTATTTGCGCCTTTTGGATGGGACGGCGGCTGGGTCATGGCAGCCTGGAAAAAATTCACTGGCTCCATCTCACGCATAAAAGACTGAAGTGGCCCGAACGCTTTTTCAAACGTCACGGCGCCAAGGCGGTTTTTATCGCGCGGTTCATATTCCTGTTTCCGCCCGTCGCGGCCAATCTGCTGGCCGGCATGACGAAGATGCCATGGCGGACTTATCTTTTTTACAACCTCACCGGGTCGGCGGCCTTTGCCACTACCTACATCCTGATCGGATATTTTTTTGGGAAGAAGTGGAAAATGCTCGAAGCCTGGCTGGGTCCTACGGCGCTTTACCTGATTCTCGCGGGGCTGGTCATTGTGGTTTTCGCCGTGATTTTCAGACATTCCGTATCCAGGTTTTGGGCGCGCCCTTCCCCCAAAAACCGTCAGCGACAATAAGTGGACTTGCTTCGAGGACGAGGACGATCCGGCTTCGGTCTTTTGAATCTTATGGGGTGTTCACCCCATTCGTTTCTCTCGTCCGAAAGATATACCTTCCAGGGGGATTATGAGCGACCTCGTCAGTCTGATCAGGCAAAACGATAACAAGCACGCAACAACAACGGTATGAAATCGGCAGGGTGGTCTGGGGGTCATGGGGCGCAATCTTTTGCTGAACATGACCTGATGAAACGCAGTCTGGACTTGAACGACGATGAATTGCGCGAGGTCCATGCTTTATGGAACATGAGCGGATCGATGCCAAGGGCGCGTTTCACACGGAATGGGAGAAGAAATGAAAATAATGAAAGCGAATGACCAGCTCGAACCGACGGTGTTTGTCATTTTTGGCGGAGCCGGTGACTTGACCTGGCGCAAACTCTTGCCGGCGTTGTTTGATCTTTCCCAGGACCGAAGCATGCCAGCTCATTTTTCGATCATCGCGGTGGATCGCGTCAAATTCAGCGACGATCAACTGCGCCGCCGGTTGCACGATGGCGTCAATCAATTCTCCCGGTTCGGGAAAGCCAAGGCCGCCGCTTGGAATCAGTTCGCGCAACACATCCATTACCAGCAGGGCGATTTCAAGAAACCTGCGACCTACGCGGCGTTGGGTGGCCAATGCGCAAAGCTGGAAAAGGAATGGGGAACCAAAGCTCATCGCATCTTCTACATGGCCACGCCGCCAAGCATGTTCGGCGAAATTCCAAAATACCTCGGCAAGGCCGGGCTGGCGCGGGATCGCGAATGGGCACGGATCGTGATCGAGAAGCCAATCGGCTACGATTTGGAATCAGCACGCGCTCTAAACTCAGTTCTCGCCGCCAGCTTCGAGGAATCCCAACTTTTCCGAATCGATCATTATTTGGGCAAAGAGACGGTGCAGAACATTTTGGCCTTTCGTTTCGCCAACCCGCTCTTCGAACCCATTTGGAACCGCCGCTACATTGATTATGTGACCATCACCGTCGCCGAAACGGTGGGCGTCGAGCACCGCGGCGGCTATTACGACCATGCCGGAGCGCTGCGCGACATGGTTCAGAATCATCTGATGCAACTGCTCTGTCTCGTGGCGATGGAGCCCATGGTCTCCTTTGAGGCCGACGAGATTCGAAACAAAAAGGTGGACGTCCTTCACGCGATCCGCCCGATTCAACTCGACGCAATCTCGCAATGCGTAGTGCGCGGACAGTATGGTTCCGGTCACACTGCTGGCAAAAAAACGCCCGGTTATCGGGAAGAAGACGGTGTGTCGCCTGATTCCCAAACCGAGACGTTTGTCGCGCTCAAGTTGTTCATCGACAACTGGCGCTGGCAGGACGTGCCGTTTTATCTGCGCACCGGCAAGCGCCTGCCCCAGCAGGTGTCGGAAATCTCCATCCAATTTCGCGCCGTGCCGCATCAGTCGTTCCCGCCCGAAGCCTCCCTCGGTTGGCAGCCGTCCCGGCTCGTCCTTTCGATCCAGCCCGAAGAGGGCATCGTGCTGGGCTTTCAGGCCAAATATCCGGGGCCAAAGATGCAGTTGCGGCCGGTGGACATGCGGTTCAATTACCGCGAGAGCTTTGCCGCGCCTTCCCCCGACGCCTATGAGACGCTGCTGTGGGACGTCATGAAGAATGACGCCACGCTGTTCATGCGGGCCGATCAGGTGGAAGCGGCCTGGCAACTGCTGATGCCCGTGCTCCAAGGGTGGCAGGCCGCTCCGCCGGGCGATTTCCCCAATTACTCCGCCGGCACCTGGGGACCGGAGGATGCCCAAGGACTGCTGGCTCACGGACACCGTTGGCCGCTACCGACCGAATTGGTGGCGCCTTGTAAGACGAAGGGCAAGAATTCGGGACTCAAAATGAAATGAAAACTCCGATCGAATATACAATCGTAGCGGTGCCTTTTCACGCCGATGCCGCAACCCACGAGGAGCTGGCGCGTAAAGTTAATGAAAAGCTAAGCAGCGGCTACGAACTATATGGCCCGCCGTTTTTCAGCGAGGAAATGATGTATCAGGCAATGACGAAGCAGTTGACGGACGAACGACCCAAAGGAGGCCAAGCCGCATGAGAATTCTTGTCATTGATGTCGGCGGCACGCATGTGAAGGTGGTGGCCACCGGCCACAAGCAACGGGTTGAATTTCCGTCCGGTCCGAAAATGACGCCCGCGAAGATGGTCGCCGCCGTGCGCGCCGCCACGGCCGGTTGGAAGTATGATGTGGTGTCGATGGGCTATCCCGGGCCCGTGGCCCATGGCCGCCCACTGGGCGAACCGCACAACCTCGGGCATGGCTGGGTTGGCTTTGACTTCAAGAAGGCGTTTGGCGGCCGGCCGGTGAAAATCATCAACGACGCTGCGATGCAGGCATTGGCCAGCTACAAAGGGAAACGCATGCTTTTTCTAGGTCTAGGCACGGGCCTGGGCGCTGCGCTGATTGTTGACGGCGTCCTCGAACCGATGGAACTGGCACACCTACCTTACAAGAAGGGCCGCACTTACGAAGACTATGTCGGGTTGGCAGGACTCAAACGGTTGGGAAAACGGAAATGGCGCCGTAATGTGAACGAAGTCGTCAAGCTGCTCAAGGCCGCGATGGAGGCTGATTACGTTGTTTTGGGAGGCGGCAATGCGCGATTGCTCAAGAAACTTCCACCCGGTTCCTGCCTGGGAAACAATGCGAACGCATTCCGCGGCGGATATCGCCTTTGGTCAAAGGCCCAAACCCGATCAACCCAAGCAAAGTTTGTCCATTAGCCAAATGAAACGGAAGATTCTCAAAAATCCGGGCCGGGCCAAAGTTGTTTTCCTGTTTGACGTGGACAACACGCTGCTCAACAACGACCAGGTCATCATGGACCTGACCAAATATCTCAAGCGTGAGGTTGGCCCCAAGCGGGCGCGGTGTTACTGGGCGATGTTCGAGCAGTTGCGAACCCGGCTCGGTTACGCCGATTATTTGGGCGCCTTGCAGCGTTACCGCAGCGAATATCCGCACGATTTGGGTCTGCTGGCCGTTTCGCGTTTCCTCATTAACTATCCTTTTGCCAACCGCCTGTTCCCGAACTCGCTCGATGTGGTCGAACGCGTCAAGGAATGGGGAACAACCGCTCTCCTGACTGACGGCGATGTCGTTTTCCAGCCGCGCAAGGTGGAGTGTTCGGGGTTGTTCGACGCGGTAAATGGCAACGTGTTGATCTACGTGCACAAGGAGCAGGAACTGGACGACGTTGCCGAACGCTTTCCGGCCGGCCATTACGTGATGGTGGATGACAAGCTGCGCATTCTCGCCGCCATCAAAAGAATCTGGGGCCGGCGGGTGACGACCGTTTTCGTGCGGCAAGGACACTACGCGCTGGATCCAAAGATTTTGTCAACCTGCCCGGCGGCTGACGTGAGCATCGAAAGCATCGGTGATTTGTTGAACTTCGATTTGCAAAACCTTGTTCCGCGGGCCGCCCCGGCTGGCCGTGGAAGCGTTTGAAATCCTGATATGAATCCAAACGAAAACTCCGTCGCCTTCGGCGCACCCGGAATCGAGCCCCGCTGGACCTCCAGCGCCAAGGAAGGCCTCGGCACCGCGTATCATACGAGCTGCCGGGTCTGGTTCACCATCAGCCATGGCATCATCAACGAAATTTACTACCCGAGCGTTGACCAGCCGAACACCGGCGATTTTCAATTGCTGATCAGCGACGGCGAAACGTTCTGCCACGAGGAAAAGCGCGACCTGGATCACCGGATCGAATACCCGGAACGGGATTGTGTTTTCTACCGTCTCATCAATTCGGAACCCAACGGGCGCTACCGGCTGATCAAGCACATTCTCACCGACCCGCACCGCTCGGTGGTGCTCATGCACACCAAACTCGAAGTGCTGGATGAGTCGCTGCGCGGCAAGTTGCGTCTCTACGCACTGCTGGCTCCGCACCTCGCGCGTCATGGCGCGGGCAACTCCGGTTGGTGTTCCGAGGTCGGCGGCAACAACCTGCTCCATGCCGAGCGCAAGGGAATGCATTTGGTCATGGGATGCAGTCGCGGGTTTTCGCGGCGATCCGTTGGCTACGTCGGGGCCAGCGACGGCTGGCAGGATTTGATGAAACATTTCAAGATGGACTGGGAGTTCCACAAAGCCGGAGATGGCAACATCGCATTGACGGGCGAAATTGACCTTCAGGGCGGCGATGAGTTTACGATCGCCATTGCGCTGGGGAGGAGCTGCCAGAGCACGGTGGCGAAATTGCTGCAATCGCTGGCGGAGCCGTTCGACGTTCATCGCGAGGCTTATGTGCGCCAGTGGCAGCGCATGGTGATCAATCCGAAATATGATTTCAGCCAGCACACTTCAGACGGCGGTCACATGTATCGGCTGAGCCGCTGCATCCTGCTCGCCCACGAAGACAAATCGTTTCAAGGCGCCCTGGTGGCATCCATGAGCATCCCGTGGGGCGAGACGAAGGGCGACGAGGATCTGGGTGGTTATCATCTGGTTTGGACGCGCGATCTGGCGCAAAGCGCAGCTGCGCTCCTGGCCAGCGGCCAGACCGGGACGCCGTTGCGCGCTTTGATCTGGCTTGCGGCCATTCAGCGGGCGGATGGGCGGTTCCCGCAAAACAGCTGGATCAACGGAAACGCCTATTGGTCCGGGGTGCAACTCGATGAAATTGCCGCTCCCATCCTGCTGGCGTGGCGTTTGCATCGCGAAGGCGTCACGCTGGGACAGTTCAACCCTTGCATCATGATTTTGCGCGCTGCGGCCTATCTCATCCGGCAGGGACCGGTCACCGCCCAGGAACGCTGGGAGGAGAACGCCGGCTATTCTCCCTCGACGCTCGCCACGGTGATCGCCGGCCTGGTTTGCGCCGCGGAGTTTGCCGAACAGCACGGTGAAACCCGCACCGCGGATTTTATTTTGCAGTATGCGGACTGGCTGGCGGCGCACATTGAAGAATGGACCGTCACCACCGCCGGTGAGATGGTCGAAGGATTCCGGCGCCATTACATTCGGATCAATCCCACGGATCCTGACGCGCCCAATCCGCACGCCGATCCCAACACCACGATGCTCGCCGTCGCAAACGGCGGCGGCCTCCAGCCGGCGAGGAATGTAGTCGGCGGCGATTTTCTTCACCTGGTGCGGCTGGGCATCCGTGCGGCGGACAATCCCATCGTGCGTGATTCGATTGAAGTCATCGATCGCTTGCTGAAGAGCGACCTGCCGCAAGGTCCGGGCTGGCGCCGTTACAATCACGATGGCTACGGGCAGAAACATGACGGCAGTGCTTTCGACGGCGCGGGCATCGGCCGCACCTGGCCGATTTTGACGGGCGAACGCGGCCATTACGAACTCGCGGCCGGGCGCGATCCCAAGCCGTTTATTGCCGCGATGGAAAAGTTCGCCAACGAAGGCGGCATGATCAGCGAGCAGTTGTGGGACGCCGCAGACCTGCTCGAGAAGGGAATGCGGCGCGGGCGGCCCACGGGTGCGGCCATGCCGCTGTGCTGGTCTCATGCGGAATATGTCTCCCTCGTGCGCAGTGCCTACGACGGCGTGTGTTTTGACCGCGTCGAACCTGCCTTCCAGCGTTACGTAGTCAACCCGGTCAAAAACCGGCACGCAATGTGGAGCGTCCGTCATTCGATTCGCCGGATGCCGCCGGGACAAATCTTGCGGCTCATTGTCGAGGACAGCGCAACCATCGTCTGGTCCGCCAACAACTGGGCAACCACCAACAAGACTGAGGCCACTTCTGTCAATGCGCTGAATGTGTGGTTCGCCGATCTGCCCACGGAGGACTGCCCGGACGGTTCGGTGATCGCGTTCACATTCTTCTGGAAAGAAGCCCAGCGCTGGGAAGGTGGAAATTATTCCGTTGCCGTCAACGGACCAAAACAATCGCGGGCCAGTGAGAAATAAAAAATCAACAATCGGCACGCCGGGAATCAATACGGCTGAAGCACCTGCTCCGGCTTGCGTCCTGACCATCAACAGCGGCTCGTCGAGCATCAAGTTCGCGCTATACCAGGTTGGCGAACCACTGAAGCGTGGACTCTATGGAAAAGTTGACCGCATTGGCTTGAGCGGGACAAATTTGACGTTCAATGAACCGACGAAAAAAAAGCCGGAGAGCCGCAAATTCGCCGCCGCCGATCACAGATCGGCAGCTAATTTCCTGATAGAATGGCTTGAATCCCGACCGGATTTCGCGTCGGTCAATGCGGTGGGACATCGGGTGGTTCATGGGATGCAACACATCGCGCCTGAGATCGTTGCCAAAGACTTGTTGGATGAACTGCATCGCATCAGGCCTTATGACCCGGACCACCTGCCCCGCGAGATCGAACTGATCGAGGCGTTCCGACAGCATCATCCGAAACTGCCGCAGGTGGCGTGTTTCGACACGGCGTTTCACCAGACCATGCCGCGCGTGGCCAGGCTGCTGCCGATTCCGCGACGCTTCGACGCCAAGGGAATTCAACGCTATGGTTTCCACGGCCTTTCTTACGCTTATCTGATCGAAGAACTTGCGCGCCTCGGCGACCCGGCGGCATCGAGGGGCCATGTGATCCTCGCGCATCTCGGCAATGGCGCCAGCATGGCCGCCGTGCGCGATGGCAAAAGCATGGACACCAGCATGGGCTTCACCCCGACGGCGGGATTGGTGATGAGCACCCGCTCGGGCGATTTGGATCCCGGCCTCGCGCCGTATCTGGCGCGCACCGAACAGATGACCACAGAACAATTTTACGAAATGGTCAACCACAAGTCGGGGCTGCTTGGCGTGTCGGAAACAAGTCCCGATATGCGAGACTTGCTCGAACATCAAACGCAGGACGTGCGGGCGGCGGAAGCCGTGGCGCTGTTTTGTTACCACGCGAAAAGATGGACCGGCTCCTTTGCCGCTGCGCTCGGTGGATTGGACACGTTGGTTTTCTCCGCCGGGATTGGGGAAAACTGTCCGGCCATCCGTGCCCGCATTTGTGACGGGCTTGGTTTTCTGGGCATCGAATTGAACAAGGCGCGCAACGCGAAAAATGGGGCAGTAATTTCCACGGACGCCAGCCGGGTCACGGTCCGCGTCATTCACACGGACGAAGAACTGATGATTGCGCGCTCGGTGTGCCGCATTCTCGGACCCAACACGGTGAACAAAGGGGATTGAACCATGAAAACCAACACACTCACACCTGAACTGCTCCGCCAGATGGACGCCTACTGGCGCGCTGCCAACTATCTGTCGGCCGGCCAGATTTACCTTTACGACAATCCGCTGGTCAAGCGACCGCTGGCGCTCGCGGATGTGAAGCACATGCTGCTGGGTCACTGGGGCACGACCCCCGGACAGAACTTCATCTATGTGCATCTGAATCGGATTATAAAAAAATATGACCTCGACATGATATACGTGTCAGGTCCCGGACATGGCGGCCCAGCCGTCGTGGGCAACACGTATTTGGAGGGCACTTACAGTGAGATTTATCCCAACATCAGCCAGGATGAGGCCGGGTTGCGGAAGCTTTTCATCCAATTTTCGTTTCCTGGCGGCATTCCCAGCCACGCATCGCCAGAGACGCCCGGCTCGATCCACGAAGGCGGCGAGCTGGGTTATTCGCTCAGCCATTCGTTTGGTGCGGTGTTCGACAATCCCGATCTCGTCGTCGCCTGTGTCGTTGGCGATGGCGAGGCGGAGACCGGACCGCTGGCCACGGCGTGGCATTCCAACAAATTTCTCGATCCGGCCACCGACGGCGCGGTGCTGCCGATCCTGCATCTTAACGGCTACAAGATTTCAAACCCGACCCTCCTCGCCCGCATCACCCGCGAGGAATTGGAACAGTTGCTCCGTGGCTACGGATGGACTCCGTATTTCGTCGAGGGTCACGAGCCGGAACTGATGCATGAGGCCATGGCGGCGGCGCTCGACGAGACGGTGGAGCAGATCAAAAGAATCCAGCAGGACGCCCGCGTCCACGGCAACCTCGCGCGTCCACGCTGGCCGATGATCGTTCTCAATTCTCCCAAAGGCTGGACCGGGCCGAAGATGGTGGATGGGCTGCCGGTTGAAGGCACGTTCCGTTCGCACCAAGTGCCGCTTTCCGATCCGGCCACTCATCCCGAACACCTCAAGCTGTTGGAAGACTGGCTGCGGAGTTACCGACCGGAAGAACTTTTCGACAAGCAGGGACGGCTGAAACCGGAACTGGCCGAACTCGCCCCCAAGGGCGAACGGCGCATGGGCGCGAATCCCCATGCCAACGGCGGCATGTTGCTCCGCGACCTGCGGATGCCGGACTTCCGTGACTACGCTGAAGCTGTGCCCGCGCCAGGAATTCGCGGCATCGGCGATACGCATGTGCTCGGTCCCTTTCTGCGTGATGTGGCCAAGCTGAATCAAACGCAACGAAATTTCCGCATCTTTGGCCCCGATGAAACTCTATCCAATGGTTTGGAAGCCGTCTTTGAAACGACGAAACGCCAATGGGACGCCGCGACCGTGCCCAACGATGAATTTCTCGCGCCCGCCGGCCGCGTTATGGAAATGTTGAGCGAGCATCAATGTGAAGGCTGGCTTGAGGGCTACCTGCTGACCGGGCGACATGGGCTCTTCAACTGCTACGAGGCGTTCATTCACATCGTGGATTCGATGTTCAACCAGCATGCCAAATGGTTGAAGGTCACGTCGTGCCTGCCGTGGCGGCGGAAGATTGCTTCGCTGAATTACCTACTGGCCTCGCATGTCTGGCGGCAGGATCACAACGGTTTTACTCATCAAGATCCCGGTTTTATTGATCACGTCGTCAACAAAAAGGCTGAAGTCGTGCGCGTCTATCTGCCACCCGACGCCAATTGTTTGTTGTCGGTGATGGACCACTGTTTGCGGAGCCGCCATTACGTCAATGTCGTCATCGCCGGCAAACATCCGGCACCGCAGTGGTTGACGATGGACGCGGCCGTGAAGCATTGCACAGAGGGCATCGGTATCTGGCAGTGGGCGAGTAATGACCAGAACGCCGCGCCCAACGTGGTCATGGCCTGCTGCGGCGACGTGCCCACGTTGGAAACGCTCGCTGCCGTGTCCATTCTGCGCGAGCATCTGCCCGACCTGAAAATCCGGGTGGTCAAC
>Ga0265337_1001524_pt1 | contig 11373 bp, 10 predicted proteins | sample 42122metaG_FD_192441 | JGI IMG/M metagenome (GOLD analysis project Ga0265337, IMG submission 192441) | Rhizosphere microbial communities from Carex aquatilis grown in University of Washington, Seatle, WA, United States - 4-21-22 metaG | ecosystem: Host-associated > Plants > Roots > Rhizosphere >... | reverse complement strand
CTGCTCATCAACGACTGCTACGACGCCACGTCGCTCGGGTTCGGCATCGGGGTGAGCTTCGTGCACGGCGCCATCCCGACCGGCGCCGCGGGCAACTGCGTCGCTGCCGGCCAAATCACCGGTGATCCGTCGTTCGTGAACGCCGCCGCGGGCGACTATCACGCTCGAAACGCCGCCGCGTCCGCCTACGGCGCGTACGCCCCCTGACCCCGTCGCAGTCTCTGCCGCACGCGCCGAGCGGGGTGCCCCCCAAATAAAAGCCGGAGCAGAGGTTTGTTGGTGCGGATTTGAAGCGCTTGCTAGGACGCCGGGTCTTCGTATTCCACGCCGAGCTGTTCGGCGCGGTCGAGAAAGTCGGGGTGCGCGACCAGCTTTCTGACGACGGCCCAGAGACGCGGATCGGCGAGGGGCTCCGGGCCCTTGCCGCGCGGCTTTTTTTTCGGCTTCGGTTGCGGGCCCGCTTCACGGAGCGCGACGAGGCGCACCGAGTGGCGCTTCGTCGGAAACAAATCGCCCGATTCCCACGCGAGCACCGTGCGGACGTCGGTCCCCACGGCGTCGGCCAGCTCGCCGAGTGAGAGCGACAGCTCGTCGCGCAACCGCTTGATGTCGTCCGGCACCATCGCGGTGGTTACGTTAGCAAGAACACGCGAGGACGGCGATCGGACGCAACCCCCGCGCTCGCCGACCGAACTATCGTTCGGATGCAGAGGCTGGCGGTCCTCGGGTTCGTACTTGGGCTCGTGCCTGCGTGCGGCGCGCCGTCGGCGCCCCGGGGCACGGCCCCTGCCTTGACGCTCGAGCCCGCCGCTCCGCTCGACCAATCACCGTCGGTCGTCCGGGTTCACGTTCACGGCGTGGACGTCGATCCGAGTGCGCTCGCGCTGTTTCAGGGCACCATCGACGCCTATTACAGCGGCAAAGTCGCGAGCGACGTCGTTCCCGACGCGCTCGCGGCGCGACGTGTCCCGTCCCTCTCGTGGCGGGACCCTGCCGATGCGGATTCTGGGGACCTCGTGCTCGCGCCGTCGGTCGAGCTCGCGGCTGGCGCGACGTACGGCGTCGCGGCACTCGGGCGCGGCGTGCTCGGTTCGTTCGTCGTCGCGCCGGCGGGCGCGCGGCCCGTGCCGTTCGCTGCTCGGCTCTGGCCGCCGGTCGGGGCAACTGCGGGAGGCGGGCGCACGGTGTTTTGCGGAGCCCTCGACTCGCCGATGATTCGAGAAAGCGTCGTGTTCGACCCCGTCGACGCGAGCGCGGTCGCGGAGCCCGGCGTCGGCGTGGCGGGAGACGTCGCCGAGCGGTGTCTGCATTTCGACGCCCAAGCGCCGACGGGTCCGGCGTTCGCGGTACCGCCGCCGATCGTCCACGGTACGTCGATCGATCCCGCGCCCGTCGCATTCGCCGATTCCGTCGGGACCATCACGCCCGCGTCGTGCGACGCCACCGAGCAGTCGCTCGCGCCGGGTTGCGTCCGCGCGCTCGACGATCGCGCGATCATTCGCTCGGCGGCGGCACCGCTCTTGTGGACGGTGCTCGCCGGCGCCGCGGTCGTCCCCGTGCAAGCCGGCGGCCGCTTCGTGGTGACCGGTCTCGCCCCGTCGTCGCACGTCGTGTTGCACGGCACCGTGATGGACCTGTCGGGTCGCGAAACGCCATTCTCGGCCGCGGTCGACACGGCGAGCGCGATGCCGCACGTCGTGATCAACGAAGTGCTCGCCAACCCGGTGGGGCCCGAGCCGGCGCAGGAGTGGGTCGAGCTCACGAACGACGGCGAAGCGCCGGTCGACGTCGGTGAGTGGACGCTCGACGATGGGCACGGCACGACGGCTCTTCCCGCTGCGACCCTTGCTCCGGGTGCGTTCGCGCTGGTTGTCACGGACGCCTTCGACGCAACGGAGTCGCGCGACGTCGTTCCCGCTCGCGGCACGCCGCTGCTTCGCGTTCCGAGTCTCGGGAAGAGCGGGCTTTCGAACGACGGTGAGACGTTGACCCTTCGTTCATCGGACGGCACGGTGCGCTCGGTGTTCCCGGCGATCGCCGCGCCGGCGCCCGGAGTGAGCATCGCGCGCCGCTCGCCGTTCGCGCTCGACGACGACCCCGATGCGTTCGGGCCGCATGGCGGTGAGGGCGCGTCTCCCGGCTGGGCGAACGAGCTCGCGGCGCCCTGAAAGCGTCGTTCGCAGGGTCGCGACGCGTGCGCCGTTCGCCGGGCTCGTTCGCTTGAATATCGATCCGGCAGAGGCTACGGTCCGAGCGTTCGTCCGTCGTCGCCCCCATGAAGCGCCTCGCGATCTTCGCTCATTACGACGACCGCGGTGAGGTGAAGCGGTACGTCGTGCATCATCTGCGGGCGCTCCGTGAGGTGTGCGACGCGGTGTTTTTCGTCTCCACCGCGGAGCTCTCGGACGCCGAGCTCGACAAGGTGCGGCCGTTCTGCGCCGAGGCGTGGACGCGCGAGAACGTCGGCTACGACTTCATGATGTGGAGGGACGGCATCGATCGCACGCGGCTCGACGACTGGGACGAGATCGTGCTCACGAACTCGAGCGTGTTCGGTCCGGTCTGGCCGCTGCGCGCGGCGTTCGCGACGATGAACACCGGTGAGCCCTGCGATTTCTGGGGAATGACCGAGAGCACCACGTTCTCGTGGCACATCCAGACCTACTTCGTCGTCTTCCGGAGACGTCTCCTGCGATCCGAGCCGTTCCGTCGATTCTGGCGAGGCGTCGTCCCGCAGGGCGACAAGCTCCAGCTCATCGAAGACTACGAGGTCGGGCTCAGCTCGTTCCTGGTTCGTGAGGGCTTTCGCGGTCGCGCGTTCGTTCCGTCGAGCACGATCCCGCGTGCGTTCATCAAGCGACTCCTGCGTCCGAACTTCAATCCTCCGACGAATCGCCCACTTCAGCTCCTCGAGCGGAAGATGCCGTACGTGAAGCTCCTGCTATTTCGCGAAAACCCGAGCCGCGTGCCACTCGAACCGATCTTTTCGGCGCTCGACGCGGCGGGCTTCGATCGATCGCTCATCGAGCTCGACGCACGGCCGCCCGACCTTCCGCCGTCGCGTTTTCGATTCTGGATTTTTCGTCCATGGCCGAAGCGTCGACGGTAAACGGCGTTCAGGGCGGGCCGCCGCCGAACGCCGACAACGTGTGCGCGCTCGTGATCACTCACGAGCCCGATCGGCAGCTTTCCGCGCGGCTCGCGAAGGTGCTCGCGCAGATGGGCCGGGCGATCATCGTCGATGACGGCTCGGTGCGCGAGGCGGCCACGCTCGACGCGCTCGGAGCGGACGGTCGGGTCGAGATCCTGCGCCTCGGCGAAAATCGGGGAATCGCCGCCGCGCTGAACCGCGGTTTCGAGCGGGCGCGCGAACGCGGCTTCGAGTGGGTGGTGACGCTCGACCAGGACGCCCTCGTGTACGACGACTTGCTGACGACGTTGCTCGGCGTGTACGCCGATTGTCCGTTTCGCGACGCGCTCGCCGTCATCGGCGCGAACTTCGACGAATCGTCGACCGGCAGGACGGGAGCGATCGGCATTCGCGCGGCTGCGCCATGGGTCGAGGTCGGCGAAGTCATCACGTCGGGCAGCTTGCAGTCGGTGCGGGCGTTCGCCCACGTCGGCCCGTTTCGCGACGATTTTTTCATGTATTTCGTCGACAACGAGTATTGCCGCCGCGTGGCTCGCTCGGGTTACCGCGTCGTGATCGCGACGAAGCCGGTGATGCTCCACCACACCGGGCGCGCGAAGCGGTGGCGCCTGCCGTTCGGTGAAGTCGTCGTCTTCAACTACGCCCCGTGGCGGCACTACTACATCGTGCGAAACGGTATCGTGATGGTTCGCGAGAATTTCCGTCACGACCTCGGCTGGTCGGCGAGGGCCGTTCGCAATCTCGCGAAGCGCACGCTCTACGCGGTGGCGCTCGAAGACGACAAGTTGGAAAAGATGAAGCTCGTGGCGCGAGCCGTTCGCGACGGCATCTCGGGCAAGACCGGAAAGCTCGAGCGGTGACGCCGCCCGAGCCCCTCACGCCTCCCGCGCGAGCGACGGTGTGCGCCGTGGTGGTGACGTATCACCCGGACGCGGCGTTTGTCGACCGTGTCCGCGCGCTCGCGCCCGAGGTCGGAGGCATCGTCGTGGTGGACAATGCGTCGGACCCAGCCGAGGTCGCGATGCTTCGCGGGCTCGCGGCGAAAGGCGACATCGCGCTCGTCGAATCGGGCGAAAATCGTGGAGTCGGAGCCGCGCTGAACACCGGCGTGCGCGAGGCGACGGTGCGCGGCTTCGAGTGGGTCATCTTGTTCGATCAGGACTCGCGCGCGCGCCCCGGCCTAGTCGAGAACTTCGCGCGTGTCTGCCGTGAGCTCGGGCCGGACCTCGAACGGCTCGGCATGCTGGGGACGAACCACGTGGACGTGAATTCCGGCGAGCCCTACTTGCGAGACGTCGCCGGCGGGTCATTCGTCGAACGAAAGACGGTGATTACGTCGGGGACGCTCTTACCGATCCGCGTGTTCGACGCGATAGGTCCGCTCCGCGAAGACCTCTTCATCGACAGCGTCGACCACGAGTACTCGCTCCGTGCACGGAAGCTCGGGTACCTGGTGCTGCTCGCGGTCGCGCCGCTCCTCGAGCACGCCATAGGGAACCGTCATATCGAACGTCCGGTTCTCGGGTTTCCGGTTCACACCCTGAACTACCCGCCGTTTCGCTGGTATTACATCGTCCGGAACCGCGTCGGGGTCGCGCTCGAGTACGCGCGCGAAGAACCCGCCTGGGCCGCAGCACGGCTAGCGGGCCTCGGCGTCCGGCTCGCCGTCACCCTCGCCCTCGAGCCGGATCGGCGCGAAAAGGCGAGGTGCATGGCACTCGGGGCGTGGGATCTCGCGACGGGTCACGAGGCGAGGCGACCCAGGGAGATTTAAGAGCCGCCGATCGTCATCGAGGCGACCCGGAACGTCGGGGACGCGACGGAGGTCTTCAACGACAGATCGTTCGCCACGGCGTCGATGCCTTTCAGCATCGTGTCGAGGTTCGACGAGACGGTGAGCTCGCTCACCGGGAACGCGAGCTCGCCGTTTTCGATCCAGAAGCCCTGCGCGCCGCGCGAATAGTCGCCGGTGATGGCGTTGAATCCGAACCCCATCATGTCGGTGACGTACAGGCCGCGCGGCGTCGAGCGGACGAGCTCGTCGTGGCTCATCGTGCCGGATTCGAGCACGAAGTTCGTCGTCGAGGCGGACACCGACGCGCCACCGCGCGAGGCGTTGCCGGTCGATTCGCGGCCGAGCTTTCTGCCGCTGTACGAGTCGAGCAAGAAGGTGCGAAGGACGCCGTTTTCCACGACGACGTTCTTCCGCGCGAGGAGCCCTTCGCCGTCGAACGCGCGCGAACCGGGCCCGCGCGGGACGAGTGGATCGTCGACCATGTTGACGTGCTCGTTCGCGACGATCGTGCCCTCGCGCTCGGCGAGATAGCTCGATTTGCGCCAGATCGCGCCGCCGAGGATGCACCCCGCGAACGTTCCGACCACCCCACGGGCCATGTCTTCCGAAAATACGACGGGCGCTTCGCAAGTCGGGACCTTGCGCGGCCCGAGCTGGCGCAAGGTGCGTCGCGCCGCTTCGATGCCGACGGCCTCGGGTGACTCGAGCTCGGAGAAGTGACGGCGCGCCGTCCAGTAGTGACCGCGGCGTCGCTTGTCGCCGGTGTCGACCGCGACCGGCGCGACGGAGAGCGACGCGTACGAGCCGCGCGTCACGCCGGTAAATCCGCTCGAGAGGACGAGCGCGCTGGTGCTCGTCACGCGCGAGAACGTCGCGCCCTCGCTCAGCGTGATCCGCGGGTCGTGGCCGAGCGCCGCCTTCTCGGCGCGGACGGCGATGGCCAGCGCCTGATCGGCGTCGATGTTCACCACCGATTCGTCGTACAGGTCGAGGTCGACGTAGGGCGGCTTCGACAGCAGCTCGGCGCGCGCGGGTCCGGCGAACGGATCCACCTCGGACAGCTCGACGAGCTCGGTCGCGTCGGTGATGAGTCGCTCGAGGCCCGCCGGAGTGAGGTCGCTGGTCGACGTCAGCGCGACGCGGCCGCCTTTCATGACGCGGAGGGCGATGCCGCGGCTTCCCGCTTCCTGGACGAGCTCCGGTTCGCCGAGCCGTACGCGCACGGTGAGCTCCCACCCCGCGTAGGCCTTGGCTTCCGCGACGTCGAGCGAGGCTCGCCGCGCTCGCTCCACGACCGACGCCGCCAGCGACTCCAACTCTTTCTCTTCGGAACTCATGAGATCTCGAACGTGCGTCGCGCGGCCCGGGACGTCAATTCGCGTTCGACGCCTCGGCGAGGCGCCGCAAGAGCCGGACGGTCCACGCCGACGCTCCGGCAACCACGGCGGTCATCCAGATCAACGCGTAGCCCGCCGGGCTCCCGGTGATCGGCTCGGTCCCGAAGTCGCCGTGGAATTCGGCGTACGTCGCGTAGACGCGGAGCCGCGGCAACATGATGAGCACGAAAATGAGCGCCGCCACCGACGGAATCGCGGCGCCTCGGACGAGGGTTCCGGCACGACGCGACGCGGCGGCACGCGCCAGGGCCGCGAGACCTGCGGCGGGCGCAAGCGCGTCGAGCAGCAAGAACACCATATCGAGCGCCGGCGACCGGTGCTCGGCGTCGAGCGTGTAGGCGTACGACCAATCCGGGAAAAACGCGGTGAAATACCCGCACGCCGGGGCAAAAACCACGACGCCGAAGAGCGTCGCGAAGACCAGCGATCGGCTCGCGAAGTGGCCTTCGGTCCGAGAAATTTCCTCGGCGCCGGCCCAGGCGAAGAGCACGCCGAGCGAAAAGCCGAAGAGCGGCGCGGCGACCACGGGCATCGTGGCAGGAAAACACGTGCAGGCTCGGACGAGAAGGGCCGTCTGGAGCGGTTGCGCAATGGTCGACCCTCATCTACATGTGAGCGCGGCATGGATCCCCGGCGACTCGAGGAGCTGCTCAGGAGCGTCCAGTCCGGGTCGCTCGACGTCGAGCGTGCGCTGTCCGAGCTCCGCACCTTGCCGTTCGCCGACCTCGGCTACGCGCGCGTCGATCATCACCGCGCCTTGCGACAGGGGATCCCCGAGGTCGTGCTCGCCGAGGGAAAGACGCCCGAGCACGTCGCCGGGGTCGTCGAAGAGCTGATGCGCGCCCAGCAAGACGTCTTGGTCACGCGCCTCGCCGCCGGGCCCGCCGCCTTCGTCCTGGCGCGCATTCCGGCGCTCGAATACGTACCCCTCGCGCGCATTGCGAAGTACCGAAAGCGCGCCGCCGAACCGCGCGGCAAGGGGTTCGTCGCGGTGGTGACCGCGGGGACGAGCGACATCCCGGTTGCCGAGGAAGCGCTCGAAACGCTCTCGATGTGCGGCGTCGCGACCGAGCGCATCTTCGACGTGGGCGTCGCGGGGATTCACCGCGTGCTCGCGGAGATCGAGCGCCTCCGCCGCGCGCGCGCCGTGATCGTCATCGCCGGGATGGAAGGTGCGCTCGCGAGCGTGGTCGGCGGCCTCGTCGCTGCGCCGGTCATCGCCGTCCCCACGTCGGTGGGCTACGGCGTCGCGTTCGCCGGCATCACCGCGCTCTTCGGCATGCTCACGAGCTGCGCCTCCGGCGTCACCGTCGTGAACATCGACAACGGCTTCGGCGCAGCGATGGCTACCGTGCGTCTCCTCGCCCCGGTGGAGCCGTGAAGCACGCGTCTTCGCGTGCTCGGGCCCGAACCGTCCAGCGACGCAAAGCGCCCGCGCCCGCGACGAAATCCGTCGCCAAGCGCGCCAAAATAAGGAACGCCCCCGCACCGTACGTCGACGAGCACGCGCGTCTTCACGCGCTCGGCATCGCGCACGCGCATCACGGCCATGGCGACGTCGGCCACGACCACGCTCACGACGGTCATGGTCACGCGCACGCTCACGACGGTCACGGTCACGCGCACGCTCACGACCATGGTCACGCTCACGACGACCCTGCGCACGCTCACCTCGAGTCACCCGAGGGGGTCGAGTCGCATCGCAGCGCGCTCGAGGCCGGCGCCGCTCGCGGAAAGACGCTGTTTTTCGACACCTTCAGCGGCATCGCCGGGGACATGACGATCGCCGCCTTGGTCGATTTGGGGGTCCCGTTCCACGTCGTTTCGCACGCGGTGGGGGCGCTCGGCTTGCCGGGCACCGAAGTCGTCATCGAGCGCGCCCAAGTCGGCGCGATCGGCGCGACCCGCTTCGACGTGCGCGTCGGCAAGAAGCAACCCGAGCGCAGCTACTCGGAAATCGACGCGCTCCTCGCCAAGTCGAAGCTCGACCGCCACGTGAAAACGTTGTCGCGCGCCATCTTCGAGCGGCTCGGTCGCGCCGAGGCGCACGTGCATCGCATCGCGCTCGCCGACGTGCATTTCCACGAGGTCGGCGCCGTCGACGCCATCGCCGACATCGTCGGTGCCGCCGCGTGCTTCGTTCATCTCGGCCCGAGCGACGTGGTCGTCGCGCCGCTCCCGCTCGGTCGCGGCTTCGTCGATTGCCGGCACGGCGTGCTCCCGCTTCCGGCACCGGCGACCGTCGAGTGCTTGCGCGGCGTGCCTACCTACGACGCGGGCATCGACGGCGAGCTCGTCACGCCGACCGGCGCGGCAATCATCGCTACGCTGGCGCGGCGCTTCGAGGCCTGGCCGCGCTTCTCGCCGGAGCGCGTCGGCTGGGGCGCCGGCACCAAGCGATTGCCGGATCGGCCGAACGCCCTCCGCGTCGTGCTCGGCTCGTCGGAAACCGCGTCCACGACGCCGTCATCGCATGTCGTGATCGAAGCGAACGTCGACGACATGACCGGCGAGCTCGCGGGCCACGCGCTCGCGGCGCTCATCGGCGCGGGAGCGCTCGACGCCTGGGCCGCGCCGGTGACGATGAAGAAGGGGCGCCCCGGTCTCGTCATTTCCGTGCTGGCGGCGCGGGAGCACGCCGAGCGACTCGCCGCGGAGCTCCTCGCCCAAACGTCGAGCATCGGCGTCCGGTTCACGCCGGTCGATCGACTCGAACGCCCGCGCACCGTGGTGACCGTCGACACCCGGTTCGGCGCCATCTCCGTAAAAATCAGCGACGGCCCCTACGGCGCGCCCGTCATCAAACCCGAATTCGACGACTGCGCCGCCGCCGCCGCCCGCGCCAACGTGCCGGTGCGCGTCGTCATTGCCGAAGCGCTGGCCGCGTACAAAAGCTAGCGAGCGGCGCGCGAGGCCCTGCGAAGCGCGTGGGGGGTCCGGGGGGTTCCCCCCGGGGAGGATTACGGCGTAATCCTACTCCCTTGGGGCCCCTGCCCCAAACGGGCTCGTCTCGAGCGCTCCGAACCAAAGTGCTTTCGCAGAGGCTTCGCCGTAAACGTTTGCGGTTCGCGCCGCGGCGTACTCGCCGCAGTGTGAGCCGCCATCTGGATTCAGCCCGCGGGCGGCGTGTCGTGCACAGGTAGAGCGTGATCGCGACGAGCGCCCGGAGCTCACTCGCACCGCATGCCCTTCTGTCCGTTCTCGAAGTAGCCCGTGCACGTTTGACCAGCCGCGCAACACGTGCTTTCGCAGCATGTGGTGCCGGGCGCGCAGCAGGTAGTGCCGCAGCCGGAGCCGCACGGTGAAGGGGTTCCCCAGCTCCCGTTCGCCGTGCAGGTCGACACCTGAGAGCCGCACACCGTCGCAGAACACGCCGTTGTTCGCTGCGAGCCGGGGACGCAAGTCTCGCAGGCGCGGTTCACACACACCAGGGCCGCGGGGTGCGTGCAGCCCGGATCGATCTCCGACGGCGCACAGAAATGCGCGCAGTTGATGCACGCGCCGCCGCCGCCGCCGCCGCACGCGGCGTCGCTCGTGCCGGTTTGACAGATGCCGTTCGCGTCACAGCAACCGTCGGGACACGTGCCGGATCCACACCCGACGCATTGGCCGCCCGCGCAGTGCTCGTTGGTCGGACACGCCTCGTTCGTCGGTGCGTAGGAGCACGACCCGATCGAACAGGTGCCGTTCGAATCGTGGTGCACGATCGCGGTGCCATCGGCGGAGCACGAATCGGGAGGTGGTTCGTTGCACACGACGCCGCAGCAAGTGGTCGGGTCCTTGGTGTGGTCGACGCAGGTGGCGTCGCAGCAGACGGCCGGGCCGATGCATGCCTCGGTCGTCGTGTCGTAATGACACACGCTGTTCGAGCACGTCCCCTGCGCGGCGTAGTGATCGACGCCGTCGGCGGCGCTCGTGCAGGCGTTCGGCGGCGGTTGGTTGCACGGGTGCTGGCAGCTTCCGCAGTTTGCCGAGTCACTCGTGAGATCGACGCACACGGTGCCGCACTGAGTCTGTCCGGTGGGGCACACGCACTGGCCGTTCTCGCACGTGAGGGGCGGCGCGCACGCGGTGCCGCACTGCCCGCAGTTTTTTTCCTCGGAGTTCAGATCGTGGCATTCCTTGTCGGCGCAGCAGGTCGTGTCGCCGGGTTCGCCGTCGCCGGGACAACCGGCGCCGGCCACCCCCGCCTTGCCTTGGATCTGGATGCCATCCGCACCCGCGGGGAAGCCGCTCGCCGGAGAGAGCGCGAGCCGTGCGAGCGTGTCGGGGTCAAGGTCGCCGGTCTCGTCGAGAGGGTCGCATGGGTTGTTGTTGGTCCAGAGCTTTTGGAACGCCTCGATCGCCGCAGCCTTCAGACTGGCGCTCTCGGCGGAAGCGGTCGAAAAATGTGTGGGATCGGCGCATGGATCTCCCGACATGCCGTACCAGTCGAGTCCGTGGCTCTCTAGGAGCGCGCCCCAGACGGGCTCCGCAGTTTCGAGGGCGGTGGCCGCGGAGGTTCCGGATCCGAGGGCGGCCGCACACGCGGCGCTCGCGAGCGGCCCCGCGACGTCGATGGCGGACCCGTCAGCGTGCGCGTGCACGGCAGCGGGGAGACCGGTCGGGCCTGGATTGCAGTGATCGAGCACGTAGAGCGCCGCCGGTGAGAGCCATCCCGAGAGGATTTCGAGAGGTGCCGCCGCGCTCGTCGCGGCCGGGTCGGCGAGCCCGGCGAGCACGTCGCTCGCGACGCTCGTCTGCACGAGTGGAGCGCCGAGCGGATCCGCCGAGCGAATCCGCGCGTCTGAGATCGGCGTGAGGCTCCCGGTCGCGCGCTGGAAGAGCTGCTCGATCTGCTTCGAGAGACCGGCGACCGGCTGCGTATTGCAGGCCATGACGTCCGTGACGCGCGTCCCAGGCGCGATCGGGGCGAACACCACGTAAGTGCTGAAGTGCCAGAGCGTGAGATCGAGCGAGCCGTCCGTCTCCGTCCGGAACGCGACGTTCTCAAGCCACCCGCTCCCCGGCTCCATCCCGACGACCATGGG
>Ga0265337_1001522_pt1 | contig 11379 bp, 8 predicted proteins | sample 42122metaG_FD_192441 | JGI IMG/M metagenome (GOLD analysis project Ga0265337, IMG submission 192441) | Rhizosphere microbial communities from Carex aquatilis grown in University of Washington, Seatle, WA, United States - 4-21-22 metaG | ecosystem: Host-associated > Plants > Roots > Rhizosphere >... | reverse complement strand
GCTTGTAGCGGCGGCGGCACCGCAGCGGGAGCGATTGGCGGCACGGCCGCCTCGACCGGCGGTGGCACTGCCTTCGGCGGCGGCTCGGCCGCGGCATCCTTGGCGGGCACGGTCTCGGGCGGCTCGATGGCCGGCACGGCGGCGGGCGTGGCCGCGTCCTGCTTGGGCTTGGCGCCCTGCTCGGCCGCCGGCTTGGGCATGGACTTGGACATGGCGCCGTCGTGGCCGACATCGACCACGATGCTGCGGTCCTCGCGGAAGGTGCGCACCTGCGGCGTACCGTTGAACGCGAAGCTGACCGCGACCGAATCGTCTTCGACGTCGGCGTCGATCGATCGCAGGGTCGGCGGCATCGCCGCCCTGGCATCCGCCAGATCCCATTTGATCGGCTGGTCGAATTCGAGCGTCAGTTTCCCGTCGGTGCTCTCGGGAACGACATTGACGACGTCCGGCATCGCGAAGACATAGCGGGTGAAGGTCGGCTGGGTCGCGACCTTGACGCGGATCGCCGCCGGCTTCTGGGTCTTGGCGGTGAAGCGTTGCTTACGCAGCTGGCTTTCGGCGGCCAGCGCGCGGTTGGCGAGTTCCTCGATCACCTCGCGCGGCAGACCCGGCAGCATGCCGGTCCAGGCCTCCGGCAGCAGATCGACATAGAGCCGTTCGGCGGCGGGCATCGTATTGAGCTTCACTTTACGCGCCAGCGCGATGCGGATCGAGTTGCCGTCGGGGTCGAGCCGCGCGGCGCTGATATAGTCGGACGCGGCGGCATTGAGCCGATCGACCGCGATGGCGACCGGCTTCTTGAACGTCACCACCATGATCGGATAGGTGATCTGGATGTTGGCCGGCACTTCCTTCTCAAAGCGGAACGCCAGGCGCGCATAGCCGCCCTCGGTGCTGACCTTGATCTCGCCCTTGATCCGCTCTTCGGCCAACGCGCGCCCACCGAACGGCGGCGTGAACAGCATCAGCGTTTGCAGGATGGCAACGATCGCCAGCGCACCGCGGCGCCATAACGGCCGCCCCCGCATGCGCTCGCGCGCGCGGGTCTCCCTTGGGCTGAGGGGCGATGCCGTCATGCAGCCGTTCCAACCGGCGACAATGCCGGTCGCGACAGCCTAGGGTTTGGCGTTTAACGTCGCGTTAACCGTGGGGCCTTCCGGCCAAACGATTTTTTCGCGGAGAGTAGATATTACAACTGGAATCAAGCACATCCGCGGGTATTGGCGAGGCCGCCACGGCTGCCCGTAAGGCGCGTAACTTTCAATTAACCTGCAATCGGGGACCCTGTGCCTGCGCATTTTCCGCGCAGTGCAGTCACCGCAAGACCGACCTTGGTTTTAGATCATCCCGGCGCGCGCGCCACGGCAACCCACAGCTCACGGTTTTACGTCGAGCCTGTCGGGCATGGCGCATGGCGCGCGCTAGCATTTTTCGGCACGTGAGACAGCCTTGCAGCTGCTCATCCGTAGCGCAGTTCGTCGCAGCTAATCGTGCTTACCACTTCACGCCGGCGGACAGCATAACCGCCTGGATGTTGTAGTTCGGATTGTCCCAGCCCAGCATGATGCCCTTGGCAAAGGTGGACGAGACTTGCCCATTGAAGTTGTACATGTAGTTCCAGCTGAGCGGGGCCCAATCGTCGGTCGTGTTGCGCTCCCACAGATAGCGGAGTTTCACGAAGGGCTCGAGCTTCATGCCAGCCTGCTGAATACGATCGAACTTGTAGTGGGCCATCACATCGATACGATCGAAGCCACTGTGAACGTCCGGGAAAGCAGTGGCACTGACGGCAGCCGTCGTCCCCGGCCCTTGGCTCTGGGCAAGGCTACCGAAGGTCCGCACGACGGTGTACGTGCCCTTCACATCCAACTTGTCCGGGATCACTGTCGCGTTCACGCCGAGGATAAACGTGTCGGTATTGTCCCGCGTCCGGACATCCACTCCCGAAGCTTCATTCGAAGCCGCATTACAAGCCCCCGGAGTCGCACTGCCGCAAGCAGCCATGATCTGCCGCTGCGATTCTTCGTGCGTATAGGAGCCCATCACAGTGAGGGCGCGAGTAGGCTTCCAGGCCACTTCCAGGCCGACATCCCAGGCATTGTCATGCAGCAGACCTAGCTCGCTAACCGGAGCATAAGGGTCGGTTCCGTATTGATCGAAACGGAAGCCGGCGGTCGGCGTGATGGTCACACCCTCGAGTGAGTAGAGGTCGATGTAGAAATTGCCTTTATCCCGGTTGCGGTTCGCCATGTCGAACAGCCGGTAGGTCGGGTAACCGCTGCCCACGTTCGATTCCACTACCCCGATATAGGTGTCGTAGCGGCGCTCGCTGTGGACGTAGCTGGCGCGCATGCGCGACCATTCAAACAATTGGGCGTCGGCAAACACCCGTCCCGACAACTCGTTGGTGACATTGACGTCGCGGCGATCGCGGTCCCAGCGCTCCCATTCGGCGCCGGCGCCGACGTTCAGCCATCGCCGAGGCATCCAGGTCAGGTCGCCGCTGGCATTCTGCTTGGTGTAAGCAAGGCCGTATGACGTCCTGGTATCCTCGGCGGTGTTGGCGGCGTCCGCATAAATCCAGCCGATAGTGGTGATCGGCGACTGCGTGCTGTCAAAATCGTAGTAGCGGTAGCGCAGCGTCGACTTGAGATCGGACGTCAATCGTGTGGTCAGGACGTTGTTGATCAAGAGGGTGTTGTTGCCCCCGTTCAGACTGCTGGCCGAGATGACGGGGTACGCAGTTGCGTTGCAGGCGGCGGCAGCACTGATGCAGGTATTACCCGGCAGCGAGCCGTTGCTACTGAACGGGATGAAGTCCTCATTCTGCCGCGCCATGGTGTAGTTCACGGCACCGTTGTAGCGGCTGTTCCACGGCATATCCGCGCCGGTTATGAAATGGAGCGTATTGGCGGAATTATCCGGCGCCAGCGACATCGTGTTGGTCAGGGCGCCAGCGGGCGTGTTCCCGACAGCGTCAGTAATCCAGGGATTTTGGAAACTGTAGGAGGCGTTGTCGTTCTGGAACGCGGAATAACCGTACCCTAAGGCGACATTGAACTTCTTGCCCCACGGACTGGTGCCGGCGTATTCGGCGTTGAGGTCGGCATTATGCGTGGTGTCCGCAATGGGCTTCGGCAGCTCGAGAATAACGCGGCCGTTTCTCTCCTGGGTGCTGGTGGGCGTAGGTGTCCCGAACTGATAGGTCAGCGCGCCCTGCGACTGCGTGCCTTCCCGCCGGATGCGGGTATAGTCGGCCGTGATGTCCCAGTTGCTGTTGGGCGTCCAGCGATAGTTGACGGTCGCGGTGTCGCGACGGAAGCCGAGCACGAAGTCGTTCAGGTTGTTGTTGATGGCGTTGGCGATATTACCCGCCGCCGTCGCATTGGGGGGAACCGGCGGAACCGCACCATTCAGCTGGCCGGCCAGCGTGGTGCGAAGAGAATTCGGAATTGTGAGGTTGTTCGACCCGATGCCGTTGTAAATGGTTCCCGCATGATCGTTATAAATATGCGGGGTCTGGTCCCAGTCGACACTCAGGTAGTGCTCGCCGGCTTTTGACAGATCCAGGAAATAGCCCTGGTCCCAGTAGCCGATATTTTTGGCCGTGAAGTCGAGTCCGTAAAGGCCATCGTTACTCAACCCCTTGAGGCCGAAGTTGCCGAACGGTCCGGGCCGCAGGTCGCGATATTCGTAGAATTTGCCGAGGCTCTCGGTGCCCGTCGAGTTTCTAAAATTTAGCCCCGTCGCGCCGCCATGTTTGCTGACGAAAAACCGCGCACCGAGCTCGGCGTAGCCTTCCCAAGTCCAACCAGTGGCGGCAGCGATGGGCGGAGCCTTGAGTGGCACATCATCGGCAGCCATCGCCCCGGATATCGCGCTGGCGCCGATCAGCAGTGCGCCCGCCGCCGATGAGAGAAGAAATCCCGCTCGAACTTTCATGATACCCGCCCCTTAAGCACCCATTGATCCGTCGCACCCAACCTGCCGCTAGCCCCTAGCGGTGGAAGTAGGCCCCCGACGGACTATTCGAACCATGGATCTGGCTGTGACAGTTGTTGCAGGAATGCTGGACTGTGTAGAAAGCATTGTTGGTCGTGTTCATGCCGATGCTTCCGCCATGGGCGAAGCCGTGGCATTGCGCGCACAGCCGCGGCCGCGCGACCTTGAGCAGAGACTCATGGTTGGAGCCGTGCGCGTCGTGGCAGTTCAAGCAGTTCTCGCGCACCGGCATGTGTTCCCACAGGAACGGGCCGCGCTTATCGGCATGGCAGGTGTAGCAGTTGTCGTTGATCGACGCCTGGCGGATCAGCGACTCGGTGCCGAACACGCTGCCGTGCGGATTGTGGCAGTTCGAGCAGGTCATCTTGCCTTCGCGCACCGGCATGTGTGACGAGCGCTGCATCTGCGTGCGTTTCTGCTTGTGGCACTGGAAGCAGGTTTCCATCTCGACTTTCGTCTTGAGCTGATGCTTCGCCGAGACATCCTTCATGACGGTGTGGCAATCGGTGCAGGCGAGGTTGCGCGTTTCGTGCGTGCTGCCCTTCCATGCCGTGCGCTCGCCCTTCTCATGGCAGGCGAGACAGACCTCGTTTTTTTCCTCGACAGTACGGGTATCGGTTGCCCCGAACGACATCATGCCGCCGACGCCGCGTCCACCGCCAGCCTTCACGTGCGCGGAGCCCGGGCCGTGGCAGTTCTCGCATTCGAACATGCCCTTTTTCGTCTTGCCGATGCGGCCCATCAGGGTCTTTTCGAACTCGGCGGTCTGACTCGCATGGCAGGTCAGGCAGGTCTTCGAGCCGACAATGTGAGCGTCGACCGGCTTGCTTTGGCGATTCGGTGTCGCCGTTTTCGGCGTCTCGGAGCCGCCCTGCAGGAACTGACGCAAGTCATCGTACGCGTTGGTGGCCTCCGCCACTTTCGGCAGGGCCTTGATCGATTGCGGTTGCGCCGCGCCCATCCGCTGCGCGAAGTCTTGCAACGCGGCAAAGGCCTGGTCGTCGAACGGACGGTCCGAATTGACGGCTGGGATGCCGATCTGTTGTGCGAAGCTGCTCAGCGCCGATACGGCCTCATCGTCGGCAGGCTGGACAGTTTGCTGGGAATTGAGCGCCTGGGTGTCACCGCGCAGTGTTGAATTGATGCCCGCGACAGTAAAAGCCTCCGCGGCCTTCACGGATTGGGCCTGTCCAAGCGATGCACAGAAGATAAGCGCTGAAGCGGTAACGAATAGAAGCTTTTCACTCAGCCTGAATTTTGGTTTTTGCGGAATTTGTGCTGACGATGCTTCGCCGGAAGCGATTTCGAAAGCAATTCGGCCACAGTTTTTCACGTAACCACCCCCGCCGCCACAACTCCACGTCACGCGTCGGCACGACGCTGACTGAAGAATCTATTCAAGGGGCGGGATGCGACGCAGCACTACGGCGATCGTTCAAAATCTCCCCAGTCACTCGGCATACAAACCGCGAGACTCATAATGATGCCCAGCAACCCAACCCTGATCGAACGTTACTATTTTTTAATGCCTTTGCAATGCAACAATCGTCTTTGATCCAAAACAAATTTGTACGAATGTTCATGGCTGTGCTCAAATTGTCACATCCGTTTTGCTCGATTTTGATCGCATGAATTGCAACGTCACAGACTGGACAGCCTTAGTTGTTTTGGGCGCCGGTTCATGCGGTTACGTGATACTACCAGCGAATTGCTCGCTTTGTTTCAGGTCGCCGGCCTACGGCGCTCGGCCAAAGAAAACCCCGCTTGGTGGGCACCGAAGCGGGGCTGCAAGCGACGGCGATGAGAGCTGGGGTGAAAGCGCGGCTGCCGGCGGAGTATTTGAATACTCTTGAATACTCTTGGCAGCGAACCTGCCAATCGATTTAAGTCCATTTGTGATGGCACCGCGGAAACAATTCTTTGTCGGCGTGCGCTCAACTGCCGCCCGGCTTGCCTTCGATCTTCGGTAGCTGGTCCGGATTCTGCGATTTTCCGTCCGTGCTGCGGGCGAGCTCGGCCGTGAGCCGCTCGGCCGCTTCCGGCGTCATCTGTGCGAGGATTTCCGACATCTTCGCCGGCTTGATCTGGGTCACGACCTCGACCAGAATCTTCATGTCGAGCCGTTCGAGGATGCGCGCGGCGTCCTTCGACTTCATATTCTCGTACATGGCGACGACACTCTTGAAGCGGGCCGCCTCGGCTTTGTCGCGATTACCCATGGCGGTGTTGACGCGCGCCTCCGCGTCCTTGAGCTCGGCGATCTTGGCGTCGAGGCGCTTCTCGGTGACCTTGAGCAGGCTCTCGCGCATTTCCAATTCGCGGCTGCGGACGTCGAGCTCCTTGCTGCGGTCTTGCAGACGCCCGAGGATGGCGCGCTCGCCGGCCGAGGCAATGCGGCCGGCTTCCAGCGGCACGGTTAGGCTGCCGACTTCCAGCTTGGGCGGTTCCGGCGGCTTGCTACTCGTCTTGAGCGGTGGGCCGCTCGATTTCTCTTCGCCGCCGACCGAACCGGTGATGTCGCCGTTGTCACCGTAGTTGAACATTTGCTGCGCCCAGGATCGCTGGGACGCGGGCGGCGCGGTGACCGGCGGCGCGGCTTGCGCGTCGGCGACGATGATCTTCGGATAATCGGGCACGCTCTCGGCGCTGGTGATCTGCATGGCGGGCTTGTTGAGCCCTTGCAGCCGCTCGGCCAGCGTATAGCCGCCGTCGAACACCAGACCCGACACTTTGAGCGCGAACAGGCAGATCGTCGCCAGCAGCACGACCGGGATCAGCCGGAAATCGCGCGCCCAGCGGATCATGCGGCAAGACCGCCCGATTGGCCGCGCAGCCGCGCGCGCGCGCGCTCAGTAAAGGCTTGTGCCGCGGCGGCCACCGCCTTGGCGTCGGGAACCGCGAGCGGCTCGTCGGCCGGCCGCGCGGCGCCGGCGATGCGGGTGAGCCGCGCCAGCAGTTGCTCGCCCGCGCTGAGCTGGCGTTCGATGTCGGCGGTGACGCTTTCCGCCCGTTGCAGCCGCGCACCCAAGCTCTGCTCGCCTTCGCGCATGGTCGATTTCAAGCCGGCGATCGCGCGTTCGGCGATTTCAGTGGCGGTAATCAGTTCGGAAATGGTCGCGCGCAGCGTCTGCTCGTCGGCCTTGAGCAGACGAAGCTGCTTGTTGAGCCGCACGCAATACAGGATCGTGAGCAGAAGCAGGATCGAGACCATGCTCTCGACCAGGTAGCCATAATGGTAGCTCACGGCGTCTCCATGCGATTGGTGGGCTCGTCCGTCTTCTCGAACATGGCGAACGTGGTCCGTGGTTTGCGCAAGGCCTTGGCGACCCGCACTGCGACGCGGTCGCCGACTTTGCCCATGCGGCCTTCGGTGAGGGTGATGTCGCCGCAGCGCACGGTGACGAGCGCGTCCGGCTTGAGCTCGAGCGCGAGCGTGTCGCCGACGCTCAGATTCATCATCTTGCGCAGCGGCAGCCGCGCCTCGTACAGCACGGCATCGACCGCGATCTGCGCCTGGCCGATTTCGGTTGCGAGGTGATCTTCCCAGATCGGGTCGCGGCCGAACTTCTCGCCCATGAACATCTGCAGCAAGGTGGCGCGGATCGGCTCGATGGTCGCGTAAGGCAGCAGCAGCTCGATATTGCCGCCGCGATCTTCCATGTCGATGCGCAGCCGCACCAGGATCGCCGCATTGGCCGGCCGCGTGATGGCGGCGAAGCGCGGATTAGACTCGAGCCGGTCGACGCTGAACTTGACTGGCGAGAGCGGCTTGAAGGCGAGTTCCGCGTCCGCCAGGATCACCTCGATCATACGTTTGACGAGGTTGGTCTCGATCGTGGTGTAGGGCCGGCCTTCCACGCGCATCGTACTCTGCCCGCGCCGGCCGCCGAGCAGCACGTCGATGATCGAATAGATCAGGCCGGAACTGACGGTGGCGAGGCCGTAATTGTCCCACTCCTCGGCCTTGAATACGGCCAGGATCGCCGGCAACGGAATCGAATTGAGATAGTCGCCGAAGCGCACCGAGGTGATGCGGTCGAGCGAGACCTCGACGTTGTCGGAGGTGAAGTTGCGCAACGAGGTCGTCATCAACCGCACCAGGCGGTCGAAGATGATTTCCAGCATCGGCAGGCGCTCGTACGACACCATCGCCGAGTCGATGATGGCGCGGATGCCGGAATTGTCGTTCAGCGTGACGTCGGTCAGGCTGAAGCCGAGCATGCTGTCGATTTCATCCTGATTGAGGATGCGCTCGGCGCCGCCCTTGCCGCTCTGGAATCCGTTGCTGCCGTCGTCGGCCATCGCCGCCCACTGCGCGGCGGCTTCCTCGGTGCCGGGCGTCGCAAGGGGTCCGGAGGGCGCCGCGGGTACGGCGGACTCCTTTTCCAGCGCCACGCCCCATTCGGCGGCCAGCGCGTCTTGATTGACCTCGTCTTTGCTCGCCATTGGCTAGATCGTCACTGGATGACGATTTCCTTGAACAGAACGGCGGTGACACGATTGGGCTCGACCGCGGCGTTGACCCGGCGGGTCAATTCCTCCTTGAGCCGGTAGAGGCCCGCGGAGCCGTCGAGATCGGTCGGCCGCAATTCGCGCAAATAGGTTTGGAAGGTGTCCATCACCCGCGGCATCAGCGGCTGAATCTGGGTCACCACTTCGGGATTGGGCAATTCGAGCACGATCTTCACTTTGAGATATTGCGTGCGCTCGCTTGCGGCATTCGACAGATTGACCAGCACGTCGGGCAGATCGACGAAGATCGCGGGCTTGGCCGCCACCTGCACCGGCTTTTCGTGGCTGGGACCGCTGAAAAAGTAGAAGTAAGCCGCACCCCCGCCACCGCCGACCACCAGCAGGCCGGCCGCCGCGATGATCATCATCTTGAGTGAGGGTAGTTTGAGCGACGGCAGTTTGAGGAATGACAGCAGTCCGCGTTTCGGTTCTGCCGCTGCCTGCTCTTCGCCGTCTTCCGGCTCGTCCTCGACCTCGTCTTCCGCCTGCTTCGCCTTGGCAGCCATGGTGACCCCGATCGCAACCTACGGGGCCAAATACGGGTATCCCGAGCGAGACACCGCGGATGCGCGACCCCCCGCGCTCCCCTTGCGATCGAAGGTAGGTCGGTATGGTTAACAGATGCTTTCTTAGGTTCCCGCGGCCGGAATCTTTTGCCGGGTAGCGCCGTCTAAACGGCTGTTTTTGCCCCATCGGCAAACCCGCAGTTTTCTACTAACAAACTGATTTTCTTGAAGTTTATGACTTGGCATGGCGGCTGCAATGACTTCATCAGCCGCCGGCTTGGGAGAGCTTGGCGCGCGCTTTCGGCAAGGCAGGCCTCGGGAGGGCACGACCTGGCTGGATGAGAAGGGGAGAATGCCGATGCAAAACGCAGTTCTCGTCGGACTGTCGCGCCAAGTCGGACTCGCGCGCGAAATGGACGTGGTCGCCAATAACATCGCGAACCTCAACACCACCGGCTACAAGGCCGACGGGTCGATCTTCGAGGAATATCTTTCCACCGGCGCGCGGGCCGACCAGACCGGCAGCCGCGTGAGCTTCGTGCAAGACCGCGGCGTCTGGCACGATATGAGCCAAGGGCCGATCGAACGCACCGGCAATTCGCTTGATGTCGCCGTGGACGGCAACGCCTTCCTGGTGGTGCAGACGCCGCGCGGCGAACGCTACACCCGCAACGGCTCGATGCAGATCAATCCGACCGGCCAGCTCGTCACCAGCGACGGCAATCCGGTGCTCGGCGACGGCGGCCCGATCTCGCTGCAGCCGACCGACCGGCAAGTGTCGATCAGCCGCGACGGCACGATCAGCGTGCGCGAAGGCAACGCGAAAGTCGATTCGGCGCGCGGCAAGCTCAAGCTGGTCACGTTCGCCAATCCGCAGCAGCTGCAGAAAGACGGCGGCAGCACTTTCAATGTGACGGCCGGCGTGCAGCCGCAACCCGCGACGACGGGCGGCGTCGTGCAAGGCGCCGTCGAAAAATCAAACGTGCGCGGCGTGGTCGAGATGTCGCGCATGATCGAAATCACCCGCAGCTACACCCAGATCGCCACCATATTGCAGCAGCAGAGCGATCTCAGCCAGTCGGCGATCGACAAGCTCGCCGAAGTTCCAGCTTGACGTTGAAGGGGAGTTGAATCCATGCGCGCGCTCAGCACAGCATCGACCGGCATGATGGCGATGGAACTCAATGTCCAGGTCATCGCCAACAATCTCGCCAACATGACCACCACCGGCTACAAGCGCCAGCGCGCCGAATTTCAGGATCTGCTGTACGATCACGTCAGCCGGATCGGCACGCAAACCTCGGCGCAGGGCAATATCCTCCCCGTCGGCATCGATCTCGGCTCCGGCGTCAAATCCGTCGGCACGCCGCGGCTGATGACGCAGGGCACCCTGGCGCAAACCGGCGGCACACTCGATATCGCGATCCGCGGCGACGGCTTCTTCAAGATTCAGCTGCCGGACGGCACCTACGCCTATACGCGCGACGGTTCGTTCCAGATGGACGCCACCGGCCGCATCGTCACCGCGCAGGGCAATGTGGTGATGCCCGCCATCACGATCCCGCAGAACGTCAGCGGATTGACCATCAACGCGCAAGGCCAGGTTTCCGTCGTCCCGCAGGGCTCATCGACGCCGACGGTGTTGGGGCAGATCACGCTGACCCGCTTCATCAACCAGGCCGGTCTGTTGCCGGTGGGCGACAATATGTACACCGAAACGCCGGCCTCGGGCACGCCGCTGGACGGCATCCCCAACACCGACGGCGCCGGCGACCTGCAGCAAGCCAGTCTCGAACAATCCAACGTCGATTCGGTCACCGAGATCACCAACCTGATCGCCGCGCAGCGCGCCTACGAGATGAACGGCAAGGTGATCACCGCCGCCGACCAGATGCTGCAATCGACTTCCGGCCTGATGCGCTGAGGCACCGCCATGATCCGCAATCTCATCGTCGCCATCGCCGCCCTGCTCGCGCTCGGTGCCGCCGCCACCGCCGCGCCCGATCAGGAACGCCCGAAGCTCAAGGGCGAAGCCACCGTCACCGGCAATGTCGTGCGCATCGGCGATCTGGTCGAGCACGCCGGCATCGTCGCCAAGGTTCCTATATTTCGCGCGCCCGATCTCGGCTCCACCGGAACGGTGTCGGCCGAGGCCGTGGTCGAGGCGGTGCGCAACCATGCGCTGATCGGGCTCGATACCGGCGAGCTCAGCGAAGTGGTGGTGACGCGCGCCAGCCGCACGATCCCGGCCAAGGACATCGAGGAGCGCGTCGCGCAGGCGCTGTCGGCGCAATACGCGCTCGGCCCGGCCAAGGATATCGTGGTGAATTTCGAGCGCGAGCTGCGTAGCGTTCAG
>Ga0265337_1001521_pt1 | contig 11382 bp, 6 predicted proteins | sample 42122metaG_FD_192441 | JGI IMG/M metagenome (GOLD analysis project Ga0265337, IMG submission 192441) | Rhizosphere microbial communities from Carex aquatilis grown in University of Washington, Seatle, WA, United States - 4-21-22 metaG | ecosystem: Host-associated > Plants > Roots > Rhizosphere >... | reverse complement strand
AGGTGTTCCTCGCCTACAATTCCGCCCGGCTCAAGGAGGCCTGCCAGCTGTTCGCCAACCGCATGCTCGCGCCCGACGTGACCATCGGCATGAGCATCTCCGGCGCGCTCACCCCCGCCGGACTCGGCTGCTCCAGCATCATCCCGCTCATCAAGGCCGGGTTCGTTGACTGGATCGTCTCCACCGGCGCGAACCTGTATCATGATCTCCACTTCGCGCTGAATTATCCCGTCCATTCCGGCAGTTTCAAGTTTGACGACACCGACCTGCGCGACAATGACCTCGTCCGCATCTACGACGTGGTCATTCCCTACTCCGACGGCCTGATGGCCACGGACGATTTGCTGCGTGAGATGTTCATGCAGCCGGAGTTTCAAAAGGAGATGGGCACGGCCGAACTGCATCATCTCATCGGCAAATACGCCGCGGAATGGGAGCGCAAGAACGGCCTGAAGGACGTTTCCGTCATGGCCGCCGCCTACCGCGCCGGAGTGCCGTGCTATACCAGCTCCCCCGGCGATTCCACCATCGGCATGAATGTCGCGGGCGTGGAACTGCGCGGCAGCAAGCTCCGCATGAACCCGTCCATTGATGTGAATGAGACCACCGGCATTGTCCTCGCTGCCAAACGGGCGGGCGGACGCAGCGGCGTGGTGTTGTGGGGAGGCGGCAGCCCGAAAAACTTTACGCTCCAGACCGAACCGCAGATCCAGGAAGTCCTCCGCATCAAGGAATTCGGCCAGGACTTTTTCATCCAGGTCACGGACGCCCGGCCCGACACCGGCGGCCTTTCCGGCGCCACGCCAAGTGAAGCCGTGAGCTGGGGCAAGGTGGACCCGACCAAGCTGCCCGATGCCGTCGTCTGCTACACCGACACAACCATCGCCATGCCGTTGCTCACCCACTATGCCCTGGCGAAGCACAAGCCGCGCAAACTGAAACGCCTTTACGATCAGCTTCCCAAAATCATGAAGGCGCTGACGAAGGAATACTTCGCGCACAACAAGGTGAAGATGGTGGACGGCAGCGACCCGGTTTTTTGATTGCGCGACCGGTAATTTGCCAATCCAGATACCGCCCCCGGCAAACCGCAAAAGACGGGACCAAGGCCGGCTCCCGAGGCGGGCAAAGTTTCCGCGGCTTCATTGTGTAAATTGCTCAACCTGCTCGGGATAGAATCAGGGTTGGGGGCGGAAATTATTCGTCGAAATGCGTTCCGAATGGCCGCTGTTTTGCTGTCATTTTATGACGCAAAAATTGAACCCGCGGAGCCATCATGGCCCATGATGCCATTAGCGGGGCAATCCATGCCGATATGAACGCTGCCAGTCCAAGCAAAGGACACTCCGTTCCAAAGCAAGGCAGCGCACTTCGCTCACTTGTTGCCCGGACCTCGCCCACTCGCAGTGCGCTCAAGGTCGTTTTGTGGTATGTCCTGTTTGCCGCGCTTTGGATCCTGTTTTCCGATCCGTTGCTCGCCGCCGCAATCAAGAATCCGGAGGCCCGGATGAAGTGGTCGATTTTCAAGGGTCTTGGGTTTGTGCTGGTGACCGGCGCCATGCTCTATGCGCTGATTCACCGGCTGGTGACCCGCGTGCACGAAGCACGCTCCTCGCTGCTGGCGAGTGAACAACAACTGCGGGTCATCTTTGACCATACTTTGCTGTTTATCGGCCTGCTCAAACCCGATGGAACCCTCATCAAAGCCAACCGGGCCGCTCTCGAATTTGTCAACACCACCCCGGGCGCGGTCAACGGAAAGCCCTTCTGGGACACCCCGTGGTGGAATCATTCGGCGGATATGCAGGCGAAACTCCGCCAGGCGCTCGAGCTGGCCAGCGGCGGGCAGATGGCCCGCTTTCAAGCCGTTCTTCGGGACGCGCATGGAAAGCTCCGTGATTTTGATGTCTCCATCACCCCGATCAAGGACGAGTCCGGTCAGGTCGTGTTCCTCATTCCCGAAGGGTACGAAGTGACCACGCACAAGCAGGCGCAAGCCGAGCTGAACCGCCTGATGACCGCCATCGAGCAAACGCCGGAAAGCATCGTCATCACCGACACCCAGGGAACAATTCTTTACGTCAACCCGGCCTTCGAACAAGTCACTGGTTACAGCCGGACCGAAGCCATCGGACTCAACACGCGCCTGCTCAAGAGCAACCGGCAAAACAAAGCTTTCTACCGGGAATTGTGGACCCGGATCAGCGCTGGCGAGGTGTGGCGCGGACGTTTCATCAACAAAAAGAAAAACGGCGCGTTATTCACTGAAGAGGCGGTCATTGCTCCCGTTCGCGACGAGAAGGGCGCCGTCATGAACTACATTGCCATCAAGCGTGACATCTCCCATGAACTGGAGCTGGAAAATCAATACCGCCAGACGCAGAAAATTGACAGCATCGGCCGGCTGGCGGGTGGCGTGGCCCACGACTTCAACAACATCCTGGCGGTCATTTGTGGCCACACCGATCTGGCGCTCACCCAGGTGTCGCCCGATTCGCCGCTGCGTTCCAATCTCGAAAACATCCAGGAGAGCGCCGAACGCGCGGCCAATCTCACCCGGCAACTCCTGGCCTTCGCCCGCCGCCAGGTCATCGAGCCCCGCCGGGTCAATCTGAATGAACTGATCATCAATCTGAACAAGATGCTGCATCGCTTGATTGGCGAGGACATCAAGTTGGTGACGCAAACGGCGCCGGATTTGGGACCGATCAGGGCCGATCCCAGCCAGATCGAGCAGGTATTGTTGAATCTGGTCGTCAACGCCCGGGATGCCATGCCCGACGGAGGTTCCCTGACCATTCAGACGGACAATGTGACGCTTGACGAAGATTATGCGCGCCGTCATCTCGTCACCCCCGGCGAATACGTCATGGTCAGCGTCAGCGACACGGGTGTCGGCATGACGGAAGAAGTCAAACAACACATCTTTGAGCCCTTTTTCACCACCAAGGAACAGGGCAAAGGCACCGGTCTGGGTCTGGCCACCTGCTTTGGCATCATTCAGCAGAGCAACGGGCATATCCATTGCGACAGTCAGGTGGGCGAAGGAACCCAATTCAGAATTTACCTGCCGTGCGTTCAGCAGCCGGACGATGCCGCAGCGAATCGCGAGACCCCGGCCAATCTGCCCCAAGGCACGGAAACCATATTGCTCGCCGAGGATGAACCGTCGCTGCGCCGGCTCATGGCCCGGGTGTTGCGGGCGCAAGGCTACACCGTGCTGGAAGCCGCCGATGGCAATGAAGCCCTCGCCTTGGCACAGGCCAACGGTCCGAAAATCCAGCTTCTAATCACCGATGTGATCATGCCCGGGCTCAGCGGCAAAATGCTCGCCGAATGGCTGGGCCAGGTAAATCCCGCCATCAAAGTCCTATTCATTTCCGGTTACATCAACAACAACGCGGTCCGGGACGCCATGTCGAAAGCCGGGACGTTCTTCCTCCAAAAACCTTTCAATCCCCTGGATCTGGCCAAAAAAGTGCGCGCGGCGCTTGAAGCACCTTAACCCGGCGTGTCCGGCTCCCACCTGGATGGGTCCTGGCGCAGGCTGATTTCGTTTTTGCTTGTGCCCATGCCCGAAACAGCCTAAGTCGGACGGCACAAATTTTATGACGCGAAATCAACTCCAGGTTCTCGCCAAAAAGCACGGCACGCCGGTCGTGATCATCGATCATGATGTCATCCGGAAGAATTACACCTCGTTCAAAAAACATCTGCCCAAGGTACAATGCTACTTTGCCGTCAAGGCCAACGCCGAACCGGCCATCGTCCGCACTCTCTACAAAGCGGGCGCCAGCTTCGATGTGGCGTCACTGCCCGAATTCATGCTCGTGTACGAGAACATCAAGAAACTTTCGCCCAAGGCACAGCAGGATTTCATCTGGGACAAGATCATCTACGCAAACCCGACCAAGCCGAAGGAAACCCTGCTGGCACTCGACAAATACAAACCGCTGGTCACTTTTGACAACCTGAACGAATTGAAGAAAATCCGGCAATTTGCGCCGCACGCCGGCGTGGTGCTGCGCCTCCAGGTGGACAACACCGGTTCGCAATGTGAACTTTCCTCCAAGTTTGGCTGCGCCACCGGCGAAGCCGTCGATCTGGTCGAAGCGGCATTCGAAATGGGATTGGTGGTCGAAGGCTTGAGTTTCCATGTCGGCAGCCAGTGCACCAATTTTCAGAACTTCGTCCAGGCACTCAACGCCGCCGCCGCGGTGATGCGCGAATCCAAATCGCGCGGCCATGAAATCAAGATCCTCGACATCGGCGGCGGTTTTCCCGCGCCGTACAACAAGCATGTCCGGCCGTTTCCCGAACTGGCCCGTGTCATCAACGCCGAGATTGACCGGCTGTTTGCCCCCAACATCCAGATTCTCGCCGAACCCGGACGTTTTCTCGTTGCCAGCGCCGCGACCAGCGTTGCGCGCATCATCGGCAAGGCCGTGCGCGACGGCAAAACGTGTTATTACATCGACGACAGCGTCTATCACACCTTCAGCGGCATCATTTTCGACCATTGCCAGTACCACCTGAAGGCGTTCAAGCCGGGCAGGACCGAGGTCTGCGCCGTGTTCGGCCAGACCTGCGACGGGCTGGACGTGATTTCGCAGCACGAACAACTGCCGGACCTGGAAATCGAGGATCTGGTCTATGCCGAAAACATCGGCGCCTACAGCAACGCCTCCGCCACCTGGTTCAACGGCTTCCCGCCCGCCAAAGTGGTTCACATCAACCAGTGAAGAATGGTTGAGGGTTAAATGTTGAGGGTTGAGAGGAAAGACTTTGATGGACCGTACCAGAAAGATAGCGTGTTCCAATTCTGTATTACTATCTGTAAAAATTGTCCTGCTCCTCCTCGTCCTCGACTTGCCCGTTTCGATTACGAGAACGAGGACGACGACGAGGACGATTTGGTTGCGGCTCCGCCCTGCCGGGTTCTTTGCGCCTTTTTGCAGCCAAATCTGATTTCGTGCAATTCGTGCATTTCGCGGTTTAACTGGGTGCTTGTCTGTGGTAGGGACATCGCGCTGCGATGTCACCGCCCGCGCAGCAGCGGGCGGAACGAACGCCTATGAAACAAGCCGGAATTGCGCCGCTGGACGTGGCGCGGACGGCGCAGCGCGCCATCCCTGCCACGGGACAGCGTCCAGATGCACCCGGTTTAACTTCGCCCCGCACCATTGGCTTGAATTCACACCCTGCTCCCGCCATGCTGTCACGAATCTATGAAACCCAATGATTTTTCCGATGCGCGGGTGCTGGTCACCGGCGGAGCGGGTTTCATTGGCAGTGCACTCATCTGGGGGCTCAACCGCCGCGGTTGCGACCGCATCGTTGTCTGCGACCGCCTCGGCACGGACGAAAAATGGCGCAATCTCACGCCGCTGCGCTTCGCCGATTACGTCGAAGCCGACGATCTGCTCCCGCGCCTGCAAAACGGCGCCTTGGGCAAATTCGACCTCGTCCTCCACCTCGGCGCCTGTTCCTCCACGACCGAAACCGACGCCGGCTTTCTCATCCGCAATAATTACGAATTCACCCGCGACCTTGCCGCCTGGTCGCTCCGCCAAAAATCGAAGGGCCGGAAAACCCGTTTTGTCTATGCGTCTTCGGCCGCAACCTACGGCAACGGTTCGGCCGGCATGGAGGATGATGACCGGCAACTCGGCAAATTGCGTCCGCTGAACATGTATGGCTATTCGAAGCATCTCTTTGACCTGCACGCCAAACAGGCGGGATTCCTGAATCAGATCGTCGGGTTGAAATATTTCAACGTCTTCGGCCCAAACGAGGGCCACAAGGGCGACATGCGGTCGCTCGTCCACAAATCCACGGCCCAGGTGCAGGCCGAGGGCGTCATCCGGTTGTTCAAGAGTTACCGGTCCGATTTTCGCGATGGCGAACAGAAGCGCGATTTTCTTTACGTCAAGGACGCCGTGGCCATGACGTTGCACCTGGCGGCAAACCCGAAGGCCAACGGCCTGTTCAACATCGGCAGTGGTGCGGCGCGGACGTGGCTGGACCTGGCCCGCGCGGTTTTTGGCGCACTAAAACGCAAGCCGAAGATTGAATTCATCGCGATGCCCGAAGCCATCCGCGACAAATACCAATATTTCACGGAAGCAAACCTGTCCCGCCTGCGCGCCACCGGTTACACCGCGCCCGTAACGTTGCTGGAAAACGCCGTAACCGACTACGTCCGCAATTACCTCGTGCCCGGCAAACAGCTTGACCCGGCCATTGCCTGATTTTGTTTGAAAAACGGAAGGAACCTTCCTTGAACGTGGAGTTTTCCAAATTGAAATTCATCTGCCGTCAACGCTTTGCACAGATGGATGTCGCGATGCAGCTAATGCCGATACGGTGGATCCCAGATGATGTCGGACAGCAAGGGTTCGTTCTCACCTCCGGCGGACGCAGCGCTTTTGACATAGTTGGTTTTGTAGTAGGCGGCATGACCGTCAAGGAAGTTAATGTCCCCACCCTGGTTATGGCGGGAGGCGAAACTGTTTTGACGATTCGCTGGATTGACGGAGTTGGCATTAGGCGAGCCATTGACCACCTCTGTGATGGGATCGAAGGCGCAATCAAACATGAATACCGTCGCGACCGGTTGCTTGATCGAAGTCAGTTTGGGCATATTCGGGTATTTCAAAGCCGAAGTGCCATTCACATCTCTTTTCAAGTCAATATTCATGTCATAGCTGAAGAAGCCGTTCGCCCCTCCCCCGATCACAACCGTTGTGGCCGTTGATTCAAGCATCTTGGCACTGGGACATTCCCAAATTTTACTGGCAGCAACATAGGGAGCACTGACATCAAAATTGAAAGGAGGATATTTTTTCAAAAAGGCAGCACCCGGCTGGTTGGCGTAGAAGCTCAACGGACGCTCGCCAAACAAGGGGGGCAAAACATTGAACCAAGCGTAGATGTCTTTTGCGGTTCCATCAAAGATTGGCGCGGGCAGGGTCGGGCCAGGAAAGCCGCCACTGGCAGGCATTCCGTCGCGTGGCATGTCGTCGTTGTTGTCCGGAGCGTATAGTAAAATGGATAGTCCCCATTGCCTTAAATCGGACACACAGGAGATCTGCTGCGCCCTTTGTTTGGCTCTGGCCAACACCGGAAGCAGCAGCGCCGCCAGAATGGCGATAATGGCGATGACCACCAGCAATTCAATGAGGGTGAACGCCTCCTGCCGGGAGGGAATCGGTTTAGCAGTTGGCTTCCTCATACGTCTGTTGGTGATTTAGTCGGCTGGTATGAAAAGTAAAGTTTTAATTGTGCACAAGGCAGGCTAAAAACTCCTTCCAACCGACTTGTCACAACCTCCTAACAACTTTTCTGGCGCACAAACAAAAAGGGCGGCCATGACCGGCCGCCTGGAATAAAGTCGATCCCCTTATCTATCCCGGTTTGGATTCCACCAGATATCATCGTTAAACTTTTCCACACGGCTATCTCCAACGGGGTTCTGGTTGTAAACATAGTCATATTTGAAATACTGTGAGTGACCATCCAAAAACGCGATATTGCCTCCACCGTTGTGACGTTTGACGAAGTAAGTCCACCGGCTGGCGGGAAAACAGCCCATTTGTGGCGTGCCTGATTTTGTCCAATTTTCCAAAGTGGGACTGAAACAAAACTCGGTCATCAGAACCTGAGCTGAAGGATGACGCATCTGAGAAAGTTTGGGCATGGCTGGCCAAGGCGAACTGTTGGCGCCTATGACTCCATTCCCAACAATAGTTGCTTTGAGCTTGAGATCTAGGTTCATCACATAACTGAAAAAACCAAATTGTCCCCCCATAAGAAAAAGACCGTTGTCTGCCGTGACGGTTTGGGCAGCCGGACACAGCCACATTTTCCCCAAGGGGTTGTTGGGAAAAGGAAATTTCTTCTGATAATTTGCGCCAGCTTGTGAATAATAGTATTGCAAAGGCCGCTCCGCCACAAACAAGGGCAATACATTGAACCATGCGTAGGGGTCGTTGGGGGAACCTTGCCAATTCGGATCTGTGGTGGCGGTATTGCCGGAAAAGGCTGAATAGGTTCCATTGTTATCTGTCCCATCTCTCGGAAGATTGTCGTCGTTGTCCCCGGCGGAGAGTTGAAGTGCGAGACCCCACTGGCGCTCATTGGAAAGACTGGCAATGGTCTGTGCCTTGGCTTTGGCTTTGTTCAAGACAGGCAGCAAAAGCGCCGCCAGAATGGCGATGATGGCAATGACGACGAGCAATTCAATCAAGGTGAAAGCACACTGGCGGGAAAATCGTTCTTTACGCGGCGAGGTACCGTTGCGGATTGCTTTGCCGCTCTTAAGTTCTGTCGTATGCATACAATAAATTCCAAAGGCTGCTGCATCTGGCTCAAACCGATCTACCTTCCTTGCCGATACCTTTTCGCATAAGCGCCGGGTGTTGGCAAGAACTTTCTATGCGAGTTGTTAACATTTGTTCGTAAAATTCTCCAAACCGGCCGAGGCAACCACCGCGATCTCGCAAGTCATTGAAACTTACGAAAATAAGAAAATGGGCACAGGTTTGTTGTTCTTTTGCGCGCTCAAGCTGGAAGAAGCTCATTACGTCTGCGCGTCGTCCCGGTTACGATTCGGCAATAAATCGGAAGATCACCACGCGGAAAACTGGACCCAAGCGGCATCTGTCCTCCTTTGCGGCGCGTTACTTGGAAGAATCCAATTTCCCAAAGGCGCAACTCCGTCGCTGTGGCCGAAATCGCGGATATCGGCAAAGCCGCTCCATTTTACCTTTGCCATTGAAAAAACACCACGCCGCCGCATCATGCTCACGCCATGCGGAGACGCGATCCACAATTCCACAGCCGGTGCCTCATTTATGGTGGGCTGGCTCTGGTCACGCTGGCCTTGTATCTGCCGGCGCTTCACCATGGCTTTGTCGAATATGATGACCAGCAATACGTGACGGATAATCCCCGCGTGCAGTCGGGCTTGACGTGGGCAGGTTTCGTCTGGGCTTTCGGCTTTCACGCGGGCAACTGGCATCCGCTGGCCTGGCTGTCGCACATGCTGGATTGTCAGCTCTACGGGGCCAGTGCAAGCGGCCATCACCTGACCAATATCTTGTTGCATGTCGCCAGCACATTGCTCCTGTTTTCAGTTCTAAACCGGATGACTGGCACCCTGTGGCGTAGCGCGGCGGTGGCGGCGCTTTTTGCGTGGCATCCGCTCCACGTCGAGTCCGTGGCCTGGGTTGCCGAAAGAAAGGATGTGCTCTGCGCCTTTTTCTGGATGCTTACACTGTGGTTCTACGTTCGTTATGCCAGTCAACCTTCCATCCCCCGTTACCTTTTTACGCTCGGCTCATTTGTTCTTTGCCTGATGGCAAAACCGATGGGTGTGACGTTGCCGTTCGTGTTGTTGCTGTTGGATTACTGGCCGCTCCAAAGAATGTCCCCGCCTCACAGCACCTTGGCCCCGCAAGCGGGCGACCGCCGGCAAACGACAGGCATTTTACGATTGGTCCGGGAGAAAATTCCGTTCTTTGCCTTGTCCGCCGTGGCGTGTGTGCTGACGCTGTGCGCGCAGGAACTTGCGATTGTCTCCACCGCCGGGCTGCCGGTTTCCGAACGCATTGCCCATGTGCTGGCCGCTTACAATCACTACCTGGCCACAATGATTGTCCCGCGAAATCTGGCCGTTTATTATCCGTATGAAATCCATCTCCCGGCGTTGACCATCACCTGCGCCATTCTCGTGCTGGGGCTCATAACTTTGTTGGCGATAACAAATTTACGTCGCCGGCCTTACCTCATGGTGGGCTGGCTGTGGTACCTCGGCACACTTGTGCCGGTCATCGGGCTGGTGCAGGTGGGCGATCAAGCCTGGGCTGACCGTTACACGTATCTTCCCTTGATCGGCTTGTTCGTGCCCCTCGTCTGGCTCGCCGTTGAAATCGTCAAAAGCCGTGTGGTTTTACTAAGCGCATCCGTGGTTGTGGCCGTTGGGTTGGTTGCTACGACCTCGGTGCAACTGCGCTATTGGCAAAGCACACGCACGCTCTTTGAACACACGGCCAAAGTGACACCGCAGAACTACATGGCCGTCACCGTCCTGGGCAGTCTGCTGGCCAAGGAGGGCAAATTGAACGAAGCCATGGAATATTATCAAACGGCCCTGCATTACCAGCCGGCCTTCCCCGAGGCGCATTTCTTCCTGGGGAACGCGCTGGACGAACAGGGCAAGCTGCCGGAAGCCGTGGCCGAGTATCAAAAAGCCCTGTGGTTCCGCCCCACACAGGAACAGACACACATTTTCATGGGCATGGCCCTGGCCAAACAAAACAAATATGACGAGGCAATTGCCCATTACAACGCCGCGCTTAAGCTTGATCCTGATTCCGCCGTCGCCCACAACAATCTGGCCCGGATATTTCATACCCAGGGCCGGCTGGATGCAGCCGTTGAGCATTACACCGCCGCGCTGGAAATAGACCCCAAGCTGGCGCTGGCCCACAACAATCTCGGGATTCTATTGATCCAAAAGGGCAGCCTGATTGAAGGCACGCGGCAGCTTCGCGAAGCCTTGCGGCTCAAGCCCGGAAACGGCGAAACCGAATTCAATCTCGCGCTGGCGCTCAGCCAGCAGGAGCAATGGAACGAAGCCGCCGGACTTTTCACCAAAACCGCGGACGACCATCGCAACGATCCGCAAGCGCACTACGCGTTCGCCGTAACGCTCGCCCATTTGAAAAGGACGCGTGAGGCCATGAGTCAATATGCCGCCGCGCTCTTGATTCAGCCGGATTTCCCCGATGCTCTCGACGGCCTCGCCTGGATTTTAAGCACCGACAACAACCCGGATTTTCGCAACGGGACTGAAGCGGTCAAGATGGCCGGACGCGCCTGCGAACTGACCGGCCAGCAAGACCCGATGAAATTGAAGACCCTCGCCGCCGCTTACGCCGAAACCGTCCGCTTTGAAAATGCCATCGGCACCGTGCACACGGCGAGAGATTTGGCAACCAACTCAGAACAGCGGGCGCTTTCCAATCAGTGCGCAATCATGCTGGAGGGTTTTCAGAAGTCCCAGCCTTGGCGTGAGCACCAATAGACGCCGAGGATCGGCGGACAGCGTGAGACAGCGTCGCCGCCACCAAATCAGGATTGCCGTCCGGTTGCCGGAAAATGTCCGTTGACGATGAAAAGAAAAGGGGCGGCCATCGCTGGCCGCCCCTGAAGTTTCTCAATCCGGGTTACGGATGAAACAAACGGAAGAACATCTCCGGTTGCGATGCAGTGTTGGTCGTAAATCCGCTCGTGGCACCGATAATGGTGCTGAACGGCCCGGGCAAATTGGTGGCAGATTGCAGGCTGAAGGACGCATCACTCCAGGTGAACGTAACA
>Ga0265337_1001520_pt1 | contig 11388 bp, 7 predicted proteins | sample 42122metaG_FD_192441 | JGI IMG/M metagenome (GOLD analysis project Ga0265337, IMG submission 192441) | Rhizosphere microbial communities from Carex aquatilis grown in University of Washington, Seatle, WA, United States - 4-21-22 metaG | ecosystem: Host-associated > Plants > Roots > Rhizosphere >... | reverse complement strand
GGGCAGCAGCATCATCGTGGTGGCGAACGAAGAGCCGATCCGGGCGGCGCTGTTCGTGTTTTCGACCCGGGTGCTGGCGCTTTCGATTTTCGTCTCGGCGCTGACCTCCCTTCTGGTGTTTGTCAGCGTCTATTGGCTCATGGTTCGCCCGATGCAGCGCATCACCGCGGCCATGATCGCGTTCCGCAACGATCCCGAAGACCCCTCGCGCATTCTGACGCCCTCGCCCCGGGGCGACGAAATCGGCACCGCCGAGCGCGAGCTCTCGACCCTGCAGCACGAGCTTTACGGGTTCCTGCAGCAGAAGACGCGGCTGGCATCCCTCGGCCTCGCGGTCGCGAAGATTCAGCACGACCTCCGCAACATCCTATCGAGCGCCCAGATCGCATCGGACCGCTTGGCGACGCTCGAAGATCCGGTGGTCAAGCGCGTGACGCCGAGACTGGTCGATGCGCTGGATCGCGCGGTCAAGCTCGCCACCAACACGCTGCGCTATGGGCGGGCCGAAGAGCGCACGCCCCAGCGAGCGCGCGTTGCGCTGGCGCCTCTGATCGACGAGGCGGTCTCTTCCGCGCTGCCGGAGGCCGGCGAAATCGCGGTCGAAAGGCGGGTGCCCAAGGGGCTCGAGATCGATGCCGATTCGGAGCAGCTTTTCCGCGTGTTGCTGAATCTTTTGAGCAACGCCCGACAGGCGCTTCAGGCCGACGACGAGTCCGCCCCGCCCACCGCCCGGAAGAGGGGGATTCTGATCGAAGCGTGGCGTCAGGACGATGGGGTCACCATCGAGATTTCCGATACCGGCCCGGGCATTCCCGAACGCGCCCGGGCGCGGCTGTTCCAGCCCTTCTCCACGATGCGGAGCGGCGGTTCGGGGCTGGGGCTCGCCATTTCGCGCGAGCTCGTTCACGCCCATGGCGGGGACATCGAGCTGGTTTCGACCGGGCCTTCCGGCACGTGCTTCAAGCTGACCGTGCCGGACCGCAAGCACGCAGCGGTCTAGCTCCGCGGGGGCGGCGGAGGCGGCATGGTGGAGGCCACGCTCGGGCGCGCGATGTGGCGGGCGAGATAGGCCAAAAGGCTCTTGCGTTTCGCGAGCAGCTCGCCGCTTTCCGGCATCTTGCTCAGATAGAACAGGATCGGGATCAGATTGATGTCGGCGAGCGTGAAATCATCGCCGACCAGATAGCCGGTCGCCTCTACCGCCTGGTCGAGTACCCCTAACTGCGTATCCATCTTGGCGAGGGCCCCTTCGATCAGGGGCCGGTTCGGGCTGCCGTCCGGCGTGCCGGGAAAGAAATAGCCGAGCAAATATTGGCGCACGCAGACGGGATCGATGGTGGTGTTGACGAGCGAAATCCACTGCTCGGCGCGCGCCCCCTGAACCGGATCGCGCGGGGTGAGCGGCGGGCCATCGAAGGCGTGGTCGATATAGAAGGTGACGGCGCGCGATTCGCAGACCGTCACATCCCCGTGCCGCAGCACCGGGATCTTGCCGAAGGGATGAATCGCAGCGACGTCGGGCGAATGGGGCCGCGCAGGGTTGAGCGCGTAAGGCACGCCCTTTTCGGTGCAGGCGATGCGCGCGACCCAGACATAATTGCTTTGTGGCGCGCCGATGATTTCCAGTTCCGCCATGTGCCCCTCCGGCTCTTTCCTTCTTATAAAGAGCATAGAGCAATGAGGTTCGCATCAAGGATCGCGCGTCATGGCCTGGGACCCCAAGACCTATCTCGCTTTCGCCGAAGAGCGCACGCGCCCGGCTCGCGATCTGCTGGCGCGAATCCCGCTCAAGGCGCCCAAACGCATCGCCGACCTCGGTTGCGGGCCGGCCAATTCCACCGCCCTGTTGCGGACGAGATGGCCCGATGCCCGGATCGATGGAATCGATCATTCGCGCGAGATGCTGGCCGATGCGCGCAAGAGTGGAGTGGACGCGAATTTCGTCGAGGCCGACATCGCGCGCTGGATGCCCGAGGCGCCCTACGACCTCATCTATTCCAATGCCGCGCTGCAATGGCTGCGCGGTCACGAGACGCTGTTTCCGCGTCTGTTCTCGTTTGTGGCGCCGGGCGGCGTGCTGGCGATCCAGGTGCCGCGCAATTATGACGAGTTGTGCCAGGTGGTCGTGCGAGACATCGTCTCCGATGCGCGGTGGGCGGAGAAACTCCGCCACGCCCGCGATTGGTGGAACGGCCTCCCGGTCGAGGCCTATTACGACCTTCTGGCGCCGGCCGCAGCCGGCCTCGACATCTGGGAGACGCGCTACATCCATATCGTCGAAGGCGAGGACCCGGTTTACCATTGGATGCTGGGAACGAGCCTGCGTCCCTTCGCGGCCGCCCTCGAATCGCCGATGCGCGAGGACTTCCTTGAGGAGTGCCGGAGGCGACTTGCAAACGCCTACCGGCCCCGGCCGGATGGGAAGATCATCCATCCATTCCTGAGGCTCTTCCTGGTTGTCCGGAAGCGAAATATTGCGTGAAAGCAATGGTTAAGACATTCATTTCACACACTTTTGGGATGGTTCACGATAAATTGTGTTGAACATGAAAAAAAGTTAATAAGGTCCTTTGCCGTGTTCTGAAGCATATTCAAGGCCTCAACCAGGGAGGCCATTTATGGCTCATGATTCGTTGAAGTCACTCGACAATGCGCTTGCTCACGTCAAGCAGGACCGTCGTGGGTTCCTGAAGACGTTGATCGTTGGCTCGGCTGCGGCTGCGATTCCTGTGATGACCTCACAGGCCGTTGCCCAGGACGACGGCGGCGACGAGGGCAAGAAGAAGAAGAAGAAGAAGAAGGAAGAGTAGTCTTCCAAGTCTGCTTCTTTGAATTCTTGTGAATGTGTACAAGATGGCCGTGCGTCCGATAGGGCGCACGGTCATCTCTACTTATGGTCATCCCGAACTCCATGGCTCATCCCAAAATTCATCCTGCCATCCTGTTGTCGCCAATCGAGGATGGATATGTCGCCTACGACCCCACCACTGACCGTCTGCACCATCTGAACCCAATCGCCGCGCTGCTGGCAGAGCTTTGCGACGGCAGCCGCAGCGTGGAGGACATCCGCAATCTGGTGGGTCCGCTGCTGCCGCCGGGTCAGGCCGAGATGGTCGACCGGTGGGCGGAAGAAGGGCTCAAATCCGGTCTTCTGATCCAGGATACGGAGAGTTCCGGAAGCGCGCGCGAATTCACGGCCACGGAACTTGCCGATCTGGCAAAGCGCCTGAGCGAGTACGGCAAGGTGCAGACCGCCTATCTTTGCCAGAAGCGGGCGGTCGCGCTGGAGCCGGAGAATTGGGACGCCTGGTACGATCTGGGCGATCTTTGCCAATCGGTCGGAAAACGCGACGAGGCCCGCGAGGCCTATCAGAAATATGCCGATGCCCACCAGGAGGATGCGGAGATCCAGCATCTGCTGGTGGCGCTGAGGGACGATGCGCCGCCGCCCCGCGCCTCCGACCGGGTCATCCAGCAGATCTACAAGGGTTTTGCCCGCAGCTACGAAGAACGCATGCGCGACGACCTGGAATATCAGGGGCCGGAGCGCATGATCGAGGCCATCCGGTCGGTCATCGGCACGCGTTCAGGTTTGAAGGTGCTCGACCTCGGCTGCGGCTCGGGGTTTGCCGGGACCGTGCTGAGGCCGATTGCGGCCGATCTCACCGGCGTGGACCTGTCCCCCGAAATGCTGGAGCTGGCGCGCAAGCGCGGCATCTACGACCGGCTGGAAGTGGCCGAAATCACCGGCTGGCTGAAAGATTCGCCGGAGCGTTTCGACGTCATCTGCTCCTGCGATGTACTGATCTATTTCGGGGACCTCCACGAAATCGTCGCCGCCGCCGCTAGCCGGTTGAAGCCCGACGGAATCTTCGCGCTCAGCATGGAACGCGGCGAACGCTACCCCTTCCAGCTGACCGATACCGGGCGCTATGCGCATCATCCCGATCATGTGCGCGAGGCTGCAACCGCGGCAGGGCTTGCGGTCGGCTATATCGGCGAAGCGTTCTTGCGCATGGAATATGGCGTGCCGGTGACGGGTCTGTTCGCCGTGCTCAAGAAATAAGGCCGTTCTGTCTGGAGCGAGCCCGTGGCAGGGTTCTTGCGTTCTAACGGGCATGGACCATGCAGACGCCAGATCTCATGCCCTCTCCACCGGCCGCTGAGCTTGCAAGCCCGGTCATCGAGACTTTCTCGCTGACGCGCCGCTACAAGAATATATTGGCGGTGGATGGCGTAACCTTCGCGGTTCGGAGGGCCGAGATTTTCGGACTCATAGGTCCGAACGGCGCCGGCAAAAGCACGCTCATCAAAATGCTGACGACGATGCTGCCGCCGTCTTCCGGACGCGCAATCGTGGGCGGATTCGATGTCGCGAAGGAACCTCAGCGCGTGCGCGGCCACATTGGCTATGTGCCGCAACAGCTTTCGGCCGATCGCGAATTGACGGGCTACGAAAACCTGCTGCTTTCGGCGCGGCTCTATCTTATCCCTCGCCGCGAGCGGGCTACGCGGATTCGCGAGGCGCTTGAAAGGCTCGGTCTTTCCGATGTCGCCGGTCGTCTCGCGCGGGACTATTCGGGCGGAATGCTCAGGCGGCTTGAGATTGCCCAAAGCATGATGCACCGCCCGGCGGTGCTGTTCATGGACGAACCGACAGTGGGGCTCGATCCTGCCGGCCGGCATGCGGTTTGGAACCATGTGCGCGATCTGCGCCGCGAACTCGGCACCGCGATTCTCCTCTCCACCCATTACATGGATGAGGCCGAGGATCTGTGCGATCGCGTGGGGGTCATGCAGAGCGGACGTTTGGGGCCGGTGGGCACGCCTCAAGAGCTGAAATCGCCGCTTAAGGCCGGCGCGACGCTCGACGATGTATTCGAGCAATTGACGGGCACGCCTGTGCCTTCAAGCAGCGGGCATCAACATGGATGACATTGCACGCAGCCCCGCAAACGCTTCGTTGAGCGGCTTGCAGGATTACGCCACGCAGGTCTTTGCCGTCGCGGCCGCGGAATTCGCCAAACTCGGCCACGACCCCTGGGAACTTGTGACGCGTGCCGTCCAGCCGATCCTGTGGCTTTTGCTGTTCGGCGAAGTGATGGCGCGGGTGCGAGGATTGAGCACGGGCAACGTCTCGTATGTGGACTTTCTCGCGCCGGGCATTCTCGCGCAGACGGTCCTGTTCGTTGCGATCTTCTACGGCATTTCCGCGATCTGGGAACGCGATCTTGGCGTCCTGCACCGTTACATGGTCAGCCCCGCGCCGCGAAGCGCGCTGGTGCTGGGCAAGGCGGTTTCTTCGGGCGTTCGCGGCCTCGCGCAGGCCGTGTTCATCTATATCTGTGCGGCGGTCATCGGCGTCGATTTGAACTGGTCGCCGGTCAATCTGCTGCTGGTTGTCGGGCTCGTGACGCTGGGATCGGGATTGTTCTCGACATTTTCCCTGGTGATCGCCTGCATGGTGAAGACCCGCGAGCGCTTCATGGGCATCGGCCAGATCATGACAATGCCGATCTTCTTCGCGAGCAATGCCATTTATCCGATTGCCATCATGCCGCCATGGCTGAAGATCGTGTCATCGTTCAATCCGTTGACATACGAAGTGGACGGGCTGCGGGCGCTGATGTTGCGCGGCGGGATAGCCACCTACGGCATTGCTTACGATTTTGGCCTGCTCACGCTTGTCGCCGCGATGTTCGTCATTTTGGCCACGGCCGTGTATCCGCGCATGACCCAATAGGGCATCGCGCTCAACGGCGTGCGTGCATTTCGAGATAGGCGTTTTCGAGATTGCGCGTGTAGCGCGCCGTATCGAAGAGCGGCGCGGTCGCGCGCGATTGTGCGAGTTTCGCCTTAAGAGCCGCCAGCGAGTCTGCGTCGCGCGCGAGCCCCAGCGCAAGCGCCTCGTAGGCGGCGAGGGACTCCGTCACCAATTCGGGCATGCCGGACGCATGGAGCAGGCTCGCTGCGACGCGGCCGGCAAAGCTCGTGCCCTTGCAGGTGAGCACGGGGACGCCGGCGAGAAGCGCATCGGCCGCGGTCGCGTGCGCATTGTAGGGGAGGGTGTCGAGGAAGAGATCGGCGAGCGAAAGCCGCGCCAGATGTGCCTCGGGCGCCGGTGCGTAGGGCGCAAGGATCAGGCGGTCAGGATCGACGCCGCGCGCCTTTGCCTCGCGGGCGAGATTGCGCTGTGCGGCATCGGCCATGCTCGACAGCCATAACACGCTGCCGCCGGTCTCTTTCAGAAGCCGCATCCAGATGTCGAACATAGGCGCCGAGAACTTGAAGCTGTTGTTGAAGGCGGCGAAGACGATGCCCTCGGCCGGCAGGCCGGCTTCGCGCCGCGACGGCGCCGCCCCGATTGCGACCCGCGTCGAATCGACCGGGAAATAGGTATCGGGAAGGCGGATGACGGTTTCGCTGTAATCGCGCGCGTCATCCGGAACGGTGATGGTATCGGCGATGAGATAATCGGCATAAGCGGCCCCCATCGTGCCGGGAAATCCCAGATAGTTCACCTGGATCGGCGCCGGCCTTGCGGCGAGTATGGAAGGCCGCGCGTCCGCCGTGAAACCGCTCAGATCAACGACGATGTCGGCCTCCACGTCGCGCAAGGTTCGCGCCGCGCGCTGGTCGGTTTCCTTGTCCACGTCGATGAACCGGTCGAAGGCGCGCATCAGGCGTGCCCGTATCGGGCTTCCATCGTCGGGGCCGCAGCTCATGCCGATAATTTCAAATCGCGCGCGGTCGTGGTGTTCGAGAACGCCCGCAATGGCCTGGGCGACCGGGTGGGTGCGGAAATCCGCCGACAGATAGGCGATGCGGATCCGTTCATGGCCGTAGCCTTCCCCTCGCCAGAGCGGTCTCGGCGATGGCGGATGCTTGTGCGTGGTCCAGATGGCGGCGCATCGTTTCTGCGCAGCCGGATCGCCCGAGAGCGCGATGAACGCAAACGGATTGACCACGCGCCGCCCATGCGCCACGGCGGCCGCGATGTCGCTGCGGTCGGCTTCCCAGCCGCGCCAATCGCAGCATTGCAGCTTCGCGAAGGCGAGATCGCCGCGTGCATAGGCATGATTGGGATCGCGCGCGAGGACGGCTTCGAACCCGGCCACCGAATCCTCGTAACGCTTCAGCGCGAAGAGCGCGTTTGCGCGGCCCTTCACGGCATCGATGCTGCCGGGATTGAGTCGAAGCGCAGACTCGTAGCTCGAAAGCGCCTCCTCCTCCCGCCTCGCCGATAACAGCGCGCTGCCGCGATTGAGCTGGCCCTCGAACAAATCGGGCATGAGCGCCAGCGCCTTGTCGTAGCTTGCAACGGCCTCGTCGAAGCGGCCGAGTTCGGAGAGCGCGTTGCCGCGATTGTTCCAGGCCTGCACGATGCCGGCATTGACGGCGAGCGCGGCATCGAAGCGTTTGAGCGCATCTTCGGGCCGCTTCTTCTGCTGCAGCAGCGCGCCCAGATTGGTCAGCGCTTCGGGAAAACGAGGCGCAATCGCGATGGCGCGCTCCAGCGCGGCCATGGCGTCATCGGTAAAGCCGTCTTGGGCCAATTGGCAACCCTCGACGAAAGCGGCGGCAGCCGCCGGCGGGACTTGCGGTGACGTGGACACCGCAAAACTCCTCGGCGGTTCGCCGCGTTGCCCGCGCTGCCACATATCGAGATAGGCCGATTCCAGATTGCGCGTGAAGCGCAGCGTGTCGAACAGGGGGGCGCTCGCGCGGTTGACTGCAAGCTTTGCCTTCACATCGGCGAGTGCGGAGGCATTGCGCGCGAAATCGAGCGCCATGGCCTCATAGGCATCGAGCGATGGCGCAATCAGCTCCGGGAGCCCGGCCGCATGGAGCAGGCTCGCCGCGACCCGGCCGGCGAATGTGGGTCCGAGCGCGGTCAGCACCGGAAGGCCCATCCACAGCGCATCGCTCGCAGTCGTGTGGGCGCCATAGGGCTGGGTGTCGAGGAAGAGATCGGCGAGCCGGTGGCGCGCGAGATGCTCGGCTGCACTTACCCGCCGCGCGGGGATAAGCCTTTCGGGCGCGACGCCGTGCGCCTTCGCCTCGAGTCTTAGATTGCGCATGGCTTCGGGACTGTCTTCGAGCAGCCAGAGCACGCTTTCCGGAATTGCCTTGAGCAGCCGCATCCAGATCGCGAACATGGAAGGCGCGATCTTGAAATTGTTGTTGAAGCAACAGAAGACAAAGCAATCTTCCGGCAATCCCGCTTCCGCCCGCGAAGGTCCGCCGATGGTGAGCAGGCGCTTGGAATCGTTGCACTGATAGGTGTCGGGCAGCCAGGCGATCTGCTCGGTGTAATAGGGCCGGTGCTCGGAGGGCAGCACGACGCGATCGGCAAGGATGTAGTCGATATAGGGGGCGCCCATCGTGCCGGGATAGCCGAGATAGCTCGCCTGAATCGGCGCCGGGCGATGCGCGAAAATCCCCGACCGGCTGTCCTTGGTGTGGCCTTTCAGGTCGACGGCGATGTCGATCTCCATCTGGCGCATCAGCTTTGCGATGTCGGCATCGCTTCTGCCGCGCACGTCGATGAAGCGGTCGAACGCCGCCATCACGCGGGTTCGCATGGTGCTCCTGTCGTCGGGCCCGAAGGAAAAGGCGATGGTCTCGAAACGCGCTTTGTCGTGGGCCTCGAACACACCGGCCATCAAGGCCGGCGTCGCATGCGAATGGAAGTCGGCCGACACATAGCCGATGCGAATCCGCTGATGCGCATAGCGTTCACCACGCCACAGCGGATTGGGCGAAGGCGGCGCCTCGCTTGCCGTCCAGATCCGTGCGCATTGCAGCTGATCGGCCAGGGAGGATGAGATCAGCACATTGATGAAAGGATTGACGACGCGCTTTCCCGACCGGAGACCAGCCGCGATTGCCGCTACGTCCTCCTGGTAATGGCGCCAGTCGCAGACGCTGATGCGGTAAAGACAGAGATGACCGCGCGAATAGGGAATCTCGGGATCGCGCTTGAGAGCGGCTTCGAGATCGCTTGCCGCGTCCTCATAGCGCTTCATCGCTGCAAATGTCGCCGCGCGGTTGAGCGTGGCTTCGGCCAGCGTGGAATCGCGCGCGATCGCTTTGGCGAAGGATTGGATCGCTTCATCGTAACGTCCCATGGCCTGCAGGATGCGGCCCCGATCGTTCCAGGCCGAGGCGTTGCGCGAATCGAATGCGAGCGCGATGTCGAGACTCTGAAGCGCTTCCTCGTTGCGGTTCAGCATCATCAGCGCCATGCCGCGGCTCGATTGTGCCTCGACGAAATCGGGTTTGACCGCGAGCGCCTGGTCGAAGGAGGAAAGCGCTTCCTGAAGGCGGCTCAGCCGCTGAAGCGCGGCCCCGCGGGTGAACAACGCCTCGGGCGAACGGGGATTGAGGCGCAGGGCATCGGCCAGAATGCGCTGAGCGTCTTCGAAGCGGCCGACCTGGTAATGAAGAAAGCCCAGCGAGAAGAGGGCGGGAAAATTGCGCGGATCGGCACGCAGGATGTCCGCGTAGAGCCTGGCGGCTTCGGCGAAATTGCCGGCCTTGTGCGCTTCGATCGCACGCTGAAGAATGTTGCTGTTCATGCGAAGGACCGGCGGGAGCGCTGGCGCGGGCGTATCATTCCTAATCGCCGAGCGCCACGCCCTCGCGGCGCGGATCGGCGCCGCCTTCGTAACCGCCGTTCACGCGGCGAATGCCGTTGACCCCGGAATCGAAGGGAACGGCGCGCACCTGATGGCCCATTTGGGTGAGCGCGGGCGTGAATTTTTCGAGCGCTGTGCCGCGTTCGATCACGGTCGCCCCGTTCAGGTTAACATGGCGGGGCGCGGCCGCCGTGTCCGCCATGGAAAGCCGGCCGTCGATCAGGTTGATCAGGGCTTGCGCGACATAGGCGATGATCTGCTGTCCCCCCGGAGAGCCGACCGTGGCAAAGAATTGGCCGTCTGGGGCAAAGACGATGGTAGGCGACATCGAGCTCAACGGCCGCTTGCCGGGTGCCGGCGCATTGGCCACGGGCTTGCCGTCGATCGTGGGCTCGAAGGAAAAGTCCGTAAGCTCATTGTTCAAAAGGAAGCCGCCGGCCGATATCTCCGCGCCGAAGCCCGCCTCGATCGAGGTGGTCATGGAGATGACCTCGCCGCGGTCGTCCACGGCTGCGAGGTGACTGGTGCCATGCTCGATCTGCGGCGGCATCGGCGCGAAAAGCGGCAGCTCTGCTTTCTGCATCGGGGTGCCGGCTTCGGCCATGCCCATGGCGCGCATCGGATCGATGAGGCGCGAGCGGGTGTCGAGATAGGCATGGTCGAGGAGCCCCGGGAGCGGCACGGCCACGAAATCGGGATCGCCCAGCCATTTGTCGCGGTCGGCATAGGCAAGCCGGCTCGCCTCCGAAATCAGGTGCACGGCCGAGAGCGTGCCTGGCTGCAATTGGCCGGCGGGGAAATTCTGCAGCAGGCCCAGAATCTCCAGCACCGTGGCGCCGCCCGAGGTCGAAGGAGGCACCGAACATACGCGATAGGCCCGATAAAGCCCGCAAATCGGCGTGCGCTCTTTCGGCTGATACCCCGCAATATCGGCCGTCGTCATCACCGTGGGATTGACGGGGGCATGGGTGACCGCATCGGCGATTTCGCCTGCGATCTCGCCTTTGTAAAGGGCATCGGGCCCGCCTTCGGCGATCTGCCGGAAGGTGCGCGCCAGCTTTTCGTTGCGCCAGATTTCGCCCGCTTTGACGGGCGTGCCGTCGGGATGGAGGAACATCGCCTGAATGCCAGGCATGGCGGCGAGTCTGGGGCCCCCTTGGGCCAGTTCGGCGGCCAGCCGCTGCGGCACTTTGAAACCCTGCTCGGCCAGCCGGATGGCCGGTTCGAACAGCTTTGCCCAGGCCAGCTTGCCGTGGGCCGCATGGGCCATCGCCAGCATCCGCACGTCGCCGGGAACGCCCACCGACAGTCCGCCGGGCACCACATCGAAGTGGCGCCGCGCATGGCCCTGGGCATCCAGAAACATATCCGGCCGGGCCGAGGCCGGCGCGGTCTCGCGGCCGTCATAGGCATGGAGCCGCGTTCCATCCGCGACGATGAGATAGGCGCCGCCTCCGACGCCCGACGATTGGGGCTCCTCCAGATTGAGCACCATCTGGGCCGCAATGGCCGCATCGACTGCCGAACCGCCCGCGCGCAACATGGCTAGACCTGCTTCGGCCGCGTCCGGCTCGGCGGCGACGATCATGTGGCGGGCGGCAATGGCGGCTGCCGGTCTGGCCGGCGGCGCCGCCCGGGCGGGCGTGAGCGTCTCACCAAGTGCTGCCGGATCGGTCGGCGCAGGAGGCGCGGCCGCATCGGCAGGCCCAAGCCAGGCCGCGCACAGAAGGAGGGCCGCCGATGCGGC
>Ga0265337_1001519_pt1 | contig 11390 bp, 6 predicted proteins | sample 42122metaG_FD_192441 | JGI IMG/M metagenome (GOLD analysis project Ga0265337, IMG submission 192441) | Rhizosphere microbial communities from Carex aquatilis grown in University of Washington, Seatle, WA, United States - 4-21-22 metaG | ecosystem: Host-associated > Plants > Roots > Rhizosphere >... | reverse complement strand
CTTCACCTCTTCCTGCAGCCCGGGCATGGCCAGCTCCGGCTGATTGCGATTCGGCGAATTGGCTTCCTTGAATCCGGGAACGAATTGCGTCGCCATCCAGCGGAACACGTAATCGGTGATCGACGCAGCGTTGCGGATGTCGGGATTCTTGGTGAAGCCTGACGGCTCGAAACGCACGTGAGCGAATTTCCGGACCAACGCTTCCAGCGGCACGCCATACTGCAACGCCAGACTGGTCAACGTGCCGATACCGTCCATCAGACCGCCAATCGTCGAGCCTTCCTTGGCCATCGTGATGAACAGCTCGCCGGGCTGTTTGTTCTCGAACAACCCGACGGTCAGATAACCTTCGTGCCCCGCAATATCGAACTTGTGCGTGATCGCAGTGCGCGTGTCGGTGAGACGGCGCCGCAGCGGCTTGCCCGCCTGCGCAGAGAGCTTCTCGACATCGGCTTCCAGTTCCGCGATGTGAGCTTCCAGCGCGGACGTGTCCACCGCCGCGGTTTTGCCGCCGCCCTCGTTGGTCCGCTTCGTGTTGAGCGGCTGCGAGCGCTTCGAGCCGTCGCGATAGATCGCCACACACTTGAGCCCCATCTTCCACGCCTGCACGTAAGCGTCGCGAATGTCCTCCACGGTGCTCGCGTTGGGCATGTTGACCGTCTTCGAGATCGCGCCGCTGATAAACGGCTGCGCCGCGCCCATCATTTTCAGGTGCGCCAGTGCCTCGATGCTCCGCTGGCCGCGATACGGCTTGAAAGCGCAGTCAAATACCGGCAGATGCTCCGGCCGCAACCCGCTCCGAACGGTTTGGCCGGCATCGTCCGCACCCTCAATTGTGTCGAACTTCGCGATGTGCGCGATGATGCGCTCGCAGTCCTGGGCGCTGTATCCCAGCCGGTGCAGCGCCTCGGGCACCGTGCGATTGACGATTTTCAGCAGACCGCCGCCCGCCAGCAGCTTATACTTCACCAGCGCGATGTCCGGTTCGATGCCGGTCGTGTCGCAATCCATCAGGAAAGCGATGGTGCCGGTGGGCGCCAACACGGTGACTTGCGCGTTGCGATAGCCCACGGCGCCGCCGCGTTCGAGCGCGCGATCCCAACAAGTGCGCGCCTCTTCTTTCAGATAATGGTATTCCTCGCTGGGCTGGATTCCCTCGACCGCCTCGCGGTGCTCTTTAACCACGTTCAGCATCGATTCAACATTATCCTGGGCCAGCGGCTGGGACACATGCGCGCAATGAGCGTCGTGATAGCCCTTGAACGGGCCCATGACCGTGGCGAGTTCGGCGGATTGCTCGTACGCGTGGCCGGTCATGATCGCGGTAATCGCCCCGGCCAGCGCGCGGCCTTCGTCTGAATCGTAAGGCAGGCCGTAGCTCATAATGAGCGATCCGAGGTTGGCGAAACCCAGGCCGAGCGTGCGGAAGATGTGGGAATTCTCCGCTATTTCCTTGGTCGGATAGCTGGCGTTATCCACGAGGATCTCCTGCGCGGTAATGAAAAGACGCACGGCCGCCTTGAACTGCTTGACATCGAACGTGCTGTCCTCGCGCTTGAACTTCATCAGGTTCAGCGACGCCAGGTTGCAGGCCGTGTTGTTGAGGAAGACATATTCCGAGCACGGATTTGTCGAGTGAATCGGCTCGGTGCCCTTGCACGTGTGCCATTTCTGGATCGCGCCGTCGTACTGCAGCCCCGGATCACCGCACACCCACGTCCCCTCCGCGATTTCGTGGAGCAAAGTGCTGGCGTCTTTCTTCTCCAGCGGCTTGCCGGTCGTGACGGACCGCGTCCACCATTCCTTGCCCTCCTGCGCGGCGCGCATGAACTCGTTGCTGACGCGCACGGAGAGGTTCTCGTTTTGGTACATCACGCTGCCGTAGGCGTCGCCGTTATAGGAACCGTCGTAGCCTTGTTCCATGAGCGCCCAAGCCTTCTTCTCCTCCTTCATCTTGGCCTCGATGAACTCCTGGATGTCGCCGTGCCAATCGCGCAACGTGTTCATCTTGGCGGCCCGGCGGGTCTTCCCGCCGGACTTCACCACGTTGGCCACCTGGTCATAGACCTTCAGGAACGACAATGGCCCGCTGGGCCGGCCGCCGCCGCTCAGCTTCTCCTTGCTCGAGCGAATGGGAGAAAGGTCAGTGCCGGTTCCCGAACCGAACTTGAACAGCATCGCCTCGCTGTGCGCCAGGTGCATGATCGACTCCATGTTGTCCTGCACCGACTGGATAAAGCACGCGCTGCATTGCGGATACTCGTACTGCGTCTTCGCCCGCTCGGCCCGGCCGGTGTTGGGATCACAGAACCAGTTGCCTCGGCTGGATGAATTACCGATATGATACCGATGATACAGGCCGACGTTGAACCAGACCGGGGAATTAAACGCCCCGTACTGATTCAGACACAGCCACGTCAGCTCATCGTAAAACAGTTCGCCGCCGGCTTTGGTAAAGTAGCCATCCTTGATCCCCCAATCCGCGATCGTGCGACAAACGCGTTGGATGAGCTGCCGCACAGACGTCTCTCGCTCCGGAGTACCTTGCTCCCCGTAGAAGTACTTCGACACGACGACCTTGGTGGCCAAGAGCGACCACGCCTTGGGCACCTCGACGTTTTCCTGTTTAAAGATGACTTTCCCGGCATCGTCCGTGATCTCAGCCGTCCGCCGTTCCCACTCCAATTGGTCGAATGGGTTGACCTTGGGATCGCTGAAAGTCCTTTCGATACTGAGCGACTTCTTCACCGAGGCGACGGTGCTCTTGGGCACTCGAGACCCGGTGACGGTTGCGGACCGGCGGCGTCCCTGGGTGGGAGCGTCAGCCAAGACCTGTTCGCTGGCAACAATCATGGTTTTCCTTTTTACTGCTGTACCGCCGTTTCTTTGCGTCGATCAAGCTCTTCAACAAAACAAACGGCAGATTTGGTTCAAAATCGCCTATTAATTAAACATTTTGGGCCTCCTCGAGGCCCCGCAAATACCCCATTAGTTGGGTAACACAGTAAACTTAACTACCACCTGTTGGGGGAACAAGAAAATTCTGCAAAAAAGTTACGCAAACGATATTTCCTAAGAAATAACTCGAAAACCAATCACAGAAATCGCGCGACAGACGCGATTTATGCCCCCAAAGGAGCGCGAGTGAACAAAATCAACGCGAGGTTTGCCTGGGCCGGGGTTTGAATTTCCGCACGGGTTCGATCGTCTTCGGGCGGGCTTTGGCGGCCAGAATAATGGGGCAACCCTCGTAGCCGAAGGCGCGTCGCATCTGGTCGGCCAAGTACTTCTTGTACTGATCGGAGAAGAGCTCATCGCGGCTGACGAAGAGCAGAAAGGTTGGAGGCGACTGCCTCACTTGCGTCGCGTAAAAGAACTTCAGGCGATGGCCGCGCGCTGTGACTGGCTGGCGACGTTCGACGGCATCTTGCAGGGTGCGGTTCAAAATCGCCGTCGGGATCTTTTGTTGTAACTGGGCGGCAACGTAGCGCACTGCCTCGAGCAGGCGATCCAGATGGAAGCCGGATTTGGCTGAGGTAAAGATCACCGGCGCGTAGTCGAGAAAGAAGAGATGCTTCTGCACCCATTCCCCGAATTCGGAGAGCGTCGTCATGACATTGGGCGCCTTCCGGTTCTCCTTCTTCCGGCGCCGCTCAATCTCCTCCAGGCGGGCCTTGCGGACCGCATCGTCAATCAGGTCCCATTTGTTCACGACCACGATGCAAGACCGGCGTGCTTCGACAATCCGGTCGGCGACCTTCTTGTCCTGCTCGGTTATGCCGGTCTCCGCGTCGAGAACGAGGATGGCGATATCGCAACGCGCGATAGACTCTTCGGCGCGCTTGACGCTGAAGAACTCAATCGAATCATCCACGCGCCGCGTCTTACGCAAGCCGGCGGTGTCGATCAGCACGTAGGATTGGCGGACGCCCTCGGTTTCCACTTCGAACGGCACATCGACGGAGTCTCGGGTAGTGCCGGGAATCGGGCTGACGACGACCCGTTCGGAATTGGTAAGCGCGTTGATGATGGAGGACTTGCCAACATTGGGGCGGCCAACGATGGCGAGTTTGAGGGGGCCTTGATGCTTGATGCGCGACGCTTGATCCTCGCCCTCTCCTACTGGCTCGCTCGGAGCCTCACTGGTGATTGCGGACTCCGGACTGCGGACCTGGAGCATTGCCATTGCCGCATTCATCAGCGGCTCAATGCCCTCACCGTGGATCGCGCTCACGGGGAAGACTTGCTCGAAGCCGAGCTCGGAGAACTCCAAGGCGCTGGTCTCGGCCCGGTGAGTGTCCACCTTGTTGACGGCCACCAACACCGGTTTGCCGCTGCCACGCAGGCGCGCGGCGGCCTCGCGGTCGAGCGGCACGACGCCCTCCTGCACGTTCACCACCAGGAGGATGACATCGGCAGCCGCGATAGCGATCTCGACCTGTTCGAGCGCTGCGGTGACGATAACATCATTCGCTTTCTCGCGGCGCAGCAGGCCGATGCCGCCGGTATCGACGAGCGTGAAGGGCCGTCCGCGCCATTCCACCTCCGCCGTGATGCGGTCACGCGTGACGCCTGGTTGGTCGTGTACAATGGCGATGCGCCGCCCTGCGATGCGGTTAAACAAGGCCGACTTGCCGACGTTAGGTCGGCCCACAATGGCAATTAATCCAGACATGCGTTAATGCTGACAGAAATGATCGAAGGCCCCGCCGAACAGGTCCTTCACGTCGCGCTCAATCTCCGCCCGGCTCACCTGCCAGCCGGTCCGCGCCAGATCCGAGTATTTGTCCACCAGCACTTGCGCGATGACGCGGCGCGAGTGCTGCCATTTGTAAACGATCTGGTCGAGGACGCGGGCGTCGGAATGTTGCGGCGTGAAGCTCAAGCCCAGCAACTCAAGGCGCAGCCGGGTAATCTCGTCGATCAGGCGTGGCACGTTCGTGAACCACCAGCAGCCGAACGGGTGCAGATTGCGGAACTTGCGCGTCAACACGCATAGCTCGTGCTGGTTCTCGCGCGCCAGCACGGTGGTCAGAAACTTATTGTCCGGGTAGCCCGCGCAAAGGTTCTGCAACACCGCCAGGTTGCTCAACCCGATGCCGTCACCCGCCAGTTTCAGTTGCGGATTGGTGGCCCGCTGCACGCCCAGCATCAAGGCGAAGGGCATGCCATGCTCCCGGCAATGCGGCAACACAGCCCGCTCGATCAATTGGGTCGTAATATTCTTCGCCGGGAACTCAAACTCCGCCGGCAGGGACACCATCACATAATGGGCGCTGACCCGTTTGGTCCAATCCGCCAGAAACCGGCGCACTTCATCGAAGGTCTTTCGCGGCGGCACACCGGCCTCCACTTTATAACCCCAGCGCGCAAGCGTGGGCGCGGTTTCGGGCCACGACAAAAGCAGCGGGTCGATGCGCAGCGCGGCCGCGAAGCGGTCGTCCCGGCGGAAACCCTTCTCCCAGACCGGGCGTTCCAGGTCATCGAAGGGCGAATTGGTCATGAAGATCTTCCGCACTCCCGCCAACTCCATGCAGCGCGTGATGTGCTCGTCCACGTTCTGGCTCGCGAACCAGCCGCGCAAGGCGGGCAAGTCGCGTTTCTTCACGTCCAGGCCCATCGCGTTCAGGGTAGTCAGCACGCCGCGACAGGCTTCGGAAACTGGCGAGTGCTGGAGAAAAAGCGCGTCCCAGATCAGTTCTGCCTGCGCGGTCTTCGATAGCGACCAAAACTTGTCGTAAGGCAAATCGAAATAGCGGAAGCCTTCGGCAACCAGGTAATGATACACGAGCAGATCATCAATCCCCCAGAGAAGCAATTCCTTGAAAGCGGGGTCGTACAGGTGAGTATGGATGTCCGTCACCGGTGCAGACATCACGATGTCCTCAACTTGTTTGGCCAGCCCAGCCCGGCTGGTTTCCGCAAGAGTTGTTCTCATAGGTGGCACACCGTAGGAGAGAATCCCTCAAGAAGCCACAAGAAACCCGGGCTATTCGCTCGGGAACAGATACCAATCAGCGATCCGGTGCGGGAACTCGGCAATCTGGGCCTCGTTGCGATTGGTCAGGATAATGACCGCGAACTTCTTCTCCGGGAACCGCGCAATACGCGTCGTGAAGCCAAGGCTGTTGCCGCTATGCCAGATTTCCTCGAGGCCGCGATACTCGCCGATGAACCATCCGAAGCCGTAGCCCGTGTCCGGGTGCTCGGTGGCTGGACCCGGAGTGAAAGCGAGCTTGAGCATCTTCCTGCTCACCAGTTTGTCCGCGTAAAGCGCCTGGTCCCACTCGTAGAGATCCGCCACCGACGCATAAATACTCCCGTCCCCCAGCACGGAACTGGTCAGGCTCTGGTCGGTGCGCTTGAACCCGCTCCCCTCGGGCGAGTAGCCAAAAGCGCGGTTGGGCACCACCGACAGGCCCTGTTCGTAGGCCAGCGTGCCGCTCATCTTCAGCCGACGGAAGATGTTCTCCCTCAGGAACTGCGCGAATGTGTTGCCCGAGCGCGCTTCCACGATCAAAGCCAACAGGGCGTAGGCGGAATTGCTGTAGCGATACTTCGTCCCGGGCGGGAAGTAGGTCTTGTCCTGCTGCAGCAACAGGCGCAATACGTCGCGGTCGAGCACGGGAATCTCCGTGCCTTTCGGGATGACATCTTCGTAGTCAATCAAGCCCGAGGTGTGCGTCAAGAGGTGCCGCAGGGTGATCTGGTGGCCATAAGCCGGGAACTCAGGAAAGAAGTCGGTCAGCCGCTCCTCGAACGAGAGCTTGCCGCGCTCGGCCAGGATCATCACCGCCATGGCCGTGAACTGCTTCGTGACTGACGCCAGTCGGAAGTTGGTGTTGATGCCGCAGGGGGTTCTCTCCTCGACACTCGCAAGGCCATAGCCTTTGGCCAGCACGACCTTCCCCCGGTTGATCACCATCACGCTGGCCCCGGGCGAGCCCGCCTGGTTGAACTCCTGAAACAAAGCGTCAACCCTGGGGGTCAGAATGTCGGTGCTGCCGGAAGCAGCGTGTGCGGATAGCGTCATAGCGATAGTAAAAGACCACACTCGAACCTGCCTGCTGCACGGAAGGCGAACCAAAGCGCCCGGAGCGCAGCCTTTAGGCTGCAGAGAGCCATGGATGGTCGGAGCGCACCACCACAATCCAGCGTTTGCCGGACTCCCTGCGTTTCTGCAGCCTAAAGGCTGCGCTCCTAACCCACCGACTAAACATATCGCCTCCGTCGGGTGCTGGTCATCAATACGCGCGCCAGAATATGAGGATGGCGGCTAGTGCGACAATGCCAAAGCGATCACGCCGCCCACGGCGATCGCGCCGCCGACCAGCGAGCGAGGCGTGGGGCGCTCCCCCTCCAGCACGAATGCGAACGGGATGATAACGATCGGCGTAATCGCCAAAATGGCGAACACAATGCCCGCCGGGGTGCTTTCCAACGCCCATTGCATACAACTGACCCCGAGCGTCTGGCCCGCGAATCCATTCGCCAGCACCCAGGGCCATACCCCGCGCCATTTCTTCTTGGAGGCTGCGATCACCAGGTCATGCGGGGCGTTAGCCTGGACTCTGAACGCGCGCCGCTTCACCACCAGCAAACAAATCCCGCTGAGCAGCAGCCCGCCCAGACTGCGCTGAAAGCCCGCATTCCCGCCATCAATGTGCTCACCGGTGGCGTGAGCGACCTCGTACGCTCGGCGGCTCAGAACGCCTCCCGCCGCGCCGCACAACGATGACAGCACCGCAAAGGTCGTCCCGACGAAAAGGTCGGCATTACCCTCGCATTTCCATCGCTTTCCCAACGCTTCCGCCTCCCAATCACCACCCAAGTGGGTGCTTTACCCCCTGTATACCCCCGGTAAACTCCATGCTCACTGTTGGCCTTAGGGTCGCATTCGCCTGGCTATCAGTTGGCTGGGGGGCCGCATGCGGGTCGGATGGGTCTCCTGAACTTCTCTCAAGAGATACCGGATGGCAGAGTTGTCGTTCCGGTCTGCCGGCCATATAGTCCCGGCGCAGCATGAGAAGCTTCAAGCCGCTCCCCAGACGATTTTACGAGCCGTCGGCGAAAATAGTAGCGCCGGCACTGCTGGGGCATTGGCTCATCCGCAATACTCCTAACGGCCCCTGCGGCGGCCCCATTGTCGAGACGGAAGCCTACCTGGTTGGCGATCCCGCCTGCCACGGGGCGCCGGGTCTCACCGCGCGGAACCGGGTGATGTTTGGCGCTCCGGGGCACGGGTATGTCTATCTGATATACGGCTTCTATTTCTGCATGAACGCGGTTTGCCGGCCGCCCGGCGTGGCTGAGGCGGTGCTGATTCGGGCCATGGAAGTCGCGCTCGGCGAAGAGTTCATGCGCAAGCGCAGGCCGGTCGATGCGACGCGGGACTTGACCAATGGACCGGGCAAGCTTTGCTTGGCAACGGATATTGACCGCAGCCTGGATGGCGTTGATTTGTGTGACGCCGCCTCGCCCTTGTTCATTGCCCGGAATCCCGCGGTGGCGGAATTCCAGCGGGAACGGGGGCCGGTGGTCACGGGGAAGCGGATTGGTCTGACGAAGGCGGCGGACCTGGCGTTACGGTTTTATCTGCCAGGGAGCCTGTTTGTGTCGCGGCGGAGAGCGGAGCGAGCTGAAATCTGAGGGCCGAAACCCGAGGGCCGAAAGAAATCCGAAATCCGAAGCGGGCTTGAATCGAATAGTTCTTTCCATGCTCGGACGGCTGTGCATTCGGACTTCGGATTTCGGCCTTCTTTCGGGTTTCGACCTTCGAGTTTCGGAATTGGGCCTCCCTGTGAGCTGCGGACCTCCACGGGATTAGTCTCGACGCCTGGTGCCGGGGTCGTGCATACTAATAGGCGATATCTCAATTGGAGCAATCCGCCTGATATGGAAGACAAGATTCTAGGCCTGCTGAAAAGACCAAATTACACGCCACTAAATGCCGCGGAGTTCCGGACGCAGCTTGGGCTCCGGCCGAGCCAACAAAGAGAACTAGAGCAAGTGCTGGCGCGGTTGGAGCGGACCGGCCAGATCGCCCGCATCAAGGAGGGCGACCGCTATGCCCTGCCCCTCACCGCCGACCTCGTGCCGGGCCGCATCCGGATGAACCGGGCGGGCGTGGGTTTCCTGCAAGCGGACGATCCGAAGGTGCCGACGATCCGAATCCCGCAGGATGCGACCTCGACCGCGATGCACGGAGATCATGTGCTGGTGCGGCGCGATGTGCTCCCGCGCATCCCGCGGCGGAATGAGCGCGACGAAGCCACCGGCCGCGTGGTCCGTGTACTGGAGCCTGCGCGCACGCAACTGGTTGGCACACTGCAACGTGGCCGGGAGTTCCTTTACGTTATCCCGGACGACCCGCGCATCACTCATGACATTTACGTGACGCCGCCGCGCGACACCGGGCGTCCAGCGCAACTGGGCGATAAAGTCGTCGTAGAGCTGCGCGAGTGGACTTCGCAACGCGCAAATCCCGAAGGCGAGATCATCGAGGTCCTCGGGCCGCCGGACGCCGAAGGGGTGGATATGCTGTCGGTCATCCGCCAATACAACCTGGTCCTGCACTTCCCGAAGCGCGTGCTGCAGGAGGCGCAATCGTTCGGCCACGAAGTCGCGCCGGCGGAACGGGCCGGGCGCACGGATTGCCGCAGCCACCAGGTCGTAACCATCGATCCCGATGATGCCAAAGACTTCGACGACGCGATTTGCCTGCAGCGGTCCGGCACGGACCAATGGAAGCTGTGGGTCCATATCGCCGACGTGTCGCATTACGTGAAGCCCGGCACCGCGCTCGATGAGGAGGCGGCCCGCCGGGGAAACTCGACCTACCTGGTGGATCGGGTGGTGCCGATGCTGCCCGAGGCTTTAAGCAATGAGATGTGCTCGCTCAAGCCGGAGGTGGAGCGGCTGACCAAATGCGTCGAGTTCCTGCTGTCGTCCGAAGGCCAGGTCCTCCGGACGCAGTTCTACTCGGCCGTGATCCGCTCGCAACGCCGCTACAGTTACCAGGAGGTGTTCGCCCTGCTTCAGCGCCGCCCGCTGAGTCCGATCGAGCAAATGCTCCACGACGCCAATGCGCTGACCCAGAAGATCCGGCGCGCGCGCTTCAAAGCCGGGTCGCTGGACCTCGACTTTCCCGAGACTAAGATTCGGCTCGATGAGCGTGGGCGGGTGTTGCGGATGGAGAAGGTGGTGAACGACGTTTCGCACCAACTCGTCGAAGAGTGCATGCTGCTGGCCAACGAGGCGGTAGCCGGCCGGCTGATGGCGATCAACCGCGCAGCGCTCTATCGCGTCCACGAGCCGCCGGAGGATCGGCGGCTGCAGGAATATCGCGAGGAAGTGCTCAGCCACCATATTCAATGCGGCAACCTGGCCAACCGCCAGGAAGTGCAACGGCTGCTGGAGAAACTCAACGGGCTGGCAATCGGCCAGGCGCTCAAGATCGGGTTCCTCAAGTCGTTGATGCGCGCGCGCTATGCCGTCGAGCCGCTCGGGCATTACGGGCTCGCCAAGAAGAAATACACGCATTTCACCTCGCCCATCCGGCGGTACGCGGACCTGGTGGTGCATCGTGCCCTGTTCCAGCAGCCGGGCCAACGGGTGACGCTCCGGCCCCTCCAGGAGATCGCGCAGCACATTTCCGAGACCGAGCGGAACTCCGACGACGCGGAGCGCGACAGCCGGGATGTGAAGATGTTCGCTTTCCTGAATGCCCAGCTTAAGTCCGCGCACCCGACCCGGTATCCGGCGCTAGTCACCGACGTGCGGAACTTCGGGTTCTTTGTCGATGTGACCGGACTGGGGATGAGTGGTCTGGTGCCGCTCTCAGGCGTGAGCGACGACTTCTATCAGTTCGACCCGACGCGCGGCGTGCTTGTGGGCCGGCGCACCCGGCGCGTGTTCAAGCTTGGGGATACGCTGGAGGTGCAGGTGGCGAAGGTGGACACCTTCAAGAAACAGGTGGACTTCAAGCTGGCCGGTATGACCGACGAGCGCCCGAGACGAGATGCAAGACCCGCCAGGCAGCCGCAGCGCCAACTGCAACGGCCACCGCAGCGGCAACCGCAACGGCAGGAGCAGAGGCCGCGCTCAGGAAAAGAACCCGGGGTCCTCCCCCCTCGCCCCGGCGCTCCTCGCAGACCGCAAGGACAAAGGTGGCAAGCGCCCCAACGAGGTGGCGGGCGGCGGCCTCAACGGCCTGCCGGCCCTCAACAAGGCAGACCGCGGCGGTAAGAGTTTACCTGGAGTCAGCGGTGCGCCGCCCCATCCTTTCGGCACTCCTCGCATGGATTCCGAAAGACGCAGGCGCAGTTCCCGCTCGATGCCTATCCTGCGTTGCGGTGCTAGGAAAGCGTCCTGACCGTTTCGATCCGATT
>Ga0265337_1001518_pt1 | contig 11396 bp, 7 predicted proteins | sample 42122metaG_FD_192441 | JGI IMG/M metagenome (GOLD analysis project Ga0265337, IMG submission 192441) | Rhizosphere microbial communities from Carex aquatilis grown in University of Washington, Seatle, WA, United States - 4-21-22 metaG | ecosystem: Host-associated > Plants > Roots > Rhizosphere >... | reverse complement strand
GCCGCGCTGACCGGCGTCGGGTCGTAGTTGTTGTCGAGCAGGTCGTAGGAGTCCTCGCCGTTGAGCGCCCAGTACGTCCAGCCCATCCACTTGTTGCCCGCGATGTAGGACACCAGGCTGGAGAACCACTGGCCCTGCGAGCCCGGGGTGCTCGACGACACGTCGGCCGCGTCGTTAAGGGTGCCGAACTCGCCCACCCACAGCGGGGCGATGCTTTGAGCGTAGATGTATCCCCAGAACTTGTTCCACACGGCGTCCAGGCTGGCCGAGGTCGTGGCGGAGTTGAACCAGGTCTGCTGGAACAGGTTCGGCCCGTAGTCGTGCGCGGAGTACACGACGTGGCCGGCTGAGCTGAGCGTGACCGGGAACTGCGCGACGCCTTGCAGGTCGCCGCCCCACCAGGTGGAGTCGAATCCGCCGGAGGCCGCGGAGTCGGGGAACTCGCCGATGCCCTCGCAGAAGATCAGCGCGCCGGGGTCCACCCCGAGGATGGCGTTCCCGGCCTGCTGGTAGGCGAGCCTGACATCGGTGTTCTGGTCACCGGTGCCCCAGGTGGCGCCCTGCGCGTAGGTGTCACCGGCCGGCGTGTGCGGTTCGTTGCGCAGGTCGAACCCGATGACCGTCGGGTTGCCTGCGAACAGCTTGGCGATCGTCACCCAGTCGTTCACCCAGTTCTGGCTGGGGTAGGCGCTGGTGTACCAGAGACCGTCCTGCTCCGCGGAGTTGCCCGCCTCGGAGCGGTGGTCGTCCAGGATGACCTTCAGCCCGGCCGCCCCGGCCGCCGTGACGATCTTCTGCAGGTCCTGCAGCGCGTTCTGGCCCACCAGGTCGGTGTTGATGTTGCCGCCGGTGCTGTTATGGACCGAGAAGTTCTGCGGAACGGCTGGGGTCTCGACCATCTGGTTGGAGAACGGGATCCTGATCGTGTTGTAGCCGAGGGCCGCGATGTCGTTGATGACCGTGTGGTAGTCCTGCACCCAGAGGCCGTGCGCGATCTCGTCGGCCGTCTCGAACCCGTACCAGTTGATGCCCGCGATCCGCACGGGGTTGCCGCCCGAATCGAGGATCTGGTTGCCGCTGGTGTGCCAGTAGCCCGCGCCCACGCCTGAGGCCGCGGGTACGACTACCGCCGCGGCCGCGGCGGCGTGCAGCGCCGGCGCGTTGGCCACCGCCTGCGGGCCGAGCGCCGCGGTGGCCCCCTGCAGCTGCGACGCAGTCAGCGCCTGGCGGTCAGCGCCCCCGGCCGCGGCGGCCGCGTGCGCGGCGGCCGCCGCCGGTACCATCATGCCGGTGAGAAGGACGCCCCCGGCGATGGCCATGACCCGTTTAGTCATCCGTTCCTCCGTGCCGCGATCGAAGCGGCGGACGTAGCGGCCGAGCCGGCCGGGAGGGCCTGCAGTACCGCCTTGTACGCGGCGCCGTACGCGGTCGGCGTGCCGGTGTAGTCGGTGATCAGGCCGGGCCCGCTCGAGCAGGCGAAGTCGGCGTTCCAGGCCCAGGCCAGGAAGCTGATGCCCTGACCCTCCAGCCATGTGGTCAGCGGGTTGATGTAGCTTCCGGCGCAGTCGTTCTCGCCGATCTCGCCGGCGATGACCGGAACCGACGCGGCGACCGGAGCCACCTGTGAGGTCCAGCAGGACTGGTTGCTGCACGCGTTGAAGTTGTAGGAGTGCCACGACGCGGCCAGGTCGTGGTCCGGGTCGGTCGGCTCATGCTGCAGCCACTGCGTCAGGTCGTTGGACCATTCCAGCCCGCCGAGCATGATCACGTTGTTCGCTCCGGTGGAGCGGACCGCGTTGACCAGCGTCTGCATGCCGGCCGCGGTGTAGCTGAGGCCGACGCAGGAACTTCCGCCGTTCAGCAGGCACTGCCAGCCCTCGGTCTCGTTGGTGTTGTCGGCCTGCTCCGGGAACGGCTCGTTGAACAGGTCGAAGATGACCGCGTCGTTGCCTTTGAAGGTGTTCGCGACCGACGTCCAGAACGGGACTGACTGCGCCGCGTCAGGCATCGGCTTCTGGCAGAACGCCTCGGCCTGGTTGGCCGTGGTGCAGGCACCCTTGCCCGGGCCGGTGTAGGTCCCGTCGGTCCAGTGCAGGTCGAGGATCGCCACGATCCCGTTGGAGTTGAGCAGGCTGACGTAGGACTTGACCGCGTTGATGTAGTTAGTCCCGGCGAACGAGGAGTTCACGTAGGACTCGGCGTTCCAGCAGGCCTCGTTCAGCGGCACACGGACGGCGTTGACCGGGCCCCAGCTCTTGATCGCGGTGATGGAAGCCTGGTCGCTCGGGCCGTCGAAGAAGCCGGTGCCCTGCACGCACGAGTACTCGGCGCCCGAGCGGTCCACGCCGTGCAGCACTACCGTCTGGCCGGAGGCGTTGACGAGCTTGTTGCCCGACACCTGCAGCTGCGGCGCGGTGCCTGAGGTCACGGGGCTTTCCGTGGCGGTCACGGTCGCCGACGTGTAGCCGGTGCCGGCGGCGGTGAACGTGGTGTTTCCCGTGCCGCTGGAGTTGGCGGTCACCTTCACCGTCTGCGCCGTCGCGAAGTTCGACGGGGTGAAGGTGAGCGTCGTCGGAGAGGCCGTCAGGCCGGCGTTACCTGACGCCGCCACCGTCACCGTCTCGTTCGAGGCCGGCGCCTGCGACAGCGCCAGCGTGAACATGCCGGTGCCGCCCTGGGTGACCGTCAGGCTCGTCGGGCTGGCGGTGATCGCGGCCGTAGGCACCGGGACTTCTGTGGCGCTGACGGTGGCCGGGTTGTAGCCGGAGCCGCTGGCGGTGAACGTGGTCGTCCCGGTTCCTGTCGTGTTGGCGGTCACGGTCACCGTCTGCGCCGTCGCGAAATTCGACGGGGTAAACGTCAGCGTGGCCGGCGACGCGGTCAGCCCGGTGTTGCCTGATGAGGCGATCGTCACCGTCTCATTCGAAGACGGTGCCTGGGACAGGGCCAGCGTGAACGTCGCGGTGTGCGCCTGGGCCACCGACAAGGTGGTCGGGCTCGCCGTGATCGATCCCGGCGGCGGGGTGGTGCTCCCGGCCGGGGTGCAGGTGGCGGTGATGCTGTGGTTGTTGCCCTGGCTGGTCTCGCTGAAGTTGGCGCTGATGCCCGTGGCGCTGGCCCCTGGGGCCAGGTTCCCGTTGTAGGACGCGTTGGCCACGGTGACATTGCCGCCAGACTGGCTCCAGGTGCCGTTCCACCCGTTCTGCAACGTCTGTCCCTGGGTGTAGGAGTAGGTGACCGTCCACCCGGTGAGCGCGGTGGTGCCGGTGTTCGTGACCGTGAGCTGCGCGGTGAACCCGGCGCCCCAGTCGGTCGGCACCGAGTAGGTCGCGCTGCACGACGTGGCCGCGGACGCGGGAACCGCCCCCACGGTGGCCAGGCCGAGGGCCGCGGCACCCGCCGCGGCGGCCACGGCGAGCGGTTTACGCAATTTCCTGTACAAGAACCTCATCGAGGTGCGCCTCCCGAGGGATTCGAAAAGTGACCTCAAAATATGACTGGCAGATAAACCGGTCAATCAAGAGGATGCTAGCGTGGATAAAAACGAACCTCGCGGGCCGGTGCGGAAATGAAAGTTTCACGACTCGGATCCGCGGCCCCGCCCCGCCCGGCGGAGCCGGGGCCCGTGCGGATCGCCGACGCGTCCGCTCTTGCCCAGGTAACAGGCATCGTGAGAGCAGGTGCCCGGCGATATGGGTGGGGTCTAGGCGTCCCCCGGACCGCGACCGAAGTCGCAGGCATTCACGGCGGTTTCCGCGCGAGCTTATGCTCCCGCCAGCCGGAATGCACTTACCAGACAAGCCGGCGGCCGCCGCCGGATTAGCCCGGTCACCGCTCACCTCGGTGAGGAGGAATGCAGACGGCCAAAACGCAGCTCGACATCTCGGGCGGTTTTGCCGGGTAGCGCGGCCTGCCTGGAGGTGGCGGCGGGCGCTTAGTTAACCCAGCGTCACCCGTCCCGCCGAGTTCTGGTCCCCGGCCGTTCACGGCCTGCTCCGCCACCTGGAATCGGCGGGCTTCCCTGCGCCGCGCCCGCTTGGCACCCAAGCTGGACGGGAGCAGCTCACCTGGATCGACGGCGAGTCTGGCCCGGCCGGGTGGGCGAAGATCGTCCCGGAGAGCGGGCTGCGCCGCTGGGCGGCGTTCCTGCGCCGCTATCACGACGCCGTCGCCGGCTACCGTCCGCCGCCCGGCACCCGCTGGTCCAGCGGGCCGGGCACGTGCGGGCCTGGCGAGATCATCTGCCACGGTGACTTCGGACCCTGGAACGGCGTCTGGCAGGGAGATCGGCCGGCGGGCTTGATCGACTTCGACCACGCGCGGCCCGCGCCGCCGATCTTCGACATCGCCTACGCGCTGGAGTACGCGGCGCCGTTCCGTGACGACGCCGAGTGCCTGCGCTGGCTGCGCTACCCGCAGCCACCCGACCGGCACCGCCGCATCGAGGTCTTCTGCGCCGCCTACGGCATCGCGGTCCCCGACGACATCACCGCCTGGGTCGCCTGGCAGAAGCGCCTTGTCATGCGAAACTGCGAGGCACTGGCCCGTCAGGGCATCGAACCCCCAGGCCACCTGGATCCGCGAAGGCTACCTGACGATCGTCAGGGCCAGGATCACCTGGACGGAGTCGTTGGTCCTGCGATAGCGCTGCATGGTCCGGATGGTGGGAGGGGGTGATAGGTCAGCGGCTGGTCCAGCCGCCGTCCACGGGAAGCACGGCGCCGGCCAGCGCGAGCAGCCGCGTGATGCCGTCGCGGAGGCAGGTCCTGGCCTGCTCTCCCCGTTCGGCGCGCCAGCTTTCCGTGATCGGCGGCGGGTTCTCGTAGCGCCGCTGGTAGATGTCCCTGACCAGCCCGTCGGGCGCGCCGAGGCCGGGCAGGACGCCGAGCGCTTCCCGCTTGGTGATGAGTCGGCCGTCCCGCAGCGTCACCGTGGCGCGGGCGAAGGTCAGCAGGCCCACGTCCACCCAGACGTCGCGCAGCCACAAGTCGGCTTGCTCGGTGTGCGGGTACCAGAAGTCGCGCAGGTCCGCGCGGATGAAGTCGGCGAGCTCCTCGTCGGTGACCGGGGGAACCACGGTGGCCGGCGCGGGGCCGAGCAGCACCAGGCCGCCCAGGTGCAGTTCACGGCGACTGACCGGCGTCACCGGCCGGGCGAACATCTCACCGTGCGCCCAGGTCAGGTGATCCCGGCCCGGGCCGGCCCACTCGGCGCGGGCGACGTACGTGCAGTGCAGCAGCGGCGCCAGCGGCACCTGGTCGTGCAGCGCCTGGTGGACCCGCTGCAGGTCGTCCTGTTGCGCCGGGGCCGGCGTCGTCTCGATTAGCGCGATCAGGTCCAAATCGCTGCGGCCGGGCTGATAGTCCCCGAGCGCCAGGGAACCGTGCGCCCACAGCGCCGTCAGCGGCACCGCACGGCCGGCCTCGGCCGCGAAGCGGTCAAGCAGTCGCCCGGTCTCGTCCGGTTGGCTCACGGGCCGACGATACCTGCGCGCGGCCCGTGTCATCGCGGCAGCGGCGCGTCGCCTACAGCGCGGCGGGATGGGCGGTGATCAGCAGGAGCGCGTCGAGCAGGCGCCACCAGTCCGGTCCGGCGAGGTCCCGGCCCGTGGAAGAACAGGAAGCGCGCCAGGGTGCTCACCCCGCCTGAGATCAGCCTGTTCGGCTGGCATGCAGGCGGCGGACCTCGGCGGCGACGAACACGACGTCGACCGGTCCGGTTGTGTCCACGGTAATCAGCGAGCCGATGCCGACCGGCCGGTCGTACTTGTCCATCTTGGCCAGCGTCGCCGTCTTCAGCCAGTGGACCTCGTGCCTCGTCCGGGCGTTGTAGCGGGCGACCGCGACCTCGGCCGGGCACGCGCAGTGCACCTCGACGGTGCGGTCGCCGAGACCGCGCAGCTTGTCCAGCTCCAACTCACTGTGCGGGTGAAAGTTGGCCTCGATCACCATGTCGCCCGCGCGGGCCGCGAGCGCGAATAGCAGCTGAAACGACGCGCCGCCAAGCCGCAGCGACCATGCCTCGTCGATCTCGCCGTCGCCCGGCACGAACAGGGCGTCGTGCAGTGTCTCCTTGATCAGGTCCTTCGTCACCAGCGAATACCCGAGCTCCGCCGCCAGCGGCGCGGCAAGGCTGCTCTTCCCCGCGCCTAGCCTCCCGGAGACGTACGCAATCCTGCTCACCCGGCCCATCCTGGCACAAGCGAGCGCCTGCCCACGCTGGATCGCGCCGGACTCAAACATTTGGCACTCCCGATGTCATGCCCATGCCTGCCGGGCGCGACGCGCGGGGTGATCCGCACCCCGGACACGGCGCTGAGCGCTGTGCTGCTCGGTCGCCGGGCCGTTCCTCGCCCAGGTGGCGGGCCTGGCGGCAGTCGCCGTCACGGCCAGCCTCGCCACCCTCGGCGCCGCGGGGCTGGCCCTGCGCACCCTCCTGCGGACTACGCCTGAAGACCGAGTCCAGGTTCAGCCTGCCGGGCGACGCGGGCCGGGCGGTCGCCCGCCTAGCATCGGTGCCATGAGCACTCCTGTCCTTGCGGACACGGAAGTCCGCGCCTGGCCGGCCACGATCCGGCCCTACCTGCTCGGCGCCCTCGCGGCGCTGTCGGCCGGCGCGGCGGCCATCCACTTCGCGGTCGTCTTCGAGCACTTCTCCGAGTACACCCTGTACGGCGTGTTCTTCCTGGTGCTCTCCTGGGCCCAGCTGATCTGGCCCGCCGTGCTGCTGTGGCGGCCGTCGCGGCCATGGCTGTGGGCGGGGCTCGGCGGGAACGCCATCGTGCTGGCCGTCTACGTGGCGTCGCGCACCGTCGGGCTGCCGTTCGGGCCCGACCTGCACAGCGCGGAGAGCGCCGGCGCGCTTGACGTGACGAGCTGCGTGCTCGAAGCCCTCCTGATCGCCGGCTGCGCCGCGCTGCTGTGGCGGCCGTCGCTCGCGGACCGGCCGGCGCCGCGCCTCGGCCCCCTCGCCGCCACGGCGGCGCTCGCCGCGGTTCCCGTCGCGGTGATCGCGGCGACCACCGCGGTGATGACGCCCGGCTGGGCGGGACCAGAGGGACCGGCCGGCATGGCCGCGAGCATGGCCGCGAGCACGTCGTCGAGCGCGTCATCGTCGTCGGCGTCGCAGGCCCCGGGCATGGGCGACATGGGCAGCACCGACGGCCTGCCCGACATGCAGATGTACGGGACGACCGCGCCGCCGACCGCGGCGCAGGTGGCGGCCGCCGCGCAGCTGATCCAGCAGACGGACAGCAGCCTGAAGCGGTTCGCGAACGTGCAGGCGGCGTTCGCCGCCGGCTACACCTACGTGCTCAAGACCAACGGCGAGGAGCACCTGCTCTACGACGGCCCCAACCCCGCCTACCAGGGCCTCAACCCGCAGGACCCGTCCTCGCTCGTGTACGCGATCAACGTCCCGCACCACGCCCCGGTCCTGCTCGGCGCGATGTACATCATGGGCGGCGACCAGCAGAACGGCCCGCAGGTCGGCGGCGGCCTCACCCGCTGGCACTCGCACCTGGTCACGTGCGTCAACGGGCAGCAGACCATCGCCGGCTTCGGCGTGCAGCTGCGCGACGGCTGTAACCCGGCCACCTGGCAGGACCGCTACACGGCGCAGATGCTGCACGTCTGGGTCGTCCCCTACCCCGGCGGCGTCTTCTCCGACGACCTCAGCGCGGCGGCGACCAGCTCCGCGGTCCAGGGCGTGCTGGCGGGGCAGGGCAAGTAAGCCGGCCGGCGCAGGCCGGACAGCGTGACTCACCCTGCGGCCAGCAGCCAGCCGAGCGCGGCGGGCAGCTGCTGGTGCCACCACCAGCTGTCGTGGCCGCCGACCCATTCATGGTGGGCGTACGCCATGCCGGCCCGGTCCAGCCGCGCCGCCCACTCGCCGGTGCCGCGGCGGAAACCGGGCTCGAGCGTCCCCGCGGCCAGGTAGTGCCGGACCTGCCGCGAGTCGCGGGTGATCCGGCGTGGGACCATGGCCCCGCTGAGCGCGGCGACGGAACCGAACACGTCCGGCCGCCGCTGAGCCGCCGCGATCGCCCAGGCCGCTCCGCTGGAGAAGCCGGCCGCGGTCCACGGCTGCCGCCCCAGCGGGAAGCATCCCGCGGCCCACGGGACGACCTCCCTTGTGACGAACGCCAGGTGCGCACCGAAACGCCGCGACCTGCGCTGCGGCAGGTACTCAAGGCTGCGCAGGTCCGACGTGGGCCGCCCCTCAGAGTCATGGACGGATGCGTTGTGCACCCCGACCAGGATCACCGGCGGGGTCGTCCCGGCCAGGATCGCCGCCTCCAGCGTCAGCGCGAACGAGTGCACCGACTGCCCGTCGGCCAGCACGCACCCGGGCAGCGGCTCGCCGTCGCCCGCGCCCGGAGGCAGGTACACGGTCACGCCGCGCGCCGCGCCGAGCGCGGCGGACTCGATCACGTGCTCCTGTACCTCCCCGGCCAGCGGCACCAGCGGCGGCGCGGCGGGTGCGCCGGGACCGCGGAAGACCAGGGGCTCCCCCACGGGGCGGCCGAGCATCGTGTCACTGTCCCCGGTGACGGTGATCATGAGCGTGATCAGGGCCTCGTCCAGCCGGCGGACCCGGACCGACGCCTCCCACAGCCCGGCCGCGCCGTCAACGGGCCACAGCGGCAGCTGGATCCCGCTGGACAGTGCCGCCATGGTGGCCTCGCCCCGCCACAGGACGTGCAGCACGTCGTCTTCCGTCCAGGCGGTCACCGTGTCGTCCCCGATCCGCGCCTGGAGGGCCGGGATATCCCGCGGGCACCAGACCCGCACCAGGTCCTCGCCGTCGGGCAGCCCGCCGTCGGCGTACTGGCGGGCGGCGCGCTCCCGGTTGCCGGGCAGCAGCGCCAGGAACCGCCCGGTGACGGTCTCCCGGCCGGCCGCGGCCCGCTCCGCGTCGGTGACGAGCCAGTCCTCCCCGGCGGCGACCTGCTCACCGTGCTTCTCCCAATTCCAGACCCCGAGCCGGTCCCGGCCCGCGCCCGCCACCGCGCTCATACCGCGACTGTAGCCCGGGGCGGCCGGGGCGCGACAGCCGTGAGGCGGCTACCTAGCGGGCCTGCCGCAGCTTCGCCGTCAGGTCCGTGAGATCACCGATCACGCCGCGGTGCCGTCTGGCCCAGCCCCGCTCGTATGGCTAGCCCCACCCCGGTTACGGCCACTGACCGCAATGACTCCTCCCCCTCCCGTCGGGTTCGCTTGATGCGGTCAGTGATTCACATGGACGCCCGGCCGGCGAGCCGGGGTGCGAGATGGCGGGGCGATGACTTCCCAGCAGGTACTGGACAGGAACACGGCGGTCGTGCCCGCCACGGCACCGGTGGTGCTGCACGAGGTGAGCAAGCGGTTCGGCCGCGGCCGCGGGGCGGTGACCGCCCTCGACCGGGTGTCGCTGTCCCTGCCCGCCGGGTCGTTCACGGCCGTGCTCGGCGTTTCCGGTTCGGGCAAGTCAACGCTGCTGCAGTGCGCGGCAGGCCTCGACCAGCCGAGCTCGGGCACGGTGCGGCTGTGCGGCGCTGAGCTGGGGCGCCTGTCTGACCGGCGGCGCACGCTGCTGCGCCGGCAGCGGGTCGGCTTCGTCTTCCAGGAACTGAACCTGGTACCCGAGCTGACCGTGGCGGAGAACATCGCGCTGCCGCTGCGGCTGGGCCGCCGCCGCGTCAGCCGGGACGCTATCGCGCAGGCCGCGGCGCGCGTCGGCCTGCGCCCGGAGCAGCTGCGCCGGCTGCCGGCGCAGCTGTCCGGCGGGCAGCAGCAGCGGGCGGCGATCGCCCGGGCGCTGGTGACCGGCCCGGAGGTGATCTTCGCGGATGAGCCGACCGGCGCTCTCGACCCGTACACGGCCGACGGCGTGATGCGGCTGCTGCGCGAGGCGGCCGCGGGGACGACCGTCGTGATCGTCACCCACCAGCCGGAGGTGACCCGGTTCTGCGACCGCGCCGTGTTCCTGTACGCGGGCCGCGTCGACGCGGTCACTGACGCACCGCAGCCCGCGGCGGTCGCGGCGCGGCTGCACGCGCTCGGCGAGCGGGCCAGCGGCGGTGCCCGGTGAGCGGCGGGTGGATGCTCGCCGGGCTGCGCCGCTCCCCCGGCCCGCTGATCGGCACGCTCGCCGCCGCGGTAACGGCGGCCGCGCTCAGCATCGCGGCGCTCGGCGTCGCCGTGGCGGGCACGCCGTCACCGCTCGGCCGGCTAGCCGGCGCCGACGTCGTGGTGGCCGGCCGCCCGCAGCTGCAGGTCACCACCGGCAGCGGCGACTCCGCCCAGGCGGAGAGCGTGCCGCTGCCCGCCTACCGGGGCGTGCCCGCCGGCCTGGCGGATCAGCTCGCCCGCGTGCCCGGCGTCGCCGCGGCGGCCGGCGAGTCCGGGTTCCCCGGCGGCACCGTCCGCCCGGGCCTGGTGGACCTGGTCGCCGTCAAGGCCGCCCCCGGGGTCAGCGCGGCCACCTTGGCCGCACGGATCAGGGCCAGCCTGCCCGGCGGCACCGGGTACACGGTCGCGGACGGCGCTGCCCGCGCGGAGCTAGCCGACCCGGAGCTCGCCGTCGAGGTCGCCAACGGCCACGGGCTCGGCGCCGCGGTGATCCCGATGCTCATCATCACCGCGATGTTCACGCTGGCCGCGACGACCGCGCTCTCGGTCGACCTGCGCCGCCGCCGGTTCGCGCTGCTCCGCGCGGTCGGTGCCACCCGGGGCCAGGTGCGCCGCGCGGTCCTCGCCGAGCAGGCGCTGCTCGCGGTGGCCGGCGGGCTGCTCGGCTACCTGCCGGGCACGCTGCTCAGCATGGCCGCCGTGAGCGCGCTTGCGTCGCACGGACTGCTCCCGGCCGGGTCGACCGCGGGGACCAGCGGCTGGTTCGCGCTGATCGCCTGCGCGATCAGCCTGCCGGCCTGCCTGCTGTCCGCGCTGCTCGCGGCGCGCCGCGCCGCGCGGACCAGCCCGGCCAGGGCCGTGCGCGAGGCCCAGGCCGAACGGACCTGGCCGCATCCGGTCCGCATGCTGATCGGCCTGGCCGCGGCGGCGGGCGTGGTGGTGCTCGGCGTCCTGGGGCTGCGGCAGAACGGGCCCGGCGCCGAGATCGCCCTCGCGCTGCCGCTGCTCGCGGCGGGCATGGCGGCGGTCACCCTGCTCGGCCCGGCGCTGGCCGCCGGGACGGCGGCGCTGCTGCGGCCGCTGGCCGGCCCGGGCCCGGCCGCCCGCCTCGCCCTGGCCGGGATCAGGCGGATGCCCCGCCGCACCGCCTCCGCCGTCATCCCGGTCGCCCTCGCGGTCGGCATGATCGGCGCGATCGCCTTTTTCAACACCACCGTCGCGCACGCGGCCGCGGTCCAGTCCGGGGAGGCGGTCACCGCCGGACACGTGCTCAGCGGCACCGGC
>Ga0265337_1001517_pt1 | contig 11398 bp, 5 predicted proteins | sample 42122metaG_FD_192441 | JGI IMG/M metagenome (GOLD analysis project Ga0265337, IMG submission 192441) | Rhizosphere microbial communities from Carex aquatilis grown in University of Washington, Seatle, WA, United States - 4-21-22 metaG | ecosystem: Host-associated > Plants > Roots > Rhizosphere >... | reverse complement strand
CTCCAGCCGATGTCGGATTTATTGGGCCAGCCCTGTTGATCCAACCGGCGCAGGATATCGGCCACCAGCGCCAGACGGTCGAGGCGCTCCTCGGCCCAGTATTGGACCTCACGCAGTGGCTGTTCGTTATCCCGCAGCGCAACGGATTCGAGCGTCTGATGGGCCGCCGGCGCGGTGGACCCCTGCATCAAGCGGCCCTGGTAACGCGCCCAGCCGCGCACGATCGGCTGCAGGAAGAAGAGCATCCCCACCAGGGGACGCGACCACCAGCGCCGCTTGTTTCTGGGCAGGGGCGCTTGCGCACCGGCCGCGACGCAGACGCCGAGGGAAAAGAGCAGGCTCGTAATGGCCACCGGCAGCAGGGGATGGAATATCACCGACACCACCAATAGCGGCAGCGTCAGCAGCACGTGATACTCAAGCATGGTCGTGACCATCAGGTTGAAGGCCGGCTCGGGCGCGTAGAGGAATTGGAAGCTCGCGCTGCCAAAGAGGCCCCGGTAAATAATCGGCGGCCGGATCAGGTCACCGAGCCGGGCGCCCGTGTAAATCCGGCCGTGCCAGAGGCTGCCGCCAAAGGAATTGAAGCATTCCGGATGCTTGCGCACCAGCAAGGCCTCGGCTTCGCCATAACCCCGCTGCTGTCTCAGGTAGGCGCCGATGGTCGGCCGCCGGTAATGCCAGACAAAGGCCGGCGGGCTGAAACCGATCTTCAAGCCCGCTTGCTGCAAGCGCCAGCACAGGTCCACGTCGTCGCCCGCCTTGTGGAAGATGGGATCAAACCCGCCAACCTGCTCCAGCGCCCATTTGTGGAACGCCATGTTACAGCCGGGAATGTGCTCGGCCTGACGATCAGTCAGCATCACGTGCGCCGGTCCGCCCGGCGAAGCCATCACCGCCGCGGCCATCAGCGAGTCCTCCGGCGGCAGGAGGTTGGGACCGCCGACACCCGCAAAATCGCTCTCCAGCAAGCTCCCCACGAGGTAGTAGAGCCAGTCCTCGTCCGCTCGGCAGTCAGCATCCGTGAAGGCGATGATGTCGCCGGTCGCCGCAGCGATGCCACTGTTGCGCGCGACGGAAAGGCCGAGATTCTTCTCGTGGCGAAAGTAACGGATATTGGGGTGCGCGAAGGCGGTTTGCCGCGTCGTGTCGGTCGAGCCATCGTCCACGAGGATCACTTCATAGTCCGGGTAATTAAGCCGTTCCAGCGAGTCCAGGCAGGCTTTGAGCGTGCGCTCGCCGTTGAAACTGGCCACCACCACCGAGACCTTTGGGTAGCGCGGCAGCGTGAAATAAGGCGCCGCGCGAAACATCTTCTGCACGGCCCCAAACGCGGCCTTCGGCTTTCGGTCGCGCGTGGTCAGCCCCATTTGCCAATCCTCGATCTGCCGGCCCCCGCGCCACCAGTCGTCGGTAAAAGTGAACACGACGGCGCCGGCCAGCCCGCCGCGAAAGGCGCTTTCGATCTGCCACTCCAGGATTGCACTCTGGCGCGCTTCCCCCTCGCGCAGCGAGTCGATGCCGCATTCGCCCAGCAGCAGAGGCTTGGATTCAGCCAGCATCTGCAGGCGCGCGAGGTAACTTTCAAACGCCTGGCGCTGGTGCAGATAGACGTTGAAGCAAAGGAAGTCCACGCTTGGCGGACGCAGAAACTCGGTTGGCGGATAGTTGGTGAAGGTGCACAGGCACTCCGGGTCCGTGCGCTTCGCTTCGTGGACCAGGTCATCAATGAAATCAGCGACGGCCTCCGCGCCGCTCCAGCGCACGATGTCGGGCGGAATCTCGTTGGCGACGCTGAACGCGAAGACCGCCGAATGGCGCGCGCAAGCAAAGACAGCTCGCCGCACGGCTTCGCGCGCCTGCGCCCGCTGGGCAGCCGAGTCAAGGAAACAGAGATGCTTGTTCCACGGAATGTCGATGAGCACCTTCAGTTGGTGCTGGGCCGCCAAATCGAGAAACCATTTGGCCGGGACGTGATAAATGCGGATAAGGTTGGCCCCAAGCTCGCGGATTTGGGCAAAGTCGCTCACCGTCTGTTCCGGCGAGGCAAATGGGCGGCCGGCCGCATTCGGCGCAAACGGGCCGTACGCCACGCCTTTAGCGTAGAATTTCCGTTCGCCGATCCGGAAGAATTTGCCGTCCACGCTCACGCGGGACGCAGAGGGAGCCGCGACTGCCATGCGCTTTAGACGTGACCTGGACCTGTTTTAATCATCTTGGCGTTGCATAGCAGAGCCACGGTCGCGGGGCAAGCGAGGACGGAAAGCTGATGGCCAAAAAGTGCTTGCCTGTGGCTGCGAGCTGTCCCCTATTGCGGGTATGAAGCTCTTGCCTCACACCCGCTCATGCTTTGTCTGCGGCGAATCCAACCCCGCCGGATTGAAACTCCGCTTCGAGACGGATGGACGCCTCGTCCAAACCCGCTTTGTGCCGCGCGCCGAGCACGTCGGCTTCCGGCAGACCGTCCACGGCGGGCTGATGGCGACGTTGCTGGATGAAATCATGGTTTGGGCCTGCGCGGTGCAGACCAAACGCTTCGCCTTTTGCGCCGAGCTGAATGTGCGCTTCCTCAGCCCGGTCCGGCCGGGGGAAGCGTTGATCGCCAGCGGCGAGCTGGTGAGCAACCGGCGCGGCAAGCTATTCGAGGCCCGGGCTGAGCTGCGAAATCAGGCCGGAGCGACGCTGGCCACCGCCATCGGGAAGTACCTCCCCATCAAGCAAGCCGAGGTGGCGGAGATGGTCACCGATTTCGTCGAGGACCCGGGATGGGTCTTCGGCAAGGAGGGGTAAGCAGGCAAGGCCGCGACCGCGCGCAGGAATTAGCCGGCGCGCGGCAACCGGAGGTTACTTCACCTCGACATTGATGCTGAACCGCTTGAGCGTCGAGCCCTCGTCCAGGCTGAGCTGAGCCAGAGCTTTGTTGTAGGTGGCCAGCGCCTGGATTTCGTTGCCGCGCGCCGTGGTGAGGTCGCGCTGCATTTGCAGAACCGTGTAGGTGGTGCTCTTTCCGCTCTCAAGCTTCTTCTGTTCGGCGTCCAGAGCCTCGGCGGCGTACTCGCTGGCGGCGCGCGTGGCGGCCACCTGCTGGTAACTGGACCGGGCCTGGTTAATGTCGTTGTCGATCGTGGTCATAATCGTCTGTTCCAACTTCTTGAGCATCACCACATATTGCTCCATCGCCAGCTTGCTCTTCTTGTAGGTAGCTCGGGCGCCAATGTTGCCTATGGGGATAGTGAGTTGCGCGCCGTAGGAGTATGTAGGCCTGCTTCCGTCACCGATCTGGTAGAATGCGTCATTGAATTCGGTTATGCCCCCGCCGCCGGCGTTGTGGCCATAACTGCCCACCAAGTCCAATTCCGGGAAAAGCTGATTGTAGCTGTACTTGATCGTGACCCCCTGACGCTCTATATCGAGCTTTGCCTGGAGCAGGTCCGGTCGGTCGGTGAGACCTCGGCTCCAACTGAGCTGCCGGTCAAAGACCTGAACGGGGGCCTTGAGCGATGCGGCAGGTTGCAGGTCGATGGTTTCCCAGGCGGCGTAGTTGTCGGTGATCAGTTGCTTTAGAGTATTCGCCTGGATGGCCAGGGAACTCCTGGCAGCGATCAAGGTCGCCTGGCTCGAGGCAGCTTGGGCCTCCGCCTGCTTTTCATCGAGTGGTGCCAAGGCGCCTATCGTGACCCGCGTCTTGTTCTCTGCCACCAACTGCATGGCCAGTTCGACCGCTTTCTCCTGCACCGTGACGTTTTCACGAGCGTAAATCAGGTCGTAGTAGGCCTGCTCCACTGTGGTGGCCACGCTCATGATGTTCAACTTGAGCCCCAGTTCCGAGTACTTGATCCGGTTCTTGGCGACCTTGATATTGAGACGGGTCTGATCTATCCAAAAGTTCTTCAGTAGAGGCTGTCTTAGCTGGAGGAGTGCTTGGCCGCCGGACTGTGGGTCGGACTGCCCCACAGTATGAGCCTGACTGACGTTTCCCAAAAGGTTGTAGTTGAGCCCCCACGGCGTTAGGCCGTTCTGCACAGAAGAGTTGAAAGTGTTGTAGTCGGAGGTGTTTTGAAAGATAGGGGTGCCGGTCTTGGGATCGACATAACCGCCGCCCTGCATGTTGAAAGTGTGCGTCCCGCTAATCGAGAAATTCGGATCATATCCCGCATAGGCGGACTGCAGGTCGGCCAGCGCCATCGGCGGGTTGAAGCGCGCGATGCGCAAGTCGAGGTTTTTCTCCAACGCGCTTTGGATGCAGTCCTCCAATGACATTTGCCTGATGGCAAGCGCATTCGTCTGCGCCAATCCCACTACGCTTGTGCCTGCAACGACTAACCAGATGCCTAACCATTTCATTATCCGGGAAGATTGCGGAATCCTGAGCCCTTCGTCAAATAAACGTCGCGGATTGCTTTGCACGGAGGTTTGGACCGGGTGACCAGGTTTGCCTCACGAGAAGATCAAGCGGCGGCCCGTCGCAGGCGATCGGCGATGGCGCGCCATTCCGGGGCGTCCGGCAGCGCTTCCACCACGATCAGCTCGGCCCCCGCCTCGTCGCACTCGTGCAACTCCGCGTAGATCGCCCGGGCAAAGGCCGCGGCATCGTGGGGAATCACCGATACCCGGCCAAAACCCGTGCCGGAAGGAATGCGCGTATGGGCAATCACATGGATCTTTGGCCTTCGGACTTCGCACTTCGCACTTCGCACTTCCAGTTCCGCCTCATCCCTCCACGACCACACCACCAGCTTGGCCTTCGGTGAATAGTGCTTCTTCAGCAAACCGGGGCTTTTTAACACCTCGGGGCTTTGGCTCGCGCCCAGGACCAGCTTTCGGGTTACCGCCAGCAAAGCCTGCTCGTGAATCATGCCCGGACGCAACAGCCGCGGCGGCGAGACGGAAATATCCAGGACGGTCGATTCGAGGCCAACCTGCGACTGGCCGCCATCGACAATCAGCCGAATCTTGTCGCCCAGGGCTTTTCGCACGTGCTCGGCGGTGGTAGGTGAGACCCGATTGGACGGGTTCGCGCTAGGGGCCGCCAGGGGGAACCCGCACTCGCGGATCACCGCCTGGATAAACGGATGGCTCGGCCAGCGCACACCCACGGTTGGCCCGCCCGCCGTGACGACGCCGGGTATCTCCTTTGCCCGCGGCAGCACCAGAGTCAGCGGTCCCGGCCAAAACGCCTTCGCCAGCCGGTCAGCGAGGTCCGGCCAATGCGCGACGCAACGTTTCGCCATTTCTATGCTTGCGACGTGAACAATGATGGGATTGTGCGCTGGTCGGCCTTTGACCTGGAAAATGCGCCCGACCGCCCGCTCGTCCAGCGCGCTGGCAGCCAGCCCATACACCGTCTCTGTCGGAAGCGCGACCAACTCCCCGGCGCGCAGGAGTTCCCCTGCACGCTGCACCGCAGCTTGAAACAAGCCGGGTGTATGCGTCCGCAGAACTTCGGCAACGACAGGTGGCGTCTTATCCACAGGGGGAATCTGCCCGTAAACCCGGGCGAAGCACACGAAAAATCGCACCCTGTCGCGACTCTCCTTTTAGGCGCGGCGGGCTTTTCGCGCGGGGCCAAGGCCGAGGCATTTCGATGATGTGCAGTTTCCACCCGCACCGCCCGCCAACGATCCTGTGGTTAGCGAAAGCCGCCAGAAACAGGGCAAAAACTACCTCATGAAGCCCTCCGCCAGGTCCGGCCGGATGGGGGCGCAATGACTGAGAGCGAGAACCATTTCTCCCTCACCCGCGTAGCGCCAAGTGCAAGCGAGCGCGCCAAAAGCCAAATTCTTATCACTATTTCAAGCGGTTGGGCAGCCCCGACGCTCGCGGTCGGTCGCGCTCTGGTCGCCCGGACGAGGCAGCCAAACCGTCAAGACTTCACGGGTGAGCCACCGGTCCGAGACCGCCTCCCGAACGGCCCTGTCAAACCTAAAGCATCGGTTGACACATTTGACATCTTCATGTAAAGTATCACAAAGGGCAGTGAAAATCGTCAGTCAATATCTGACGCGGTAAAATGGTCGATTAACTCATCAAATATGTAACTCACGTTGCACCATGAAAACGAACTATCCCAACTACGCGCGACCGAATCGCCAATCGGCACAGTTTACTGTACGCCGAAGAACCACATCTCCATTATGCAGCGCATTGCTGGCAGGCTTCCTATTTGCCGGTCTTGTGGCGCAGGGAGGCAACATCCTGGTGAATCCAGGGTTTGAAGCCGATGGCGGTCACGGTAACGGCGCTCCAATTACGAGCTGGGACTTCTCCAACGGTGACACCTTTTGGATCAACGTTGACTCCTACGCCCATTCCGGGAACAACTACTACAAAGTCTGGGGACAATGGAACAACACCGTTAATTATAACGCTGTTTGGCAGGACAACAGCTCCCTGCCAACCTCAACTTATCAAGCGGACGGTTGGATGTTCACCTTGGGAACCGATAGTGTGTGGAGCGGCAATGATCTCTGTTATGGCTGGCTGGAAGTTTCGTTCCGCGATGCGGGAGACAATATCCTTGCGCTCTACAAGTCAGATATCTTTAGCGACATACAAGGCTCCGCACCTTATACGACCGACGTTTGGTATGATATGCCGATTACCAATGTCTGTCAACTAACCCCCCCGTATGCTGTGGTTGGTTCGACAAACCGGCTGGTAGCACCGACAGGAACGGTTAAGGTACGATTCCAACATACCATGTATCAGCCCGTTACTGGGGGTGGCTCCATCTATTTTGATGATGCGAACCTGAATCAGACCGGCGGGCCGGTTCCGCCGCAAATCACTCAGGTTTATCCTGGCAACCTGCTATTTGCCAGCAACCACATCAGTTTCCATGTTACCTCCGCGAGCAGCACTCCCATTGACACCAATAAGATTCACCTCGTGGTCAATGGCACGGATGTTTCCTCCGGCTGCCAGTTTTCCGGCGCAAGCTCGGATATCAGCGTGGTCTATACAAATCTGACGGTCGGCACGTGGGCCTACACCGCCTCCATCACTGTAACGGACGCCTATTCATTCACCGCCAGCGCCACGATGAACTTTGACACCGTCAATCCGGCCTTGGTCTGGGAAGCCGAGGATTATGACTTCACAAACGGCTTATACTACACTTCCCCAATTCTCTCTTCCTCACCGCAACCCAACAGTTATTATGGAACCTCAGGTGTTCTGGGCGTTGATTTTTCAGGGAATGGAAACAACGCAAGCGCACCCAACCTGTACCGGACGAATGACTTTGCGGGCATAGGCCCTGCGAGCGAGGCTGCCCGCCCAAGTTTTCTCAAGGCGCAACTCACTGATCCTGGGGTGCAGGACTATGCGGTCGGCTACATCCGAGTGGGCGACTGGATGAATTACAGCCGGAATTATCCGGCCGGAACGTATAATATCTATGCCCGGCTCGCCAGCGGCGCGGGGGCCACGGAGGTGTCGCTCCAAAACATGACCAGTGGGACTACGTTGGGTAATTTTCAGTTCAGCGGGAGCGACTGGGGCGCCTATCGTTATATCCCCCTGGTTGATGCAGACGGCAACGTGCTGCCGTTCGTCTTTGATGGCAGCAAGCAGACTTTAACCGTAACCCTGGCGAGCGGTGGCGACAACATGAATTTCTTTATGCTGGTGCCGGCGCAAACTGCCGCGCCGTTCCTCCACAATCTCTATCCCACGAACGGCGCAATGTTCGCCTCAAATACTATCTATTTCACGGCGGATGCCTCGCCGACCACCCTTGATGCGAGCGGGATCAAAGTTTGGCTGAATGGGATGGATGTGTCATCGAGCCTGATCATCTCCGGATCGGCCACGACCAAGGACGTGATCTGTCCGGTGGTCCGGTCGAACAACCTCTATACGGCGGTGATCACGGTAACGAATGTAAATGCAGGCGGCGTTAGCCGCACGCTCCAATTCGATACGATGAGGACGGATAACTTTTATGTGAAGCTCGAAGATTTCGACTATAATGGTGGGCAGTGGGATACGGCGGGCAATGGCTTGAACGCAGATGGTTACTATCAGGTCAACACTGCCATTTCCAATATTGATTACTCGCACCCTGGTGGCGGAGGCAGTTATCCTTACCGGGGGCCGGGACTGGCCACGGAGAAAACTTCGGACGCTCCGCTTCCGGGTTACTTTGCCGGTTCCGATTACGACGTTGGGAATTTCGACGCGGGGGATTGGGCCAACTACACACGCAGTTATCCAGCGGGCAAGTATTTCGTTTACGGGCGGCTCGCCGGCTATAATTTGATCGCCTATCTGGATCAGGTCACCAGCGGCGGGGTCACGACCAATCAGACTACCAAAAGGCTCGGCTCGTGGCAGGCCAACCCCAACGGCTGGCAGAGCTGGGCTTGGGTTCCGCTGACCGATCCGGGCCTCCTCGCACCGGAGATCGTGACTCTGGGAGGGACCAATACACTGCGCGTCACCTCCGGCGGTAATGTTAATGCGAACTACTTCATGCTCGTACCGGCTCAGGGTATCGCGGTCTCAGCCGCTAAGTCGGGGAGTAATGTCGTCATTTCCTTCCCGACGCAAAGCGGAGCGAGCTATCGGGTCTTCTACAAGACCAGTCTGACAAGCGGCAATTGGACGCTCTTGGCCTCCGTCGCCGGTGATGGCACGGTGAAATCTAAGAGCGACCCCGCTAATGGAAGCCCGCGGTATTATAAAGTGACGTCTCCATAGGCGAAAATCTCCACGCTGCCGGGGCTTTCAATCCTTCCGCGATCGGACGCCCCGAGCAGGGTCGGTTGATGATTGTCGGGCTGTGTAGGCTTGCTAGAGTCTGCCCGTTGAAGCGGCCGCAAACCAACCTGAAATCAGGAGACCGGAAGGGCCTCGTGGTTGCGCCGAAGGGCATTGATCGAGCGCAGCCAGCTTGCTTGCGGCCGGGCCGCGCCCGACAGTGGCTCTTCCGCGCGTTGGCGGCACTGCTGCCAGTGCTGGTCCTGGCGGCAGTGGAACTGGCTTTGCGTCTGGGCGGCTACGGCTATTCCACCGGCTTCTTCAAGCCTCTGCGCATCGGTGGCCAATCTATGTTGGTGGAAAACGACGCCTTTGGCTTCAGGTTCTTCCCTCGCGATCTGGCGCGGATGCCTCTATCGCTGCGGATGCCGGCGAAGAAACCGCCCGGCACTTATCGGATCTTCGTCCTGGGCGAGTCCGCGGCCATGGGCGATCCGGAACCGGCTTTTGGAGCTAGCCGGTACCTGGCCATGCTGCTGCGCGAGCGGTTTCCGCAGGCGAGTTTTGAGGTGGTGAATACCGCGATGACCGCCATCAACTCGCACGCGATACTGCCCATCGCCCGCGATTGCGCCCGCCGCGAGGGAGACCTTTGGATTCTCTATGTTGGCAACAATGAGATGGTCGGGCCGTTTGGGGCGGCAACGGTTTTCGGGCCAAAGGCCCCCCTCTTGTGGATGGTCCGGTGCTACCTAGCTTGCCAGGAACTGCGGGCCGGCCAATTGATCCTGCACTTGAGCCGGCGAATCCGGGGAAGCGCGCAAGCGAATTCCTGGGGGGGGATGAAGATGTTTCTCGGGAGCCAGGTCGCTCCGGAAGCCCGGGCGCGCGAGGCGGTTTATCGGAACTTTCATAGGAACCTCGAGGACATCGTGCAAGCGGGGCTCGGTTCCGGCGCCACGGTTCTTCTTAGCACGGTGGCGGTAAACCTGAAGGACTGCCCGCCTTTTGCTTCGATGCACTCTGCGCAGGCTTCGTCAGCCGACTGCGCCGCTTGCGACACGAGTTACCACGAAGGCTGCCTGGCGGAGCAGCACGGCGATTTCGGCGAAGCGGTGCAGCACTTTGAGCGGGCGGCGACGTTTGATCCCCTCATGGCCGACGTGCAGTATCGGCTGGGTGGAGCTTTGCTGCAATCAACCAACCTCGGCGGCGCCCGCGAGCACCTGCAGCGCGCATGTGACGACGACGCGCTCCCGTTTCGCGCGACCTCGCGCATCAACGAGCTTATCCGGCAGGTCGGGCAGCAGCTTGCCGGCCCCAAGCTCGTATGTCTTGATACGGCGATGGCTTTGCAGACCAACGCTCCGGAGGGGCTTTGCGGCCAGGAGATGTTTTACGAGCACGTCCATTTTAACTTCGAAGGCAACTACCGACTCGCGCGCGCCTGGGCCGGGAAAGTGGAAAAGCTCCTGCCGGTTTCCTTGCGCAGCGGGGCGATGGGGAAATGGGCTTCGCAGGGCACGTGTGAGCAGCGCCTTGGGCTGACGGACTGGGACCGGTGCCACGTAGTCGAGGACGTGGCCGGGCGCAGGCAGCGGCCACCGTTGAACGCGCACTTCAATAACGGGCAACTCTTGAAGGCGCTCTCGAACCAGGCGCGGGAGCTGAAGCGGGGAATGGACTCGAACACGGCACGGAAGCAGGCGCGGGACGTTTACGTCGAAGCGCTGCGCCTGGCTCCGGATGATTATTTCATCCGCGAGGATTTCGCGGAGTTCCTCCAGGACACCGGTGAAATCAAACCGGCAATCGAACAATGGCAGCAAGTGCGGCAGCTCATCCCGCAGGATCACGCGGCGTTCTACCAGTTGGGCCGTCTGGCCGCGGTTCAGCACCAGTATGACCAGGCGAAGAGGCTGCTCGGCGAGACCCTGGCCATGCGACCCAGTTTTGCCCCAGGCTGGTTTGAGTTGGGCTCCGTCCATGCCGCCTCCAGTAACTATGCCCTGGCCGTTACCGCGTTCGATCGCGCGCTGCGATTTGATCCGGAGAACTCGAAGTATTGGTTTTGCGATGGCCTCGCCTTGGCAATGGTTGGGCGGAGATCGGAAGCCATCGAACACTATCGCCAGGCTGCGCGACTCGATCCGAGCGACTGGAAGGCCCATTTCGAGCTGGGAGGACTGTTGGGTCAGGACGGAAACATCGCTGAGGCTAAAGCGGAATCGGAAGCCTCAGTCCTGCTGAATCCGGCGTTTCCAATTTCGCACCTAAACCTGGGTTTGGCACTGGTAAAACTGGGCAACCTCGATGAAGCGGAGCGACAATTTGAGGAAACACTGCGGTTGGAGCCTGGCAACCCGCGGGCAGCGGACCATCTCGCGCAGGTCAGGGCCTTGAAGAAGGACAAGCAGAAATAGTCGCCCCGCGGCCTGGGCGACAAGTCCAGCAAACGAGCGGACTAAGGCGCGTTGGTGGCCGCATTCATCACGGGCGGCCGGTCCAGAGCTGCCGCGTTGCAAGCTGGGCTCGGATGGGTCGCCCAGACGCGGGAGACCGCTAAAGGGCCAGAGCCAGGGTACCGCTTGGCGCGTGATCCTTCCGGCAAGCCCAGTAACCCTTCCATCGGAGAGAGCGAGGAACCGGGCTTTACTCCATAAGGGCTTGGAAATAAACGACTTGTGTTCCAGTC
>Ga0265337_1001514_pt1 | contig 11403 bp, 10 predicted proteins | sample 42122metaG_FD_192441 | JGI IMG/M metagenome (GOLD analysis project Ga0265337, IMG submission 192441) | Rhizosphere microbial communities from Carex aquatilis grown in University of Washington, Seatle, WA, United States - 4-21-22 metaG | ecosystem: Host-associated > Plants > Roots > Rhizosphere >... | reverse complement strand
GCGCAAGCAATTGCTCTCCGGGCGGCCCACCACCGACGACGGCATCAAGGACGAAATCCGCAATGGCGGCGCCGGCATGGCGGCGTACAAATACACGCTCAGCGAGGCCGACCTGAACGATCTCGTCAGCTATCTGAAGAGCGGCTGCTGCTGGAATTCCGATTCCCCGCCGCCCAATCCGCGCTTCCGCGCCAACACCGCCGGACTGACACAATGAGCGATGGCCGCTTTCCTCCCCCGTTTACGGGGGAGGTGGCCCAGAGGGCCGGAGGGGGCGCACATCCGGATGCGCTAAGCCGCCGCTCCATGTTCCAGACAGTCGCCGCGGCCGCAGCCGGGGCAGCGCTCCCCTCTCAGGCTTTCGCGCAGAACGCGCCCGCCATTGCGGAAGCCGCCGATTATGTGCGCGATCCCAACCGCTGGGGCACGCCCGAAGTCGCCGCCCTCTTCCCCGGCTTCCAGCATCTCGACATGAAGACCAAAGGCGCGATCATCCGCCTGCGCCATGGCGGCTCGGGTCCGCCGCTCCTGCTGCTGCACGGCAATCCGCTCTCCCATGTCTCCTGGTACAAATTGGCGCCGAAGCTCGCGCAGCATTATCATTTGGTCATGCCGGATTTGCGCGGCTATGGCGATTCCTCGCTGCCCGATCCCGGACCCAATCACATCAATTACAGCTTCCGCGCTTTTGCGGAGGACAACATCGAGATCATGCAGCAGCTCGGTCACGACCGCTTCTATGTGGCGGGGCACGACCGGGGCGGCCGCACCACCCATCGCATGTGCCTGGATCATCCCGAGCGCGTCATGAAAGCGTGCATCATGGACGTGCTGCCCAATTACCATGTGTGGACGAACACCTCGAAGGGCTGGGCGCTCTCGTCCTGGCATTGGGTGTTCATGGCACAGCCCGAACCCTTTCCGGAACGCATGATGAGCGCGGCCGGGGCGGAATTTTTCCTGCGCAACCGCATGGAGATTCGCGGCGGCACGGGCACAGGCTTCATCCGCGAGGTGTCGTTCAACGAATATGTCCGCGTCTTCACGCTGAAGACCATGACCGGCTCGTGCCGCGATTACCGGGCCACGGCGACCTGCGATTTCGAAATGGATACCGCCGACAAGGACCGGAAAATCGCGACGCCCACGCTGATCCTCTGGGGCGCGCGCGGGCCCGAACGCAGCAACGAATTCATCGACGTGTGGAAGCGATACGGCACCAACATGCAAGGCGCAGGCCTCCCGAGCGGCCATTACATGCCCGAAGAAGTGCCGGACCTGCTCTACGACCGGTTCACGAAATTCTTCACGTAAGCAGCGCGAGGATCAAATGACGGCCGAGTCTGAAAAAGCCTGTCATACCGCGACAACGGCTCCCCCCCGCACCAATTGCGAGACCGGCGGGGATCACAACCAATCGGCTTCAACGACGATGCGAACCACGCTCAGCCGCCGTGGATTGGTCCAGACAATCGTCGCGGGCGCAGCGGCTTCCGCCATCGCGACGCCTGCGCCCGCACAGACGGCGGCGATCGTGACGGAAGCCACAGCCGCCGATTACGCCCGCGATCCGACCCGCTGGGGCAGCGCTGAAGTCGCCGCCCTCTTCCCCGGCTTTAAGCATCTCGACCTGCGCACCAAGGGCGCGATCATCCGTGTACGCCATGGCGGGTCGGGACCGCCGCTTCTTCTGCTGCACGGATATCCGAACAGTCACGTGCTCTGGCACGCGGTCGCGGCAAGGCTGGCGCAACGCTACCACGTCGTCTGCCCGGATTTGCGCGGCTATGGCGATTCCTCGCTGCCCGAGCCCGGACCCAATCTCTCCAATTACAGCCATCGCGTCATGGCCGAGGACATGATCGAGGTGATGGAACAGCTCGGGCACCAGCGTTTCTTCCTCGCCGGCCATGACCGTGGCGCACGCGTTTCCCATCGCATGTGCCTCGACCATCCCGAACGCGTGATGAAGCTTGTCCTGCTGGACATGCTGCCGACCTATCATGTGTGGACCAATACGACCCGCGAGTGGGCGCTCGGCACCTGGCATTGGGCGTTCTTAGCCCAGCCCGAACCATTTCCCCAGACCATGATCGATGCGGTGACGCCCGAGTGGTTCCTCACGAACCGCGGCGGCATCCCCCGTCAGCGGCCCAAGATCGTAATGGACGAATTCATACGCTGCTTCACGCCGAAGACGGTCAGCGGGGCGTGCCGAGATTATCGCGCCGGCGCAACCATCAATTTCGACATGGATGCGGCCGACAAGGACCGGAAAATCGCGACGCCGCTGCTGGTTCTGTGGGGCACGCGGGGATCGCCACCCACCGATGAATATCCCACGGTCTGGCGCAAATATGCGAGCAGCCTTGTCGACATCCAGCCGCTTCCGAGCGGCCACTACCTGCAAGAAGAACAGCCCGACCGGGTTTATGACTATTTCATCAAATTCTTCACGGCGTGAAGGAGGACGGACAATGGGCATTCGAGCGAAGCGTGCGGCGCTTTCTGCGACAGCGATCTTGGCCATTGGGCTCTATGCGCTTCCGGCGAACGCCGCCAATGCGGAGCGGTTGCTCGGCGGCGCCAAGGGCAGCGTGACGAACGATTCCGGCATCCCGCTCGAAGGCATGATGGTGCAGCTTGTGGCCGCGAAGAACGGCATGCGTACCACCGCCTACAGCGATGCCGACGGCCATTACGAATTCCCCAAGCTCGATCCCGGTTCCTATACGCTGCGCATCGCGCAGCCGCGCGAATATCAGCCCTATACGAAGAAGGACGTCGCCATCAACGGTTCGCCGATGCTGGAGGACATCAAGCTCACGCGCGCCTTCAAGGCGGAGTTGCTGCCCTTCCGCAAGGACATCGCGGCGCAGATGACCGGCACCGAATGGCTGATGAGCCTGTCGGGCACCTATGAAGACAAGCGCCTGCTGACGCTCAACTGCAATTTCTGCCATTCCTATCAGCAGATCCTGCGCAACCATTATGACGAGCATGGCTGGGAGCAGATCGTCCGCCGCATGACTCACGGGGCGGGCTCACCCTTGATCCTGATGCGGCCGCAGGGGCGCTTCAACGATGCCCTCGAGCAGCAGCTCGTGAAATGGCTCGCGACCGTGCGCGGGCCGGAATCGCAGGACCCGTCCTTCATGACGCTGCCGCGCCCGAAGGGCCGTCAGACGCGCATGATCGTCACCGAATATGAACTGCCGCGCCTGGAGATGGCTACCCATGACGTGCACGGCAATGCCGACGGAAAAATCTGGTACAGCACGCACCGCAGTTCCTTTGTCGGCCTGCTCGATCCGAAGACGGGCACCGTCAAGGAATATCATGTGCCGCTGCCCGCCAAGGACGCGCTTCCCGGCACGCATTGGATTCATGTCGACAAGACAGGCATCGTCTGGGGCTCCGAGAATTGGGCGCATAACATCTGGCGCTTCGATCCGAAGACGGAGCAATTCTCGAAGGTCCATTGGGACGTGAAGGAACCCATCAACGCCCCGATGGGCGGCAATTACGCGCTCGGAGACGACGGCACCATCTGGAGCGCCCGCAACAACAAGGTGCAGGGCATCGATTCGCTCACCGGCAAGGAAGTCAAAGCCTTCCCGAGCAAGAAATTCGCCGCCACCTATGGCAGCGCCATCAGCGCGGACAACCGCTATTTCGGCGGCGGCGCATGGCCGCGCGACGGGGTCATCGTGGCCGACCTGAAGACGGGCGAGATGTGGGAGCCCGATACCGCCATCAATTCCGGCCCGGCGCGCGGCGAGTTCGATCCGCAGGACAATTATTGGGCAGGCGAGCGCAGCGGCGGGCTGGTGAAATTCGACATCCAGAAGAAACAGGTGTCCGAATACAAATCGCCCACACCCTTCACCGCCTTCTATACCGCCCGTCCCGACAAGAACGGGGAGGTGTGGGCCGGTGAATCTCACAGCGGACGCTACGCGCGGTTCAATCCCAAGACCAACGAGTGGGTGGAATATGTGCTGCCGGAGCCTTACGGCTTCGACCGCGAATCCTGGATCGACAATTCCACCGACCCGGTGACAGTCTGGTACACCGACCATGACGGCTGGATCACGCGCCTGCAGCCGCTGGATTGATGTTCGATTTTTGCCCCTCCCGATGCGAGGGAGAGGTCGCTTCGCCGAAGCGGGAAGATGCCCGCCGGTGTAACGGATTGCTCTAGGGAGGGGCTCGATGCGGATTGGTTGGAAACCTTGTGCGGCGGTGCTGGCCGCAACGCTGTCATCGTCCGTATACGCTCAGCCTTCCCCCGGCATTCCCGGCGTGGTCGCGCCGGGCGCGCAAGCAGAACTGGTGAGCGAGGCCTTCAACAACACGGAGGGCCCGGTCGGCATGCCTGACGGCAGCCTTTATTTCTCCGACACCAATGCGAGCATGACCTATCATCTCGCCCTCGACGGCAAACTCACCATCGAGCGCGTCAACACCAACCGCTCGAACGGGCTCGGCCTGACGCGCGACGGCAACATGATCTGGGTCGAAGGCGACGGCCCGCGCCTTACCATGGCCGACAAGGTGCGCGGCGGGTACCGCAATCTCGCGCCCGGTTTCCGGCTGTTCCAGCCCAACGATCTGATTGTGGATGCCAAGGGCGGCGTCTATTTCACCGATCCGGGTCCGCGCCCCGTGACGCCGGGGCTGAAGGTCTATGTGTATTACATCCCGCCCGGCAGCGACAAACCCATCGTGATCGATGATTCCGTGCCGCGCCCGAACGGCATCACGCTGTCGCCCGACGAGCGCACGCTCTATGTCGACAACACCGTGGGCACTGTCGTTTTCCGCTATGACGTGAACCCCGACGGCACGGTCAAGAACAGGCGCGATTTCGCGACGCTCCACGACATCAAGCCGGGCGAGGAAGGCTTCGGCGACGGCATGGGCATGGACAAGGACGGGCGGCTCTATGTGACCAGCCTCACCGGCATCCAGGTGTTCGACAAGAGCGGCAAATATCTCGGCACCATCAAGGTGCCGCGCCAGCCGTCGAACGTGGCCTTCGCCGGGCCCGACAAGAAGACGCTCTACATCACTGCGCGCCAGGGGCTCTATCGCCTCAACATGCTGTCACAAGGCCCCAGCCGTCCGGGAAAATAGGAGATCATCATGTCGTTCAAATCTCGTCTGATCGCAGCCGCGGCGGCGCTGCTGGCAGCGTTTGGCGCGTCCGATGCCCAAAGTCAGGGCCAGCGCGTGACGCTGTACGAAGGAGCGCGGCTGATACCGGGAGACGGCACGCCGGCGATCGAGAACTCCGCCTTCCTGGTCACGGGCGCGCAGTTCACCCGGATCGGGCGCAAGGGCGAAATCCCGCTGCCCGCCGGGGCGATGCGCGTCGATCTCACCGGAAAGACGGTGATGCCCACGCTGGTCGACATGCACGGCCATTTCGGTTTCCAGAATCTCGCCGCCGGCACCATGTCCAAGGAGAGCTTCACCCGCGATAACCTGATCGACCATTTACAAAGGCTGGCTTATGTCGGGGTCGGCGCGGTGGTGGGCGTGGGCGATCTGGTGGACCGCTCGGACATGCATGGCGGGCGCACCAAATGGGGCGACGTGCCTTTGCGCGTGCGCAACGAGGTCGTCCCCGGCGCGGCTTTGTTCAAGACCGCCGGCCCCGGCATGGCGTGGCCCGGTTCGGGCGCACAAGGCGATCCCTCGCGCGTGGATGTGTCCTATCCGGTTTCGACGCCGGACGAAGCCCGCGCGGCCGTGCGCGATTACGCGCAGATGAAGCCCGAATTCATCAAGATCTGGGTGGACGACCGCGACGGCCAGAAGAAGACGCTGACGCCCGCACTCTACGGCGCCATCCTCGACGAGGCGCACAAACTCAACATCCCCGTCGGCGTGCACAATGTGAAACTCTCCGACGCCAAACTGATGATGAAGGGCGGCATGGAGGGCTGGCTGCACGTTCCGGTGCGCGGCGGCGATGTGGCCGACGCCGAAATCATCCAGATGGTAAAGGATCGCATCGCGCGCAACGACCGGCCGAACATGTGGGTGACGCCCGCCCTCATCACCGCCTGGATGAACATGTCGGGCGGGCCGCAGCGCCCCGCATGGCTGGATGACCCGCTGCTGAAGGCGCTGTATTCGCCGGCCCAGATCGAAAGATATTGGGGCGCGCCGTTGAAGAAGATGACACCGGCTCAGGTCGCCAAAGCCAAATCCGCGTTCGACGCCGACGCAAAGAACATGATGCTGCTGCGCGCGGCCGGCATGAAAGTGGTGGGCGGGACCGACACCGGCCAGACGCGTCATCTGGTGGCGTTTCAGAATCATCTCGATCTCGAAAGCATGGTCGCCATGGGCATGTCGCCGATGGACACGATCAAGGCTGCGACCAGCGATGGTGCTGCGGCCGGCCATTTCAACACCGGTCTGGTTGCGGCTGGTCGTCAGGCCGACTTCATCGTGCTGAATGCGAACCCGCTCGACAGCATTTCCAACACCCGCAAGATCGACAAGGTGTATCTCCGCGGCGATGAAGTGCCGCGCGCCCAATACGCCGCGAAATGGGCGGCCCAACTGAAAACCGCCGCGGCGAAGTAGAGGAACGCGCATGAGCGAAAACAACGAATCCCGACGCAACTTCCTGAAGACCGCGGTTGCAGGCGCAGGTGCCGTGGCAACGGCCGCCGTGACGCCGCAAGCCGCGGCGGCGCCCGCCATGCAGATGGACCATGGCGGGGCGAAGCTCGGCGCGTTCTTCAACCCGGAAGAAGCAGCCGCCATTGCCGCCTTCACTGAACGGCTGATGCCGGGAGGGCCCGGCGGCCCCGGCGGGCCCGGCAAGCCCGGCGCGACGGAAGCCGGCGTGCTCAATTACATCGATCTGGCATTGGCCGGCGCTTATTCGGATATGCAGGAATTCTATCGCCACGGCCTTCAACAACTCGACGCCTATTCGCGCAAAACCCGCAGCGCCGCCTTCACGCGCCTCACCCCCGCGCAGCAGGACGAAATCATCACCGCTCTGGAATCCGGCAAGGCCGATGGCTTCACTTGGCCCTCGCCCCGCGCCTTCTTCGAGACGCTCCGTACACATACGATGGAAGGCATGTTCGCGGACCCCCTCTATGGCGGGAACAAGGATTTCGCCGGCTGGCGGCTCGTCGGCTTCCCCGGCGCGCAGCTGCAGTTCAGCCAGACCGAAATGCAGAGCAAAGCCGCCTATACAGGCGGCGCCATCGTCGGCCTGCAAGCCACGCGGAAGGTGTGACATGGCGACCGAGAAAACAGACGTCGTGATCGTGGGCGTCGGCGGCGCGGGCGGCATCCTTGCGGCCGAGCTTTCCAAAGCGGGGATGCGCGTGATCGGGCTCGAACGGGGCCCGCGCCTGAAGACGCAGGATTTCGAACCGCACGACGAACTGCGCTATTTCCAGCGCCAGGACCTCCGCCCCAACCCGAAGAAAATGCCCATCACCTGGCGCGCCAATGCGAATGCCCGCGCGGTACCGCTGAACACGCTGAACTACGGCGCGCAAGCAGGCGGCGGCACTGTGCATTACGGCGCGCTGTCCTGGCGCCTGCACGAGGACGATTTCCGCGCCCGCACCAACACGCTCGCCCGGTATGGCGCCAAGGCTATCCCGGAAGATTCCTCGCTCGTCGATTGGCCGCTCTCTTACGCGGACCTCGAACCCTTTTATGACCGCGCCGAATACGAGATCGGCGTTTCGGGCAAGGCCGGTAATCTGAAAGGCTCGAAAATCGCCGGCGGCAACGTGTTCGAAGCCCCGCGCCAGCGCGATTATCCCCTGCCCGCTCTGATCCCGGACCGTTCGGGCCTCATCTTCGACGCGGCGGCGAAGAAGCTCGGCTACCACCCGTTCTCGTCCCCTCGCGCCATCCTTTCGCAGGCCTATAAGGGCCGGCCCGGCTGCACCTATTGCGGTTTCTGCCAGGCGTTCGGCTGCCATGTCGGCGCGAAGTCGAGCATCCTGGTGACCAAGCTCCCCGAAGCCGACGCCACCGGCAATTTCAAGCTTTTGACCGGCGCCATGGTCTATCGCGTCGACAGCGACAATACGGGCCGCGCGACCGGCGTTTCCTATTACGGGCCGGACGGTTCGGAAAACACCGTCGAAGCCGATCTCGTGATCCTGGCGCCCTTCACCTATGACAACACGCGGCTTTTGCTGCTGTCGAAGACGGCGAAATTTCCGGACGGGCTTGCCAATTCGAGCGGCTGGGTGGGCAAAGGATTCATGACCCATATCCGCGCGCGGGTGCAGATCGCCTACGACAAGGAATCGGTCAACGTCTATATGGGGCCGAGCGCGCAAAAGCATTCCATCGACGATTTCAACGCCGACAATTTCGATCATGCCAATCTCGGCTTCATCCGCGGCGCGCAAATCTCCATTGGGCCGGTTGCGCTCGAAGGCGGCCCAATCGGCGCCGTCACGATGAACCCGCCGCCGGGAACGCCGCGCTGGGGTGCGGCCTATCGCGATTTCTTCGCCAAATACTATACCCGCCATGCGGCCATCGCCGCCCAGATCGAGGACCTGCCCTATCCCCATCAGACCATCGATCTCGACCCGAATGTGCGGGATGCCTGGGGTCTGCCCGCGCCGCGCGTGACCTACGATTCACGCCGGCCGAACGAGAACGCGCGCATGGAATTCATGGCGCGGAAGATGGAGGAGATGGGCCGCGCCTCGGGCGCCGATCTGGTATGGCGCTCACCCGAAACGGGCGGCGCGCCCGGCGGCCATCACATGGGCGGCACGCGCATGGGAAGCGATCCGAAGAATTCGGTGGTGAACCGTTACGGCCAGAGCTGGGACGTGCCCAATCTGTTCCTGCTGGGAAGCTCGAATTTCCCGACCATGGGCAGCGGCTTCAACCCGACGCTCACCATCCAGGCGCTCGCCTATATGAGCGCGGATGCGATCGTGAACCGCTATCGCAAGAGCCCCGGCCCGCTGATTTAGCGCAGGCGATATTTGCTAATTCCCTGTTGTCATCCCGGCCAGCGCTGCACCGGCAGCGCGTGAGCCGGGACCTACCGAGACATCGGCTCCGTGGGTCCCGGGTCTCGCGACTTTCGCCGCTCGCCCGGGATGACAAGCCAATACGTGCTATCGCCCGTCCAGCAGGTCGCGGATCATGTCTTCGCCTTCCGGGCTGTAGATCCAGGATTCCGCTTCTTCCTTGCTCGCGAACTGCAGCGGCACCCGGTGCGGCTTCACCCGCTCCGGCGCGGGTATCAGCACTTCATAGGTGCCTTCGAAACGCATATCCTTGGTGAGTGCCGCATAAGGCGGCGGCAGCTCTCTCTGCTTTTTCTTCGCCATGGCAATTCCTCCGGATCAGGCTGCGTAAGCGCGTCCACGATTGTCGCGTGGACGCTGATGGGAACGGGCGTGTTTGTTCCTGGGTTCCTGCTTTTCGGACCGTGGAGCGGGGGGAGCGTTGCGATCTCCGCCCATTGCGGTCAGCGGCTGCTTCACCAGCCGCTCGATGGCGCGCAGCGAATCCCGTTCGGCCGGGTCGCAGAACGCAATCGCAATGCCGCCGGCGCCCGCGCGCGCCGTGCGTCCGATGCGGTGAACATAGCTCTCCGCCACGTCGGGCAACTCGAAATTCACCACATGGCTGACATCGTCGATGTCGATGCCGCGCGCCGCGATATCGGTCGCCACCAGAATGCGCGCGCGTCCGGCGCGGAACAGTTCGAGCGCACGCTGCCGCGCGTTCTGCGATTTGTTGCCGTGGATCGCTTCGGCGACATGGCCCGCCTTCTCCAGATGCTCGGCCACCTTGTTGGCGCCGTGCTTGGTGCGGGTGAAAACGATGACGCGTTCCATCTTGGGATCGGCGAGCAGCTTCTGCAGCAGAGCGCGCTTCTCCTGCGCGGCCACGAAGTAGACACGCTGCTCGATCTTGTCCGCCGTCACGGTCGCGGGCGAAATGTCGATCCGCTCGGGATCGCGCAGTATCTCGGCCACCAGATGGGCGACTTCCCCCGGCATCGTCGCGGAGAACAGCATCGATTGACGCTGGCGCGGCAGATGCGAGACGATCCTTCGCACATCGCGGATGAAGCCCATGTCGAACATGCGGTCGGCTTCGTCGATGATGAGCGTCGTCACCGCGTTGAGCCGCACATGTTTCTGCGCAACGAGATCGAGCAGGCGGCCCGGCGTCGCCACCAGAATATCGACGCCCTGGCGCAGCGCCTGAACCTGCCGGTTCTGATTCACGCCACCGAGAATGACCGCATGGCGGAGCTTCAAATGGCGCCCATAGCTGCGAAGGGATTCGTCGATCTGGATTGCGAGCTCGCGCGTTGGCGCCAGAATGAGCGCGCGCGGCGAATGCGGTACCGGGGCGACCCGCGGGTCGGCCAGACGCTGCAGCAGCGGCAGACCGAAGGCGGCCGTCTTGCCGGTTCCGGTCTGCGCGATACCGAGAACATCGCGGCCGGACAGAATAACGGGAATGGCGCGGGCCTGGATCGGTGTAGGAGTGGTGTAGTTTTCGGCCGTCAACGCACGGCGGAGCGGCTCGGCAATGCCGAGCGATTCAAAAGTCGAATGAGTCACGAGTTATCCTTGTTGCACCAGAACAGCAAAATGCGGGTTCTTCGGCGGTTGCCGTCTTCCACGCACATCTGGAGCGAACGGTATGTTGGAAATCCACCCCGCCGTGACAGGCGCTTTTGTATTTATACGCCGTCGTGCGACCGCGAGGGTGTGCTGCCTATATCGGGGAGAGCCTGTTCAAGTCAACCCCAAACCAAACATTATATTGCGGTGCGGCATAGACGTTTGCTTCATGATTCCGTCATTCCGGCGCGCGCGGCCTTGCGTTTTGCGGCCTGCACCTCGTTTTCGAGCGCCGCCAGAAAGCGTGAGCGGTCCTTTGCGGTGAAACCGGGATTGAAGGTCTGGCCGCCGGTTGCTTCGCGCAGATGGCGGTGGAGATCGCGCATACCGAGCGCCATGCCGATACTGTCTTCGGTGAACTTCCGGCCCGACGGACCGAGTGCGCAAGCCCCTTTCTTCAGGCAGCGCGCGGCGAGCGGAATGTCGGCAGTGACCGCAATATCGAACGGCCCGATGCGATCGGCGATCCAATCGTCGGCCGCATCCGGGCCTTCGGCCACCACGGTTGTGCGGATGCTCGGATTGGCGCTCGGCCTGATGCCGCCATTGCTGACGATATGAACGATCAGCCCATGCCGGACGGCCACGCGTTCGATCTCGCCCTTCACCGGGCAGGCATCGGCATCGACAAAGATTTCGGGCATTGCGAACGCGCCGCGCGCGCCTAGACGGCGTTGTTCTCGTTCCAGCGGATGGCTTCGCGCAAGAGCTCGGTAGCGTTGGCGAGCTT
>Ga0265337_1001513_pt1 | contig 11407 bp, 3 predicted proteins | sample 42122metaG_FD_192441 | JGI IMG/M metagenome (GOLD analysis project Ga0265337, IMG submission 192441) | Rhizosphere microbial communities from Carex aquatilis grown in University of Washington, Seatle, WA, United States - 4-21-22 metaG | ecosystem: Host-associated > Plants > Roots > Rhizosphere >... | reverse complement strand
TGTGACTGATTTCTCGGCCATGAACACGCCCATCGGCCCGGCCGCCCAGGTGAGCGTGGATACTAACGGCCATTTCCTCGCGAATGGCCAGCGCGTCCGCTTTCTTGGCGTGAACTTCGCCGGCGATTCGCCGTTCATGCCGACGAACAAGGCCGATGCCGTCGCCGCGCGGCTCGCCAAGTTCGGCGTCAATTGCGTGCGTTTTCATCACATGGACGCGTCGTGGGCTTACAACGGCGGGATCCTGGCCTACACCACGACGAAGAGCACCAACTTCAACGCCAGCCAGCTTGAGAAAGTTCACTTCGTCGTCTCGCGCCTCAAGGCACACGGCGTTTACTCAGACATCAACCTGCTCGTGGGGCGGGAGTATCGATCCGCCGACGGCCTCGGCCCAAACGTCACCACGATGGACTGGAAAGACTCCCATATTCTCGGTTACTTCAACGACACCGCGCTGGCGCTGCAGAAAGATTACGCCACCAAACTGCTGACACCGACGAACCGCTTCACCGGCGTGCCGCTGGCCAAGGACCCGGCGGTGGCCTTCGTCGAGATCATCAATGAGAATGGCATCATTCAGAAATGGTTCGACGGCGGGCTGGACCGATTCCCGTCGGACTACGCGGCGCAAGTCCAAACGCGTTGGAACGATTGGCTCGTCGCGCGCTACACGAACGACGCCGCCATGCTCGCCGCGTGGAACGTCATCAACCAGCCGCTCGGCGCGAATCTCATCCCCAATGGCGCCTTTAGCAACGCCCTGACTGGCTGGGTCGGAGAGCAACACGACACCGCGAAGGCAACCTTCAGCCGCACGTTCGACTTTACCAACAGCGCGCCTTCGGCACGAATCGTCGTGACACAGGCCGGCAGCGCGACGTGGCATGTGCAACTGAATTACCCGGGCCTGCCCGGCACCAACGGCCAACCGTACACGGTTTCGTTCTGGGCGAAGTCGAGTCCCGCGACGAACTTCGACTCATCGGTGATGCAGGCACACGCGGATTGGCTGGGTGCGGGTTACGGGCAAGGCTTCACACTAACGACCGGCTGGCAACGGTTCACGAACACATTCCAATCGAATATGACGGACAGCAACGTGCGCGTGAACTTCGGCGGCATGGGTTTGGAACTAGCGACGTTCTGGGTGGCCGACGTGCGCCTGCAACCCGGCGGCCAACTCGGCATGCTGCCGGGCGGAGCGTCCCTCGCGGCGCACACTGTGCCGAACCTTCTCTTCTCCGGCAGCGGCTACACCGGCACCGCCGAGGCCCGCAAGGATTGGCTGCGTTTCCTCCGCGACCTCGAATACCGGTACTACGACCTCATGGTCGCGCACCTCCGTGCCAGCTGCGGCTACAACGGCCTTATTTTTGGCACGATCATGGCCAATAGTCCCGCCACCGCGCAGAGCCGGCTAGACGTGATCGACGGCCACGCCTACTGGCAACACCCGCAATTCCCCGGCATACCATGGGATTCGGTCAACTGGTTCCAACCGAACGTCTCCATGGTCAACACGCTAGGTGACGACAACACGCTCGCCGGCCTGGCGCGGCAACGGATCAAGGGCAAGCCCTTCACGGTCACCGAATACAACCACCCCCAACCGATGTATTACGGGGCGGAGGCGCCGCTGGTGCTCGCGGCCTATGGCGCGTTGCAGGATTGGGACGGCCTCTGGATGTTCGATTACGGCCCGGGGCAAGACGGCACGGCGACGATGGGCTACGCGCGCGGCTTTTTCGACACGGCGCAACATTCCGGGAAGATGGCCAACCTGCTCCTCGCCGCCAACCTCTTCCGCCGCGCCGACGTCCGCCCCGCCGCTCAGGAAATCACGATGGCGCTGACGCCGGACAAGGAGATTGACCTGCTCGCCAATGCCTGGGCGTGGGGCGTTTTCTCCAGCAGCCAACTCGGTGTCTCTGGCAAGTTTGCCTTCACCAATCGACTCAGCGTCAGCGTAGGCGCGAACGTCGGGGGTCTGACAAATCCGCCGCCCGCGCCGTCCGGCAGCATGCTCACCAGCGACACCGGCGAACTAAAGTGGGATCTTGCCGCTGCCGGCAGTGGTGCCGTCACGATCAACACGCCGCGGACCAAGGCCGTCCTCGGCTACGCCACCAACCGGATTTGGACTTTGGGCGAACTGACTCTCGCGCCCGACTCGAACCAGCTCGGCTGGTGCACGCTCGGTGCGACGCTTACTCGCGGCAGCAGCTTCACCAACAACTGCACCGCACTTGTCGTCGCCAGCGGCTGGTGGGAAAACACCGGGCAGGTGTGGAAGAACGCCAACAAGGACTCCGTCGGTAATCAATGGGGCGGCCCACCCATGCTGATGGAAGTCGTGCCGTTCAAGCTCACGCTGCCAGCCGGCACGAATCGTGTCTCCGCCTGGGCGCTCGATGAACGCGGCCAGCGGAAGGCGACCCTCCCGGTCACTGGCACGAGCACAAACGCCACTATCACCGTCAGTGCCGGCGCAAGGTCCATCTGGTACGAACTTGAAGTCGCGCCCTTCCTCGTTGGCTTCGATCTCTGGCGCTCGACAAATTTCACCGCAATGGAGTTGACCAACGCCGCCATCAGTGGCGAGAGCGCCGCGCCGGCTGGCGATGGCGTTTCCAACCTGGAGAAATACTACCTGGGCCTGCCCGCCAAGGCGATTGCGCCATCCGACCGGCTCCCTCAGGGAAGCTTGTCGGCCGTCAGCAACCTGCTCCACCTCGCGCTGATCTACGAGCGCGACAAGGCAGCACTGGACGTGAATGCCTTTGCGGAGGTTTCTGCCGATTTGGCCGGTTGGCTTTCCGGCCCATCCTACACGGAGACGGCCGATGTGACCGACCTGGGCGTGCGCGAACGCGTCACCGTGCGCGATCGCACACCCATCAGCGCCGCCCCGGCCCGGTTCATGCGACTGCGTCTCCAGCGGCAACTCCCGTGATGATCACTAACAGCCTCCAACACTTCAAACCACGTTTTCTCCGAGGACGAGTTCCGAGACGCGTTTTTCCTGTCATTAATTTCGGCGACAAGACGGCTTGCCGCTGCTCCTGTTAACCTCACTCCTGGCATTGAGCTTTGTTCACACAACTGCGGCCCGGCTTCTGTTTCTCGTGCTGTTCGCCCCCCGCATGGCGGGGTCCGCAACGGTGGTGGAAGTGCTCCCCTTGACCGACCGGGTAGTGATGGTTCACTTTGGCGAAGGCCGGGTGATCCATTCCCAACTGGGCCAGCCTTGGGGCCAGGAGACTGTGCAGGTCAGCCCGCTGGACACCGCCGCAGCTTCTCGGACCAACAGCTACCTGGTTTCCAGCACCAACGACGCCGCTTACGCAGCGGCTTTGCGCCCCGTACGGGTTGGGCGGAAGAGCAAGGGCACGGACTTTGCCTGGAGCAACGTCAGCCCTTACTGCAGCTGCGAGCACTGGCTTTATCTGACGCTGCCTCAGCCCATGCAGCGCGGCAAGACCTACACGATTGACACAGCCGCCCTCGCCACCAACGGAAGGTATTGGGCGCTGACGTTCGACGAAACGCGCTCCCGCTCCGAAGCGATGCATGTCAACCTGCTCGGGTACGTCCCCGACGCGCCCCAGAAATACGCATACGCGTTTCACTGGATGGGGGACCTGGGTTCGCTGGATCTCTCGGGCTACCGGGGACGATCATTTCGTCTGATTGACCAGCAAACTGGGGCGACCGCGTTCACCGGCCAACTCGCCTTCCGCAAGCCTGCCACCCAGACGGAAACCGGGCAGGCCGCCGACACCCCGAACGGCAATTTCCTCGGAGCCGACGTCTATGAGTGCGACTTTTCATCCTTCACCCGGCCGGGGACATATGTGATCGCGGTGGATGGCATCGGGTGCTCCTTTTCGTTCCAGGTGAAATCGGACGTGTATCGCGAGGCCTTCCGCACGGTCATTCGCGGCCTGTACCACAATCGCAGCGGGGTCGAACTCAAGGCGCCGCAGACCACTTTTTCCCGCCCGGCGCCGCACAACCCGAGCCTTACACCCGGCTTCACCAACAAGCTTCTTTATACCTCCGTGCGTTTTGCGGAGTGGGGCTCGGAAGGAGGGGATGCCGCGACGTTGCTGGCCAAGACCAAGGGGCCGATTCAATCCGCCGGTTGGTACCAGGATGCGGGCGATTGGGATAGCTACTATTCGCACCTGAGCGTCGCGCAGATGCTGCTTTTCGCCTACGAGATGGCACCGCGCAACTTTAGCGATGGTGAACTGAACCTGCCAGAAGGCATCAACGGCGTGCCGGACGTGCTCGACGAAGCGGCCTGGCTGCCTCGATTTCTCTACCGCTTGCGCCACGAACTGATAGCCAAACATTACGCCAGCGGCGGCGTTGGGCTGCGCATTTGCGGGGATGCCTTCGGCTCGGACAATCTGAACAACACCCTCGCCGGTTCCTGGCAGGACACCAACCGCACCTGGGTCGCGTCGGGAGAAGATCCCTGGTCCACCTACCGTTATGCGGGGGCCTGCGCCCACCTGGCTTATTGCCTAAGTCTGACCAGGGCACCGGACCCGGAGGGAATTGACTGGGCCGGCGAGGCCATTGCCGCCTATGCCTGGGCCGCAACCAATACACTGACCGGCGATAACACCAATACCGTCCTCGGCCCCTTGGCTTATCCGCGAGCCTACGCCGCCGCGGCGCTGTTTCGCATCACCGGGGCCAAGGCTTATGAAACCCAGTTCAGCAATGATGAAGCCAGCGTCACCTCCACGACCGTTCTAGCGCAAGGTGACGCCGCCTACCCGGTGATGCTCTACGTCCTGGGCGGCGGCGCGGCCAATTACAACTCGACTCTGCTCAACCGGATGCGCTCGGCCCTGCTGGCGACAGCCAATGAATACGCTATTACCACTTCGTCCAAACGCTCACTGCGCTGGGGCGGCAACTTCTGGATGCCGATGCTGGTCGGCCAGCAAACCGCGCCGGCCATGCTCGAAGTCGCCGCCGGCTATGCCGTGGCAAGAACCACTAATCCCGCCCAAGCCCAGCAATACCTCGGGATTCTCTACACCACCTGCGACTACTTCCTGGGCGGGAACTCGCTCAACATGACCTGGGCGACCGGCCTGGGGGTGCGGCACCCGAACCAGGTGTTTCATATTGATTCGTGGTGCCTGGGCTATCATCCGGGCATCATTCCTTACGGCCCCTGGCGCACCGAAACCGCCAAACCCACCTGGGTGACTGACCACGATTGGCCGAACCTGACCGTCTATCCGGCCATCACCAATTGGCCTGGCAACGAGCGCTGGTACGACAACCGTTGGTCTCCCATGAACAGCGAGTTTACTATCAGCCAAACCATTGCCCCCTCAGCGGCGATTTTCGGCCTGTTGTGCGCTCCCGGCCTGGCGGCCCCCGTCACTCCGCCAGCCGTGCCCATTACCATCACCAACACTCTGACAAACGCCCTGTTGCTCCGTTGGCCCTCAGAATCCACCGGCGGTCTTGTGCTTCAGCAAAGCACGAATCTCAGCGGCGCCAATTGGATTGCTGTCCCCCAATTCCCTGCCGACGACGGAACCAATAAGAGCGTGCTTGAGACTCCCGCCTCACCGATCCAGGTGTTCCGCCTCAAGTGGCCTTAATGATCAGGTCCTTGTCTCCCGCCGTGACAGTCCAGCCACCCTTGGGGAAATTCGAGGCGCCCCTGCCCACCAACGCCTTTAGCGACTGCCCCTCCACGAACCCTGATTGTCTCCGGACTCAGGGGCCGGTGATCCGGAGGCGGACAAAGCGGCTGGCGGAAGACGTCAGCAACGTTGTGTACATGTACTTTACTGACTCAGTGCCGTCCAGGCACGGCTCGGTCGAAAGCAGTTGAAAGACATTGGTGGGAGCGGACCAGTTGCGCAGATCGCTGCTGACCTCCCAGGTTAGGTTGGCGTCCTGCGCGCCCGGGGCCATGCGGAAGGCCAGCGTCAAACGCAGATCCCCATTGACGCTCTCAATGGCCGCAACGGGTTGCGGGTGCGCGGATGCGTTGTGCGGGTCGAGCCCAAAGGTGTATTCCAGGAAGTTGCACACGCCATCGCCATCTGGGTCGGCGCTCGGACCGGAGATGCTGTTATTGGTTGCCGACGCGGTATCCCAATAGAGGGCGCGCCAAGCGGCGTAGGACTGCTGCGGCGCGACCCCGCCGGGCAGCCCCCCGGGCACGGCCGAGGCGGTCCAATTGGCTGGCTCTGCGGGATTGGGATTGCTCCACGGCTGGCGCAGCACTAGCGAGGGGCCATCTCCGTCCGCGGTAGCCGGCCAAGGCGCGCTGGTTCCGTAGGTGAAGTCGTGCAGGACGACGTTGTTGCTGGCGAGGAGTTGCACCCGCTCGGCCCCGTTCGAGAAATTACCCGTGTATTCACCGGCAATCAGCGAATCGCAGCCATGGCCATAGCGGAGTTGAAAGGCTTCATGATTCTTCACCGCCAGCACGCTGGCGCCTTGGCTGAGATAGCGGAAGGCGCCGCTGGTGAAGTCGAAGGTAACGCCCAGCGTGAACCGCACCCCAGCCAGGTCCACGGGCGTAGAACCGATGTTGAGCAGGCGCACAAACTCGAAGTCGTCTGCGTTGCTGAAGCCCGCTCCCAGTTCCGCCGCCGTCGCGTGCGGCGGATGATACATCAACTCCGCCAGAACGAGATTATTGGACGAAGCCGGCACCGCGGCGGGGGCGAAGGTCGCTTCGGTCAGCGGACTCCACTCGCTGGTGGCATTGTTCTGCGCGCGGGCCTTGACCCGCACCACTTGAGTCAAGGTCACCGGACCGGTGTAAGTTTGCGCCGCCGGGTTCCGGCCTCCGCCAACCAGGCGCGGATCGCTCCCGTCGAGCGTGTAATACAGGGCGGCCGTTTGGCCGGGAGCCGTTACGGAGGAGGTTATCGTGAGGGCGTAGCCGGGCGGCACTGAGCCGCCATACTGGCCGAAGATAGGTGGTTCGGTGACCGGCCATAGCGCGGCATCGCGCAGCATCTGGCGTCCGGGCGCGGACCCCAGTAGATAAGAGCGGCGTCCGCTGCCGGCGGCAGTCCAGGTGTTGAACGCGGATAGATCCAGCGTCTGACCCGTGTTGTATTGGACGAGCGCGCCAGCCTCCTGGACCAATTCATCCAACTGCTGGCGGAAATGGGTCTTAAGTGGGCCGGCGCCGTCCGGGTCGCGGTCGTCAAGGATGCCGCCGTTGAAGAAATGGTAATTGACACGATCGGCGAAGCGAAGCCGAAACTCCGGGCTGGAGGCTAAACGGCGGAAGATGCGGGCTACATCCAACCAATAATTAGCATTGGTGGACGGCACAACAAGGTCGCTAGTGATAGTGTTGTAAGAAACCGGGTGGGCATAGCCGATCGCGTTGAAAGCCCCCTCGGCATCCCATACGGCGAAGCGGAAACGGCTGTTCAGTCCGGTGGAGCGCTCGCGAGCGATCACAAAATTGTTTCCGGGCCAGTCCCACATCGCGCTGTAGATGTTGAGCAGGTAGTAATCCGCCGCATTATCAACATCGAGCTTGTTCGTGACGGCGCCCCAATTCGTCAGGTTCGTCAAGTTCTGGTCGAGTGCTGTCAGCAGTTGGTTGAAGACCGTGTTGTCGCCGTCCACCCAGGTCCAAATGTAATCCACGTCCCATGAGGCTTGGCTGGCGTAATGGACCTGGAAGAAGGGCTCGCGGAAGCGCTCGCAAAGGTTAAAGACACCTTTGTAAACCGCATTGACGTACAGCGAGCAGAACAAGCCGCGCGCCCCCACGTGCCCCATATCCAGCCACAGCCGCCGCACCAATTCGTCGGTGATGAACGGGTTGCCGATGTCGTTCTTGCCGGCGCGCAAACGGAGATGCTGGAACTCCCTGACCGGATAGTTCGTGAACAGGGGGTAATCGAGCTGTCCCGAGCCAAAGTCGCCGGCAAAGTAGAGGTTGAAGGATGGCTTTTCCGTGTAATCCCACCACGGCTGCCAGGGTGAATTGGTGGCACCACTCATTTTCAACCGTGGCCGGGAGAAACCGCTCACGCTGACGCGCAGGCCGATGTCCGTGCGCAGGGGCGACTGGTTGGTGGGATAAAAGCCCGGCGGGAAATAGTATTCGAGCCGCGCCGCGCGCTCGAACGGCGGTCCGGTACCGAGCACCTCATTATAGCTCTGCGGTCTGCTGGCCTGCCAGAAAGCCCCGACGCTCACCGGGATGAAGGTTCCGCCGACAATCGCCAACAGGCCGCTGGGCGCATAGAAGTTCCGGCCCGCGTCTCCTGTAAAGATGAGTACCGGCGCGTTGGTCAGCGACGCCGGCTGTTTGAGCAAATAGGTGTGCGTCTTGACTTCCGAGGGCAGCCATCCCGGCAGGAACGCCGCCGCCCGCACAACCCTTCCAGTCTTGTCGTTCGCCTGAGTCAGGATAATCGGATTGGTGTAAACGATGCCGTTGGAATCCGTCGGCTCCGAGGCGTCGAGGGTGTAGCGGATGAGACTGCCGGCCATCGCGTCTCTGAGGTACAGCACGAGGGATTGGGTCCGGTAAATGCCGCCGTGCAAGTCCAGGCCGCAGGCATCCTGAAACTGCGGCGGGTCAACCTGCGCGGCATAAAACGGACCGGCATTGTTCGTTCCGGGAGTGGCGGTGCTCAGGAAACCAAATGCGGCTGGGTTGGCGGGGTTGCGGCCGTAAGAGCAAGACAGGACTTGCGGCGGATAGCCGCCGGGCAGGCCGTCCACAAATTGGCTGAGTTTGTCAAACAGCGCAAGATACTCGCCCTGCGCATCAAGCTTGAAATTGGTGTGCAGCCGAGTGGCCGGACCCGCCGGCGCATTGGCCTCATCGCGATTATCACACAATACCAGCAAATAGGCGCCGGCCGGCAGCACGGTATTTGTGGGGAAGTGCCACTTGCCGGGCAGGTTCGGGTCATCCGTCAGGCTCCAGCCCCCAATGTCAACGGTGGCCGCCCCGTTGTTGTAAAGCTCGATCCAATTCGAAAACTCCGCCGGCTGCTCGTAATCATCCTCTTCACCCGCCGGCGGCGTGTAAGATTTGGTTACCAGGCCCATATCCACGACGCCGCCCGAAGGCTCGGCCCGACCTACGAAATACCGCCAGGCGCCGCCGGCGGCGCCATAGCCGATGAGGGTAGCTGGCGGGTCGCCGCCTAATTGCAGCCCCGCATTGATCCGGAACTCCGGAGTTGGCGTGTGGGCGGTAATCTGCTCTGGCCAATTCGTGGTCGAGGGCTGCTCCGCGTTGTGGGCCTGGATGGCCAGGACATTGCTGCCCGAGACCAGCCAGGCGCTGGCGGGACCAACAGCGAACTGGACCACGTTGGTAGTGGTGCTGACGTTATAGGCTGGTTGGATGGCGAAGATGAAGTGATTAGTCGGTCCGCAGTTGGCGCGCGCGGCTTCCCGTCCGTTGAGGTAGGCTACAAAGCCGTCGTTGTACTGTACCGACAGGACAAGCACGTTCGTCGAGGCCGCCTGGGCCGCCGTCGCCTGAAATCCCTTGCGCAGGTACAGCGAAGGGGCCAAGCCCTTCATCTGGGAGGTCAGGTCTGAGCTCAAGCCCGTAAAACCATAACCGGCGGGGAGAAAAATGCTGCTCCAACCAGCGGCATCGAAACTCGATTCCACCCACTGCGCGCCGGAGCCCAGGCGTGGAACCCCTCCAGCATCCCACGAGAGGCGTTGCTCACTGGTCGCGGCCACCAGCTCATTGATGAGCACTGCGGCCTGCGAGGTCCCGCCATAAGCTAGCACCACCGCTGCCAATGCGATCGGCATTATCGCCGCTGGGCCCATGCGTGGGAGAGACTCGAAACAGATCACCTTCGCGTTCATAATAGTCATTCACCACAGCCGCTTGTTTCGTTCTCGGCCCGGCAGACTGCCATTGGACACCATTTAGCCCCGCGCGTCACGTCAGCTAAAATGACGACAAAGTCTGCGGGCGGCCTTCGGGCTGACGCAGCGACCGCGCAACTCTGGCCCAGGGACGAGTTCGCACGGTGTCCCAGGCGATGCGCCGATCTGGTTTTGCCCGTTGCCCCATCTGGCCGTTGCCAAAGGAGAGGCGTCGCTTTCGAATCCTCCCGGCGGGTATGCTGGTCGCGCCAAACCAGGTTAGGTCTTAGCGAGTGACAAGATAGTACAGCGTGGCCGGCTGCAGCTTGATTTGGTTCCCAGAGCCGCAAGCCCCGATAGTATAGCCGTTGAAATCCAACGCCGTGACCTTGAGCTGCGCCGCGTCAGCGCGCTTGAATCGGACCGTCCCGTTGAGTTCTTTGACCTGCCACGGGTCGGTTCCTATGTTGGTGATGCGTTTGACGCCCTCGCCCACTGTCTCTGTTTGAAAGCCAGACGCCTTCTCCTCCGACATGACTTGCAGCAGGATCTTGCCGGATTGGGCCAGCGGTTGGTCGTCGAGCGAAACCGCGACGATGTGCCCAAGTTCCATCTCCGACGCGATGGTCAGATCCCGGGTTTCGACCTGACCGGCAGCTTGCAGCGCGCCACTCACACCTTGGGCGCGCGCGGCATTGATGCTGAGCACACCCTTCCCATAATCGAGCTTCAACTCGCCGGTGCTGCTGGTCACTGTCTGCTTGGCGTGATCAATGAGCGGCTTGAGGTCGCTCACCTTCATCGCGCCCTGCCCAGTGACGAATTTCACGTCGGCCCGCCCAGCATAGTGCAGCAACGGATCAAGCCGCGCGCCGGGCTTGTATTCCGCGCCGCTCGGAATGTCCTTCAATCGGAGTTCATCCAGCGCCGCATCCTGCGGCAGCGGCGTGCCTTCCAGGCGGAGCAGGGCCTCCCGGCTCAGACGGATATCTGCCAGCACGCTGCCCGCGGTTACCATTCCACGCCGGAAAATGAGCGCCGCCGCAGGAAACTGCCCCATCATCGCGGGCGTCATCAGCGTCCACGGCTGCATCCAATAATTCGGCTTCACCGCCCAATCGCGGCTGTCGAGCGCAAAGTGCACAATCGCATCGCTGTGCTGCAATGCGCCATACACCGCCAAGTACAACGGTGCTTCACTCCGGAACCTGTTCGGTCTCTCCCAGGTCGTCTCCGAAATCATGGAGGGCTTGCCGTCGTAATGCATATCCATCGCCGGATGCACGAACTGCCTGGGCTTGCCCGGTTGTTCGGCATCGAACCGCAGGGCGCTGCGCTCGGTATAGGTGTGCCCATTGCGTAGCGACCATGCCGCGTTCTCCCCTTCGTGGTTGCAGCCGAAATAGCCGTGCCGATCAATAAAATCCCCGCAAGTGTAGCTCAGCCTCTCCAACGGCCCGAAGACTTGCGGGCTGGCGGTGGCCCAGTTCGACGCTGTAATCGGCCCCTTGAAGCCCAGCTTCCGCAGAAAGGC
>Ga0265337_1001512_pt1 | contig 11408 bp, 11 predicted proteins | sample 42122metaG_FD_192441 | JGI IMG/M metagenome (GOLD analysis project Ga0265337, IMG submission 192441) | Rhizosphere microbial communities from Carex aquatilis grown in University of Washington, Seatle, WA, United States - 4-21-22 metaG | ecosystem: Host-associated > Plants > Roots > Rhizosphere >... | reverse complement strand
GATGGCGTGCTTGGGATCGTTGAGCACGGCGAGACCGAATTGCGCGATACGGCCGTCGCTGGTGTAGGCCGACACCACGTCGACGTCACCGGCGCGCGCCGCCTGATACATGAAGTCCGACTGCATGGTGCGCTGCTGGCGGAAATTCAGGCCATAAGCCTCGCGGATCGTCTTCCATTCCGGGCGCTCGAAGAATTCGTAGTCGCCGGCGATGGAAAACTGCGGCGCATGCGATGCGATGTCTGCGATCGAGCGAATGCCGAGCTTTTCGGCGCGCGCGCGCGGCATCGCCAGCGCATAGGCGTTCTCGAAGCCCAATCCGCCCAGCATACGAATGCCATGCGTGGTCTCGAGCCAGCGCGAAACCTCGGCCAGCACTTCCGCGCGCGGCTTCACGTCGTTGCGTTGCATCTGGTTGGCCCAGAGCGTGCCGGAATAATCCACATAGGCGTCGATGTCGCCGGCAACGAGCGCGTTGAAGATCACGCCGGAGCCGAGGCCGTCGCGGCGTTGCGCCGACAGACCATGCGCGGCCAGCCGCTGCTCGATCAGCGCGGCCAGCACATATTGCTCGGTGAACGGCTTGGCGCCGATCACATAAGCGCCTTGCGCGCGGCCATGGCTGGGCAAGAGTGCTGCGAGCACGACCAGCACCAGCCCGGCGCCGCCGGCTATGATCATTTTGCGGCTGCGCGCGGCAACGCCACGTTCCATCAGCGCCAGCAACTGATCGACGACGAGCGCCAGCGCTGCCGCGGCCACGCAGCCGAACAGCACGAACACCCAGTTCTGCGTCTGCAAGCCGGCGAAGATGTAATTGCCCAGGCTGGTCTGCCCGATCGGCGTCGACAGCGTGGCGGTGCCGATCACCCATACCGTGGAGGTGCGGATGCCGGCCATGATCACCGGCATGGCCAGCGGCAGTTCGATATCTCGCATAAGCCGCCCCGGCGTCGCGCCGAACAGGCGCGCGGCCTCGCGCAGCGATGGAGCGATGCCGTTGAGTCCAACCACGGTATTGCGCAGCACCGGCAGCATCGAATAGAGCGCCAGCGCCATTACCGAGGGAAGAAAGCCGAGCGCCGAGAAGCTCTTGCCGAACAACCGCTCGGACAGGCCGGCGAGCGCCAGCAGCATCGGATAGAACAGCGCCAGCAGCGCGAGGCCCGGAATGGTCTGGAATACGCTCGCCACCGCGAGCAGGGCGCCGCGCAGCACCGGGTGCTGCCGTGAGGCGATCGCCAGCGGCAGGCTGACGCCCAGTCCGATGGCGAGTGCCGTGATGCTCACCAGCACGTGGCTGCCGAGGTAATCGGGCAGCCGCGCGAACGCGTCGGCGAGACGGGTGTCAGTGGTCATTGCGGCGATGATGGCATGGGGGCGCTGGCCACGGAACCGGCCATCGCGGCAGTTTGCAAGGTGCCGGCAAGCCGCTAGCTTGCGCTGCGCAACAGGGGATAGGGCGGCGATGGCCGACAGAGCCACAATGAAACCGATGCCGGCGTCCGCCGTCGCGCTCAGCGATGTGTCGATCGACTTCCGCCTTGCCGGCGGCGGCACCTACACCGCGGTCGAGCGCACCACGCTCAATGTCGCTGACGGTGAATTCGTCGCCATCGTGGGGCCGACCGGCTGCGGCAAATCCACGCTGCTCAACACCGCCGCCGGGTTGATGCCGCCGTCGTCCGGCCGCGTCGACGTCTTCGGCAGCCCGCTTGCCGCGCTCAACCGCCAGGCCGGCTATCTGTTCCAGGCCGACGCGCTGTTTCCCTGGAAGACCGCGCTGGAGAATGTCGCCATCGGGCTGGAGACGGCGGGAACGCCGTCGACCGAAGCGCGCGCGCGCGCGCAAAGCTGGCTCAAGCGCGTGGGCTTAAGCGCGTTCGGCGACCGCTATCCGCACATGCTCTCGGGCGGCCAGCGTAAGCGCGTTGGGCTGGCGCAAGTGCTGATCCGCGATCCAAAAATTTTGCTGATGGACGAGCCGTTCGGCCCGCTCGATGCGCAGACCCGGCAGATCATGGGCAACCTGCTGCTCGACCTGTGGAGCGGCGACCGCAAGGCGGTGCTGTTCGTCACCCACGATCTGGAAGAGGCGATCGCGCTGTCCGATCGCGTGGTCATCATGTCGGCGGGGCCGGCGGCACGCATCATCGGCGACTGGCGGGTGCCCTTGCCGCGCCCGCGCGACATCGGCGAGATCAAGCTCGACCATGCCTTCCACGAGCTGCACCGCGACATCTGGCACACGCTCAAGGCCGAGGTGATCAAGGGCTACGCGCAGACCGAAGGAACCTGATGCCAGCGGAATTTAATTGCGCTAGCATTGTTATTGCTAACGACTGCCAAGAAAACAAACGGGAGGAATGCTATGTTTGGAATACGTCAAACGCTCGCCGCCGTGGCTGGCGTTCTGCTGCTGGCCGGGACCGCTTCGGCAGCCGAGATTTTTGCGCTGTCGTCGTCGACCTTCAAGGACGGCGCCATGCTGCCGAAGAAGGCCGCGGGCGCGAATAAGGCCAACCCGAACTGCGTCGGCGAAAATGTGTCGCCGCAGTTTTCATGGAACGGTGTGCCGGCCGGGACGACCAGCTTCGCGCTGGTGATGACCGACCCGGATGGCCGCGGCACCGGCGTTGATCACTGGATCGCCTATGGCATTCCCGCCTCGGTGACCGGTTTCGCCGAAGGCGAAACTGGCAAGCCGTCCGACAAATATATCGGTGGCATAGGCACCGCCAAGCAAAGCATCTATATCGGTCCCTGCACGCCGCCGGGAACGACGCCGCATCATTACACCTTCATCCTGATCGCAACCGATCTGGATCCGAAGGCGCTGCCGGCCGGCCTCACCAAGCTGGAACTGTTCAGCAAGCTCGAAGGCCATGTGAAAGGCTCGACCGGTCTGGTCGGGCTGTTCAAGAACCCGCTCTAACGCGGGTTGGGTTTACGCATGCAACAAGGGGGAGCGTGATTCATGTCTAAGTTCGCGCTCCTCCTTTTGCAGGCCGGTGTCGCGATCCTCTCGATCGCGGCTTGGTACGCACTCACTACCTATCCGGTGTTCGGCAATATACTGCTGCCGCCGTTCTTCTTCTCCAACCCGGTGGACGTGGCGGACCAGATCGTCGCCTGGTTCGCTTCGGGCGTGATCTGGAAGCACCTCTGGGTGACGCTGATCGAGTCGATCCTCGCCTTCGTGCTCGGCTCGATCGGCGGCGTGCTGGTCGGCTTCTGGTTCGCGCGCCAGCCGCGCACCGCCGCGGTGTTCGACCCTTATGTGAAGATGGTCAACGCGCTGCCACGCGTGGTGCTGGCGCCGATTTTCACGCTCTGGCTCGGCCTCGGCATCTGGTCGAAAGTGGCGCTCGGCGTCACTCTGGTGTTCTTCATCGTGTTCTTCAACGTCTACCAGGGTGTCAAAGAAGTCAGCCCGACGGTGCTGGCGAACGCGCGCATGCTCGGCATGAGCGAGCGGCAATTGATGCGCCATGTCTATTGGCCGTCGGCGCTGTCGTGGATGTTCTCCTCGCTGCATACTTCGGTTGGCTTCGCCGTAGTGGGCGCGGTGGTGGGCGAATATCTCGGATCGGCGGCGGGGCTCGGCTACCTGATTCAGCAGGCGGAAGGCATTTTCGACGTGGCCGGCGTGTTCGCCGGCATGTTCGTGCTCGCCGCCTTCGTGATCGTGATCGATACGCTGGTCACGGTCGTCGAGAAGCGCCTGCTGGTCTGGCGGCCAGTGGTGGACGAGGGCCGGCCGTAAGGCAGAAAGCAACGAACGAGCGCTCCGAATATTCCAGTTGTCTTGCTCGCATAGGTTGCAACGATTCATGACTTGCAATATCTTCGTATATGCCGTGTGCGGCTAGGGAGCATCGACGCCATGAGACACTCCACTCGGACAGCGTTGCGTAGTTACGTATGTGCGGTGGTGACCATTCTTGCCGTATTGGTCTATGCGCACGAAGCGGGGGCGAGGGCCCCGAAGTCGGTCGGATGCCAGCAAATGACGGAAGCGCTAGCCAAGGCGCTGTTCGAAGAATGGAACAAAGCGCTGCATCAGAATCCCGAGACGGTTGTGCGGACTTACACGCTGGACGCGGTCCTGCTGCCGACCTTCCAAAACGGGCCGCTGGTCGGCCGCGAACAAATCCGCGGTTATTTCGACCATTTTCTCGAGCAACATCCGGTCGGACGGATTGACACTCGGAACATTATTCCCGCCGGTTGCAACATGGGAGTTGTCGCCGGGCTCTATACTTTCACGGTGGATGAGGGAACGCTTCGCGTGGACAAACGGGTCCGCTACACCTTCGTCTACGCCTTTAAGCCGGAAGGCGGACGCGGTCGCTGGCTGATCTCGCACCACCACTCGTCGGCGCAGCCACAGAAAGGCGTGCCGAATTAACTCCGCCAGGCTGGCCACAATGGTCGAGAAGCGGCTGCGTGCGCGGCGGCCGGCGGTGGGCGATAGCAGGTCTAGTCAGGCCCGCCGCGCTGGCCTATCTTTGCCGCCGAAATGGCCTGCTGAAAGGCCACGCAAACCAGGGAGGATGTCATGCCCGCAATGTTCCGGCGGCTGGTAACCACGCTCGCCGCGCTCGTGCTCTCAAGCGGCCTCGCGCTCGCGCAGTCCAAGGTCACGCTGGCCGTCGGCGGCGGCGGTTGTCTGTGCTATTTGCCGACCATCCTGGCCAAGCAGCTCGGCGAGTTCGAGAAGGCCGGCATCAATGTCGAGGTCGTCGACTTCAAGGGCGGCTCGGAGTCGCTCAAGGCCGTGATCGGTGGCAGCGCCGACGTGGTGTCCGGCTATTTCGACCACTGCGTCAATCTCGCTGCCAAGGGCCAGCATTTGCAGGCTTTCGTGGTCTATGACCGCTTCCCCGGCTTCGCGCTGGTGGTATCGCCCAAGCACACAGCCGAAATCAATTCGATCAAGGATCTCGCCAACAAGAAGGTCGGCGTGAGCGCGCCCGGCTCCTCCACCGACTTCTTCCTGAAATATATGCTGAGCAAGAACGGCGTTGATCCGAACTCGGTCGCCGTGATCGGCGTCGGCCTCGGCGGTTCCGCCATCGCGGCGATGGAGCAGGGCCAGATCGATGCCGCCATCATGCTCGATCCGGCGGTGACGCTGCTGCAAGGCAAGAACAAGGATCTTAAGATCCTCAGCGACACCCGCACCCAGAAGGACACGCTCGCCGTATTCGGCGGCGAATATCCGGGCGGCGCGCTCTACACCAAGGCCGACTGGGTCGCCGGCCACCAGAATGAAGTGCAGGGCATGGCGACCGCGATCGTGGCCACGCTGAAGTGGATCCACTCGCACACACCGGAAGAGATCATGGCCAAGATGCCGCCGGAAATGGTCGGCAAAGACAAGGATCTCTATCTCGCCGCGCTCAAGAACACGATCCCGATGTATTCGGAGAGCGGCCGCATGGACCCGAAGGGCGCCGCCGCCGTGCTGGCGGTATTCAGCCAGTCGTCGCCCGACGTCGCCAAGGCCAATATCGACCTGTCGAAGACCTACACCAACACGTACGTCGATACGGCGAACAAGAAGATGGGTATGAAGTAAGTTCCCGCCGCGCGCAGAATTCTAAAGACGGCCACACGGCGGGGGATTTCCCCGCCGTGTCTGTTATTGTCGCAGCCATGAATCTTCTCTCCATCCAATCTCACGTTGCCTATGGCCATGTCGGCAATTCCGCCGCGGTGTTTCCGCTGCAGCGCATGGGCGTGGAGGTGTGGCCGATCCACACCGTGCAGTTTTCCAACCACACCGGCTACGGCAACTGGCAGGGCCGGGTATTCGACGCCGGCCTGATCCGCGAGGTAATGGGCGGCATCGAGCAGCGCGGGGCCTTAAGCGAATGCGACGGCGTACTGTCGGGCTATATGGGCGGGGCCGATGTCGGCGCCGCCATTCTCGACGCGGTGGCGGCAGTCAAGCGCGCCAATCCGTCCGCGCGCTATGCTTGCGATCCGGTGATCGGCGATGCCGGGCGCGGCATCTTCGTCGCGCCCGGCATTCCGGAATTCATGAAAGAAAGGGCGGTGCCGGCCGCCGATATCATCACGCCCAACCAGTTTGAGCTCGATTACCTCGCCTGCTGTGAGAGCCGGACGCTGGCCGACGTGCTGGCGGCGGTGAAGATCGTGCACGGCCTCGGCCCGCACGCCGTCCTGGTCACCTCGCTGCATACCGAGGACACGCCGACGGAGACAATCGACCTGCTTGCCTCGGATACGACCGGTCGCTTCCGCCTGCGCACGCCGAAGCTGCCTTTGGTGGTGAACGGAGCGGGTGATGCCATCGCCGCGCTGTTTTTCGCTCACTATCTGCGCAGCGGAAAAATCGACCAGGCGCTGTCGCGCGCAGCGTCCGCCATCTTCGGCGTGCTGGCCAAGACCGCGGAGGCGGGCGCGGGCGAAATCCAGCTCATCGCCGCGCAGGACGAGATCATGCAGCCGAGCCGCGTGTTCGAGGCGGAAAAACTATGACGATGTCGCCATGAGCGAAGCGGTGTCCGTCGTCCGCATCGACCGCCTGGAGCTGACGGTCGCGCCGAAGCCGTGGGCCTTTGCGGCTAAGCGGCGCACCGAAATCGATGCGCATTTCGCGAAGCTGCAACGCGAGAAGCCGGCCTTGTGGAACGGCCGCGTGCTGTTGTTGCATGAATACAGCGTGGTCGACGGTGTGCTGCGCGGCGCTTATTTGGAAACCGACTTTGCGAGCTTCGCCGCCTGGCGCCATTGGGGCCGGCCGGCGGCGGGGGTGCACGACTGCTTCGGCGCGGCGGCGATTGTCGCGGCCGATGGTGCGTTTCTGCTCGGGGTCATGGGGCCGCACACCGCCAATGCCGGCCGCATCTATTTTCCCTGCGGCACCCCCGATCCGGACGACATCATGGGGAGCCGCGTCGATCTCGATTTTAGCGTGCGGCGCGAGCTCAAAGAGGAAACCGGTCTAGATGTGGCCGAGTTCACGGCCGAGCCGGGATGGACGACGGTGTTCGATACGTCGCTGATCGCGCATATCAAGGTGCTGCGCAGCAGAGAAAATGCTGAGGCCCTGCGCGCCCGGGTGCTCGGCCATCTGGCGCGCGAGCGGCAGCCGGAACTCGCCGACATCCGCATCGTGCGCAGCCCGGCCGATTTCGATCCCGCAATGCCGCGCTTCGTCACCGCGTTCCTGGCGCAGCGGTTCGCCTTGCGATAGAGTTTTGCCCATGAAGCTCTACAGCATCGCCAAACGCTTTCGTATCGACAGACAGGACAAGTTTCGCCTGTCCGCGCACGATCCTGCCGAGTGCTACGGTCTTACCGCCGACAAGAAAGAAGCCAAGGCCATGCTGGCCGAGGGCATCGAGCGGCTCTCCGAATTGCAGGAGCGGCTGTACGCCAACGACCGCTGGTCGGTGCTGATCGTGCTGCAGGCGATGGACGCCGCCGGCAAGGACGGCATCATCAAGCACGTGATGAGCGGCATCAATCCGCAAGGTTGCGAGGTGCATTCCTTCAAGCAGCCGAGCGCGGAGGAATTGCAGCACGATTTTCTCTGGCGTGTCGCGCAGCGGCTGCCGACGAGCGGGCGCATCGGCATCTTCAACCGTTCGCACTACGAGGAAGTGCTGACGGTGCGCGTGCACAAGGAATTGCTGGCAAGCCAAAAGCTGCCGAAACGTCTCGTCGGCAAGGAACTCTGGCAGCAGCGTTTCGACGATATCCGCGCCTTCGAACGCCATCTCGCGCGCAACGGCACGCTGATCCTGAAATTCTTTCTCAACGTGTCGAAGGACGAGCAGCGCCGCCGCTTCCTCAGCCGCATCGACGAGCCGGCCAAGCGCTGGAAATTCTCCATGGGCGACGTCGCCGAGCGCAAGCTTTGGGACGAATACATGCATGCGTATGACGATCTGATACGGCAGACGAGCCGTCCGGAGGCGCCCTGGTTCGTGGTGCCGGCCGACAACAAATGGTTCACGCGGCTGGTGGTGGTGGGAGCGATGGTGCAGGAACTCGGCGCGCTCGACCTCGATTTTCCGAAGGTCGAGGGCAAGGTGCTCAAGGAATTGGGCAAAGCGCGCAAGGCGTTGAAGGCCGAATAGAAAAAGCGGCGTTCGCCCTAGGTGTCGTCGCGCAGGTGGTTGGCTGGACTTTCAGCTGGCCGGGTCCACCAGAGGACGAGCAAAAGTCCGGCGACGCCACCGGCACTGACAAACACCGGCAAAATCCAAATCAACAAGCCGAATGCTGACAGGCCGGGAACGAAAAATGTGACGACGCTGACACTCGCCAGGAAGACAATAAAGGCTCCGGCCAGCGTGCCGCCAATGATCAGCCAGGCTCGGCGGGCGCTGGGCCACATGACCAGCACCAGGACGTAGATCAGGAGGCTTGCCACCAGCCAATAGTAGTCCATCGCCGTTTTCCGCCAATTGATCTGCTTGGCGCAGCCTAGGCTGCCGTGGTTACGAAATCGGGGCTGTTGGCGGGCCGCGGACCGGACAACAATACTGACCTATCGAATGTCGGCGCTTGATTCCGCATGGCCGTTTCCGCTAGAAGCGGGGCTCGGTTAACGCGACTTTCACTTAAGTTCGCGAATGTAGCCGTCGAACGAGGGACTTCGAGGCAAATGTCGACGCGGCAGACCATCTGCGCGATCGGACGGGCGGCCACCAGGCCAGCGCCCGTTGCCTCCCTGATTCTGGGAACGCTCCTTCTGCTTATCCGCCCCTGAGAGCCGGCTGGGCCTATGCGCCTGGGCACTCGGGGGAAGACGGATAGAGCCAGCACCCATAGAGCGCCGCAACGGCGCATTCGTTCAGAAGGATCGGTTCCATGATCACCCCGACTCAGTCCGACAAGGACCGCGTCGTTATTTTCGACACGACCTTGCGCGACGGTGAGCAGTGTCCCGGCGCGACCATGACCCATGAAGAGAAGCTCGAGGTCGCCGAGCTGCTCGACACTATGGGCGTGGACATCATCGAGGCCGGTTTCCCGATCGCCTCGGAAGGCGACTTCGCCGCCGTCAACGAGATTGCCAAACGCACCAAGAATTCCGTGATCTGCGGGCTCTCGCGCGCATCGCCGAAGGATATCGACCGCTGTGCGGAGGCGATCCGGCCGGCCAAGCGCAGGCGCATCCATACTTTCCTGTCCACCTCTCCGGTGCACATGAAGTGGAAGCTGCAGAAGGAGCCGCACGAGGTCTATGAGATGGTGATCGGGCAGGTCACCCGCGCGCGCAGCCACACCGACGACGTGGAATGGTCGGCCGAGGACGGCACTCGCACCGAGCACGATTTCCTCTGCCGCTGCGTGGAAGCCGCGATCAATGCCGGCGCCACCACCATCAATATCCCCGACACCGTCGGCTACACGGTGCCGGAGGAATATTTCGCGCTGTTCAAGATGGTGCGCGAGCGCGTGCCCAATTCCGACAAGGCGCGCTTCTCTACCCATTGCCACAACGATCTCGGCATGGCGGTGGCCAATTCGCTCGCCGGCGTGAAGGCGGGCGCGCGCCAGATCGAATGCACCATCAACGGCATCGGCGAGCGTGCCGGCAACGCCGCGCTGGAAGAAATTGTGATGGCGATCCGCACGCGCAGCGACGTGCTGCCGTATTGGACCGGCATCGACGCCGCCATGCTCACGCGAGCGTCGAAGCTGGTATCGGCGGCGACTTCGTTCCCGGTGCAGTACAACAAGGCGATCGTTGGCCGCAACGCCTTCGCGCATGAGAGCGGCATCCACCAGGACGGCATGCTCAAGAACGCGCAGACCTACGAAATCATGACGCCGGAGTCGGTCGGCGTGAAGCAGACCTCGCTGGTCATGGGCAAGCATTCCGGGCGGCATGCGTTTGTGCACAAGCTGGAGGAACTCGGCTATCAATTGGCCGGCAACCAGCTCGAGGACGCCTTCGTGCGCTTCAAGGCGCTGGCCGACAAGAAAAAGCAGATCTACGACGAGGACATCGAGGCGCTGGTGGACGAGGAGATTGCCACCGCACATGACCGGATCAAGGTGCTCTCGCTCACGGTGATCGCCGGCACTATGGGCCCGCAATCGGCCACGCTCACCCTCGACATCGAGGGCAAGCACATCACCACGCAATCGACCGGCAACGGACCGGTGGACGCGATCTTCAAGGCGATCCGCGAACTGGTTCCGCACGAGGCCAAGCTCGAGCTCTACCAGGTGCATGCGGTGACCGAGGGCACCGACGCGCAGGCGGAAGTTTCGGTGCGGCTATCGGAAGACGGCCGCTCCTACACCGCCAAGGGCGCCGACCCCGATACCCTGGTGGCCTCGGCCAAGGCCTATCTCGGCGCGCTCAACAAGCTGACCAGCAAGCGCAATCGCACGCCCGGGGTCGAAAACCGCATCCATTCCACCGACGTGGGTTGATACTGACGGTTAACGAAGATGCCGCGCCCTGCGAATGGCGCGGCATTTTCCATGTCAGCCGATGGTTCCACGCGGAACCTGAAAAGTCACATTTTGCCCTCATTTAATTCGCTTTTGGGGCGGAATTGGCGGCTATCGATTGCTCACCACCCATACAGACGTCGGGGATATAAATCGAATGATGAAGACACTTTGCGCGGGCGTGTTCGCGCTCGCGGCGATTGGCTTGTTGTCGAATATCTCGGCCGCCAGCGCCGGTGAAATGGGGAACGGCTACGCGGCGCAGGGGCAGATGTCGGCCTCGATCGATGTCGGGCGCATCAAAAGCGTGCTCAGGCTGACGCAGGAGCAGGAGCGCTACTGGCGGCCGGTGGAGGCCGCCTTGCATGATCTCGCGCGCCATCAGGAGCGGGCAGAATCGGATGGTTTCGTGCACCGGGTCAGCCGGCGAGTGATCTCGATCGTGCTCAACAGCGCGGCTGTCGAGCGGCTGGTGGTTGCCGCGCGTCCACTGATCGCCAAACTCGATGACCAGCAGAAGCAGGCGGCCGGCCAGCTGGCCCAGGAAATGGGCTTAGGCTCGGTGGTGATGGCGGCGCTGAATTGAGCTGGATGGTGGGCTGCGCATCGCACCGCCGTTGTCGCGCTCGATAAGCTGACCCGCAAGCGCAATCGGACGCCAGGGGTCGAGAACCGCATCCATTCCGCCGACGTGGGCTGAACGGCAATATCGCAGTGCTGCGCCCTGCCACGGCACGGCATTGGCGATTTTGTGTCCAAATCCCCTTCGTAATCGAGCAAAACGCAGCGTCATGACGCCGCGGCAATCCGTTACCGGCCGCGGACCCGCGCCCACAACGGCAGCGCTGGCTTGCCGGAAAATCGAATAAATGCGACTTTAATCGGCGCTTGACCTGCGTCAAAACAATCCGCGACGCTATATGGTTGAGGATAATAACAAATCCGTGGAGGAACCC
>Ga0265337_1001511_pt1 | contig 11414 bp, 12 predicted proteins | sample 42122metaG_FD_192441 | JGI IMG/M metagenome (GOLD analysis project Ga0265337, IMG submission 192441) | Rhizosphere microbial communities from Carex aquatilis grown in University of Washington, Seatle, WA, United States - 4-21-22 metaG | ecosystem: Host-associated > Plants > Roots > Rhizosphere >... | reverse complement strand
AAATAGTTGGGATGGCCGAAAAAGAATATCTTCAGCATATTAATGAAATAATCAGAGAGAATAAAATTGGAAAGAGAGTATCTATTTCTCCTGCAATTTTTGACATAGAAGGTAAAATAAAGAAAATTGATTCTGCAAAAATATTTGTCCTTCCTTCAAAGAGAGAGGGTATGCCCCAATCTCTTGTTGAAGCAATGGCGCGTGGAAAGATAGTTGTTGCCAGCGAAATAGCTGGAAACAAAGAGCTTGTTGACAATGGAAAGAATGGCTTTTTGTTTAATCAGGGAGATTCGTTAGATTGTGCGAGGGTTATTGACAGAGTATTGCTTATGCGTAAAAAAAATATTTCTTTGGTAGAGAAGAATGCAAGGAATCATGTCTTGAGGTTTGACTGGAAAAATATTGTTGCTAAGATAGAGAAAGTGATAAATTCTGATTAGGGCTTGAACCAGGATACTTCGTAATAAGAAACATCTGACTCATCATCAACAATTGCAAGCAGGAGTTTCTTTTTAGTGCTATGAGCGACTCTATTTTTTGCAGAGAATTCATGCCAGTCAAGTAATTCATGGTCTTTTGTGGTATAAAGAATCCATTTTGCATGGTCATTTCCAGGACGGCTTCCTTTTTCATAAACTCTAAATTCTGCTCCAAACTTCAAAGCAGACTTGACAATATGACCTCTTTTTCTTAGGTCAGAGTAGACTGCAAGTTTTACTTCTATTTTCTTATCTTGTTTCTTCAATCTTTTAAGTAATTCATCAAAAGAGAGCTTTTTCTTTCCTAAAAAGAGAAAACTTTTTCTTTCCTGAACTAGAAAAAGGGCTTCGACATTGCTATATTCTATTCTGCCTTCTTTCTTCTCTCCAAATACTGATTTTTCATAAAGAGAGAATGCTTCCTGTTCATTTGAGATTATTTTGTCTCCTGTAAGATATAAGTTTATCATATAGATTATAATCTTAAAGGTTTTATAAACGTATTTGAATATATTTAAAAAAGGAGCTTTTCTAGAGATATCATGGGAGATTACGGAGAATTCGAGGAAGTTGTTACTGACGCTCCTCCGCAGGAAAGCACAACAGAAGTGGTAGCTCCTGCCAGAGTAAGAGCTCCTAGAAATGGAGAAGTTATAGGAGTTATAAGTCAGAGATACGGCGGAAACAGAATGGAAGTTCTTGGAACCGATGGAAAGAAGAGAAACTGCAGAGTCCCTGGAAGATACAAGAGGGAGCTTTGGCTTAGACCAAGAGATATTGTTCTCATAATGCCCTGGCCTGATGATAATGAAAAAGGCGATATTATTTTCAAGTATAATCCTTCTGCTGTGAGCCAGCTGAGAAAGAAAGGGATTCTGAATTCCCTTAAAGAAGCTTTTTAGTTACTTCAGCATAAAGTTTAAATCTTGCCTTTTATGAATGATAATATGACTAGGAATATCGAAATAAAGAAAGAAATTGATTTTTCTAGTATAGAAAAGAAATGGCAGAAGAGATGGGATGATGCCAAACTTGGAGAAGCTGAACCAAATAAGAATGAAAAGTTTTTTTTAATTTTTGCTTATCCTGGAATATCTGGGTACCTTCATGTGGGGCATATGCGTGGTTATAGTTATTCTGATGCAATTTGTAGATATAAGAGGATGAATGGATATAATGTTCTTTTTCCTGTAGGAACTCATGCTTCAGGTAACCCTTCAGTTATATTTGCAAATAAAATTAGGAAGAAAGATTCGGGAATGTTGGATTATCTCAAAAATAATGGATACGATATGAAAAAAATATCTAATCTTGAGACTCCAAAAGGAGTAGTAGACTTTTTTAATAAAAACTACGTTGAATACTGGAAGAGATTTGGATTTTTAATTGATGAAAGAAGATTCATTTGTACTATTAATCCAGATTATAATAAATTTATTGAATGGCAATTTAAAAAATTGAAAGAAAAGAATCTTCTTGTTCAAAAACCATATTATGGAACTTTCTGTCCAAAAGATGGTCCTGTTGCGGTTGATGCTTCTGAAACAGATATCTCTAAAGGCGGCAATGCTGAAAGAATGGAATTTACTTTACTAAAGTTCAAGTTCAAAGATAAGTATCTTGTTGCGGCTACATTAAGACCAGAAACGGTTTATGGGCAGACTAATCTATGGATTAATACCGATATTAAGTATGTAGAAGTTAAAGTTGGAAAAGAGATTTGGATAATAAGCGAAGATGCTTTCAATAAATTAACCTATCAAAAAGACGATATTAAATTAATTGGATATACAATGGAGAAATTACTTGGCGAAAAAGCAGTAGCACCAATGATTGAAAGAGAAGTAATTATTCTTCCTTCGAGATTTGTTAAGTCAGATATTGGGACAGGGATTGTGACTTCAGTGCCTAGTGACGCCCCTTATGATTATATTGCTTTGAAAGAGCTACAGGAATTGTCTGCTAAAGATAAGAAAAAGTTAGGATTTGATATAAACCAAATTAAAGAGTTGGAGGCTATTAAGGTTATTCCTATAATTCAGACTAAAAAGTATGGTGAGAAGGCTGGAGTAGATATTGTAGAGAAGGAAGGTGTTTCGAATCAGGAAGACCCTAAACTTGAGGGATTGACTCAGGAGGTCTATAAGGAGGGATACCATTCTGGAATTTTACTCTCCATTTGCGGAAAATATTCTGGAATGAAAGTTATTGAGGCTAAAGATAAAATGAAAGATGAGCTTATTAAATCTGGAAAAGCAGATATAATGTATTCTCTCTCAGAAGAAGTTATATGCAGATGTGGAGAGAGAGTAATAATCAAAAAGATTGATGACCAGTGGTTTATAAGATATTCTGATTTCAAGCTTACTAAGGATTCAAAGGAACATGCACAAAAGATGCTTATTTATCCTGAGGACTATAAAAGAAATATTCCCTCTGTTTTGGAATGGTTTCAGGACAGAGCATGCGCGAGACAGGGTAGTTGGCTAGGAACTAAAATGCCTTTTGGTGGTAATTGGATAATTGAACCTATTTCTGATTCAACACTTTATCCTGTTTATTATATTGTATCTAAATATGTTAATACTGGAAAGATTAAAGTTGAAGAATTAACTGAAGAATTTTTTGATTATGTCTATTTAGGAATAGGCAAAGCTAAGAATAAACTGTGGGAAAGTATCAAGAAAGATTTTGATTATTGGTATCCCTTAGATATAAATCTTGGAGGAAAAGAACATCAAACAGTTCACTTCCCTGTTTTTTTGATGAATCATGTAGCAATTTTGCCAGAAAATAAACTTCCTAAAGGAATATTTGTCAATTACTGGATTACTGGGAAAGGCAGTAAAATATCGAAAAGTAAGGGTGGGTCTGAACCAGTTCCTGAATTAATTCAGAAATATTCTGTCGATGGAATGAGATTGTATTATGCACATATAGGAAGTCCAGCTGCAGATGTTTTATGGGATGAAGAGGTTGCTCTAAGCTACAGAGCGTCACTAGAAAAGATTAATTTGCTTTTAGATGAATTAATGAAAAAGAAGAATGGTAAAAATAATATTGATGCGATGGTGGAGTCTACCTTCAATAAAAAGTTAAAAGAAATAAAGCTAGCAATGGACAATTTTGATTTCAGGACTGCTTCTAACGATATATATTTTAACTTATACAATGAGTTTAAGAAATATCTTCAGGTTGCAGAGTGCGATAATAAAATTTTATCTCAAATGTTAACTAAATGGATAAAATTAATGGTTCCAATAACTCCGCATATTGCTGAAGAGCTTTGGGAGAAAATAGGCGGAAAAGGTTTTGTTTCTGTTGCTGAATGGCCTTCTGCTGATGAGAGTAAGATAAATGAGAAATTTGATATTGCTGAAAAGGCAGTTGAGAAAACTGTTTCTGATATTGTCAATGTGCTTAAAATAATAAAAGAAAAACAGGGAAAGGAAATGGAAAAGATATATCTCTATGTGCTTCCAAATGAACTTGAAAATTATGATTCTGACTTGTTAAGCAAAAAAGTTGTAAAGAAAGTCAAGGTTTTTGCTGTGAATGATAAGAAAAAATATGATCCTGAAGGCAAGGCTGCAAAGGCAAAACCTGGAAAGCCAGGAATTTATGCTGAATGATTTATAGGCGAGAAAATATTTTCTTTGTTTCTTTTCAGTGACTGGCTTTTTAAACCATTTAAAAAGAGAGTTTTGTTTCTTTTCAGTGACTCGCTATATAAGTTTCTATATCTTAGAAAATATTTCTTGTAATTGGATGTTAGTATTTAAAGAAAATCTCTCATTGAAGTGAATGAACAGAGCAATAACTGCACTGCCTGCGCAATGCAAAAGATGCGGGGAACTGTTCGACCTCAGATATGATTTTGAGGGGATGAGCGCCGAGCGATTCATCATGGAATTGATGAGATCGAAGATAAATTCTCGGGCCTCGCTTTGCTGGAAATGCAGGTCAGAATAAATAGACTAAACTTGCCTCTGAAGGCTTGACCAGAGGCTAAAATCTTTTTTTGATTTTTTATTCATTATCTTGCGCTTTCATAATCTTTTTAAGGCATAGGTTTATCTTTTTTTAATGACTGGAAAGGTAAATTTTGATAGATTGGCAAGTATAATTGAAGGATTTGATTCATACAGGGTTGCGGTTGTAGGAGATGTTGCTTTGGATGAGGCTCTTTATGGAACAATAGAAAGATTGAATCCTGAAAACAGAGCTTGCCCTCTTGTAAAAAAAACAACATCTAAATATACGCTCGGTTGCGCAGCAAATGTCGCAAGTAATATTTCTTCTTTCAATGCCTGGACATATCTTTATGGAGTAATAGGCAATGATAACTATGGATCGGAAGTTCGGAAGCTATGTAAATCAGGAATTTCACCCGATCTATTTCTAGAGGGTCCAACCATGTGCAAGCAGAGAATTTTTGGTGACGGGCATTATCTTACTAGGGTAGATTATGGTGAGACTGAGCTATCTCCTCTTAGTAGTGCTATTTCTCTACAAATTCTTAATGGATTAGAAAATTTAGATTCCTCTCGCGGAGGAGTTGGTTCGATAGTTCTTTCTGATTATTATAAAAGAGTTTTCAGAGGCGACTTGGCGCAGAGAGTTATACAGCTTGCGCGTAGAATGAATGTACCTGTTTTTGCTGCACCGAAACCTGAAAATGTAGGCAAGTTTTCAGGAGTTGATTTGTTATGTGTTAATCTAAGTGAGGCTGGAAAGGCAACAGGAATAATGGGCTATGAAAGAAGAAGAGAGAGCGCTCTTAAATTGAAAGAAATGACAGGAAGCAAATATGTGATAGTTACTTGCGGTGAGCATGGAATGTGTAGTTATGATGGAGATTTTCATGAATCTCCTACTAAGGCTAAACAAGTAATAGATGTTAGTGGTGCAGGAGATACAGTTCTTTCTGCTTTGACACTTTCACTTTTGTCTGGAGCAAACATTGCTGAAGCTTCGCAGATTGCTAATTATGCTGCTGGAATTGTTGTTGAAAAACCAGGAACTGCAGTTGTTGGAATTCCTGAGCTTATAGAGAGAATAAGGGCAGATAGTAGGTAATTTTAATAACTTTGAGTTAAATATTTATATCTTAACATCTTTATTATCTTATGAATATAATATATTCTATACATGCAAGAAAGAATATGATTGAGAGAAGAATTTCTAAAGAGGATGTGGAAGAAGCTATTCTAAATCCAGATAAAATTACCGAGTCGAGAAAAGGAAGAAAAATTTCTCAAAAAGTTATCGGGAATAGATTATTAAGAGTTATTTATTTGCAGACAGAAAAGGTTTATATAATTGTAACATCATATTACACTAGGCTTGGAAAATACTAAAATGAAAATAAGATACGACAAAGAAGTAGACGCGATGTATATCTACGTAGAAGAAGGAAAGTCCGAATATAGCGAAGAGATAGGCGAAGGAGTTATTGTAGATATATCTAAAGACGGAAAGGTTATAGGCATGGAAATATTAGATGCTTCCGAAAAGTTTTCTCCCGCCAGTCTTAGCAGAATGATTCTAAAAATGTCTTAGACTGCAAAGTAAATCTTACATAACACTTAATTTTATTAATGCTTTTTTCAACGGATTTGAATGAATCAAATATTATCTGCGTTGATTTTGGCTTTAATACAAGGTATAGCTGAATGGTTGCCTATTTCTAGTTCAGGTCATCTGGTTCTCTTTTCAAAGCTCCTTGGATTTTCAAATAGTTTAACATTTGATGTCGCATTACATTTTGGAACTCTTATGGCTGTTTTTGTATATTTCGGAAAAGATATTATTGATATTATAGAGGATTTATTGAAAGGGAATTGGAAAACTGAAAATTCCAGGCTAGGTTTCTTGCTCATAATAGGAACTATTCCCGCAGGGATTGCAGGATTTCTTTTTCATGATATATTTGAAAATACTCTTGGAAATCTTTGGCTTCTTTGCCTAGGTTTTGCCACAACAGGAGTAATTCTTCTTATTGGATCTATAAATATTAACAAATCTGGTAAAAATGCAAAAAAATTAAGTGAATTGAGTTATAAATCTGCATTATTGATAGGTCTTGCAGAAATGCTTTCACTTTTTAGGGGGATATCAAGAGGAGGAACAACTATTTCATCGGGATTGCTTTTGGGATTGCGTGAAAAGAGTGCTGTTAAGTTTTCATTTTTGCTCTCAATTCCAGTTGTTTTTGGGGCGAATGTTCTTGAAATAGGAAATGCGACACTTCCTCCTGAAATGCTTTGGGCTGCATTGGTTTCTTTCGCTGCTGGTCTTTTGACAATACATATTTCTTTCACATATATTCTTAATAACAGAAAGAATTTGAGATGGCTAGCTCTTTATGTTTTTTTGATTGCTGCTGCAGTATTGGTTTATTTAATTTGAGAATTATTCAACAATGGCTTTTATTCTTCTGACGCCCACCGCAGAAGATTCTTCCTTAATTATCTTGAAACTGCCTAGTTCCGAGGTGTTATCTACATGGGGGCCTGTGCAAATTTCTCTGCTAAACCATTTCTTCTCATCTTCGGAGTCTTCGATTGTATAAACAGAAACCATTTCAGGATATTTAGTTCCGAATTCTGACTGAGCTCCCGAACTTACTGCATCTTTCAGAGGGATTTCTTCTCTTCTTACATTCAATTTGCTTTTTATTTTACTATTTACAAGAATTTCAATCTTTTTTATTTCTTCATCTGTTAATTTTCTTGGGAAATTAAAATCAAATCTTAGTCTTTCAGGTGTTATGTTTGACCCTTTTTGTTTTACTTCTTTTCCTAGAATTTGGCGAAGAGATTCATTGAGAAGGTGGGTTGCAGTGTGTAGTTTCTTTGTTTCTTCAGAATTATCTGCGAGTCCTGATTTGAACATTCCTGATGATGCTGTCCTGCTTAAATCTTGGTGCCTTTTGAATTCTTCATTATATTCATCAAGGTCAACATCTATATTATTTTCAGATGCTAATTCTTCCGTAAATTCTATGGGGAACCCATAGCTTTGGAAGAGCAAGAATGCTTCTTTTCCAGTGAGGATCTTTTCTTTTCTGCTTTTTATTATTCTGTTAAATTCTTTTATTCCTTTCTCTAGGGTCAAACCAAATTTATTTTCTTCCTCTTCGAGTTGTTCTAGAGTGAATTTTATATTTCTGTGCAATTCTTGATAGTCTGGATATACTGGAAGGACCGATTTTGCAACTTTTGAAGTGAAGTTATCTTTTATTCCAAGCATTCTACCATATCTTATTGCTCTTCTTATCAGTCTTCTTAGAACGTAGCCCTGGCCTAGGTTTGAAGGCTTTATTCCTTTTTCATCTCCAAGGATAAATGTTGCTGCTCTGACATGGTCTGCGATTATTCTCATTGCTCTTGTATCTTCCTTATTCTTACCATAGCTTTTGCCTGATATTTTTTCTATTTCTTTTATAATTGGCTGGAAAATAGAAGTTTGATAATTGTCCTCTAATCCATTCAGAACTGCTAGCGTTCTTTCCAATCCCATTCCAGTATCAATGTTTTGCTGCTTTGCTTTAACATATTGTCCTGCCTTATTCTTTTCGTATTGCATTAAAACATCATTCCATATTTCTACCCAGTTTTCATCATCTGGATTGAATTTTTTTGGTGCTTTTTTGTCGTTTAGTTTCCAATAGAACATTTCAGTGTCTGGGCCACATGGACCTATTTCTCCAGCAGGACCCCACCAATTATTTTTAGATTCAAAAACTCCTCCTTCTAGAAAAGAAATTCTTTCTTTAGGAATTCCAAGCGAAAGCCAGATTTCGGATGATTCATCATCAATAGATAATTCGGGGACTCTTTTATCTCCAGCAAAACAAGTTACCGCAAATCTTTCTTTAGGAATTCCAAGTTCTTTTATAAGGAATTCAAATGAAAAATTTATTGCCTCTTTCTTAAAATAATCTCCTAGGCTCCAGTTCCCTAGCATTTCAAAGAAAGTATGATGCACAGAATCTCCAACTTCATCAATATCTTGAGTTCTTATGCACTTTTGAACATCAACAAGCCTTTTTCCTAGTGGATGTTTCTGTCCAAGTAAAAAGGGAACTAGGGGATGCATGCCTGCTGTTGTGAAAAGAACGGTAGGATCATTTTCAGGTATTAATGAAGAGCCAGGTATATGTTTATGATTCTTTTTTTTGAAGAACTCAATATACTTTTCAATAAGTTGCTGTCTTGTTTTTATTTCATTATTCATAAAGGATTAGAAACCAGAGTATATTTAAAATTATCTCAGCCTTGCAAGTTTTTGCTTAATGAGCTCTATTTCCTGCTTAAGGGAAACCACTTCTTTTGAGTCTGTTTCTAATGCAATTTTCTTCTTCTTCTCAGATTCAACCGGATATGTTTTAGGCAGAATTTTGTCCATTGCAAGAAGATTATTTTGCACATGTCCTATTTTATTTCTTAATTCTATTTTGAGGAGGAATTCTTCCTTTCTCAGCTTTTGATATGTTAAGTAATGTCTTGTTATGTCAAGGACGTCTAACTGTGCCTTCAAAAAATTCTTCTGCCCATAAACGACCTCGGGTTGCGACAATTTGATATATTCAGAACTCATTTTTATTCCTTTTAGGATATCTTCTCAAAGATAGTTTCATTGACATTCTGTATCCTTGATTTTACCAGGGCTATCTCTTTTTCCCAGACTGACAATTCTCTTTCTTCTTTCATCTTTATGTCTCTTATCTTCTTTAGCAGGTCATCTATTTGGTCTATTTGTTGTCTGATCCCGTCAAGTGATTTTTTAGCCGAGTAGAATTTTTCTATTTTTACGAAGACATCTCCTTTCTTCTGGTTTTCAGCAGGCATTGGTTTTTCAATTTCATCCTCAAATTCTGGCTCCGAAGGAGGGAGACCTAAAGTGAATGGTTTTTCCTGTTCTTCAGGTTCATTATAGGTATTAATTGGCTGAACATATTTATTTTTATTCTCTAGGCCAGTTTTTACGCTCTTAAGATAAGGATTTTCTTTTGTTGAAGAAACATGGTCTTCATTTACTTGTATTGTTTTGAACTTATTTTGCTCTGGCTTTGCCACTGGCAAATCGCTTTCCTCTTCAGAATCGCTTTCCTCAGGTTCTTTTATCTCATCCTGACTTACTGCTTCTTTTATTGCTGTTTGAGAAAATCCCTTTTCTGCAAGTGAATCGGGAAATGATGGAAGGGAATGTTTTTCATCGTCAGGCTCTGCGTTTTCTTCCATTTTTTCTTCGACTATGTTCTTATCTTGGGAAGAGACAAATAACTCTTTGCTGAATGGCGATTTAATAGCTGGAAGATCTGGCAATGAATTTTTATTTTCCTTTTTATTCCAAAACATATTGATAGGTTTTTAAGTTAATTTATATAGCTTTATATTAACTATAAAAGAGTAACATAAAAGGGAAAGGTTTTTAATAAGAATAATCGGAAGAGAATATATGCAAGTTGTAATTCTTAAGGAAGTTGTTTCATCCATCGCAGGAGAAAAATCTAAAGGTATTATAGACCTTCTAGTAGACAAGAAAAATGTAAATGAGTTTTTGATTGCAAAAAAGCTTAAATTAACAATTAATCAGACAAGAAATGTTCTTTACAAACTGGCAGATGAAGGAATTGTCAGTTTCATAAGAAAGAAGGACAATAAGAAGGGCGGATGGTATACTTATTTTTGGACATTAAATCCAGACAAAGGATTAATCAAATCAAAAGATGAACTTTTTAAGAAGATAGAGGCGCTTAAACAGGATATACATGGCAAAAAAACAGAGAGATTTTATTATTCACCTAATTGTAGCCTTGATTTTACAGAAGAAGCAGCACTAACTCATGATTATGTATGTCCAGAGTGTGGAGAGATATTACAGCTTAAAGATAATAGCAAAGAATCTGCCCTTCTTGAGAAAGAACTTGCAAGGAATGAGGCTCTTATTGAAAAAGTCAATATAGAAATAGGTATTCTTGATGTTAAGAATCAGAAGACTAGGCTTAAGAGGATGAAGGCTGAGGAGAAGAAAAAGAAAGAAGAAAAAGAAGCTAAGAAGAAAAAGAGACAGAGAGAGCTTAAAAAATTAGGAAAGCTAAAAGTTAAAATTCCTGCAAAGGGTAAGAAACCTAAAAGTAAAAAAAGAGGAAGATAATCGTGCAAAGCCAATTAGTAGGTAATAAACGTTCTTTTCAATTTTCTGCAACCACTTGGATAATTTTTATTAATGTTTTTATTTTCATTGCAGCACTTTTGCTTCAGGCAGTCTACGGAGATAAAGTTTTGAATTATCTTGCTTTATCTCCTGCGAATATTCTCCATGGAAAATATCTCTGGACTCTGGTTACTCATATGTTTATGCATGCCAGTGTGCTGCATTTGCTAGTAAATATGTTTGTCCTTTATTCATTAGGTAGTTTATCTGAAAAAATAATCGGAAGAAAAAGATTTGTCTGGTTTTATTTGATTTCAGGAGTTTTTGCAGGATTACTTTCTGTTTTTCTTGCAGGATTTTACGGATATGGTTTTTGGGCCAATCTTTTCGGTACTCCTGAATTGTATATGGTTGGAGCATCGGGAGCAATATTTGCCGTTGCCGGGCTTTTCGTAGTTCTATTACCTAGAATGAGATTTAGTATAATATTCCTACCCTTTTTCTCTCTTCCAGGATATATTATGATTCCACTTGTGCTTATTCTTACCTGGCTTGCCTCGCTTGCTGCAAGCCTTCCCATAGGCAATGTTGCACATCTTGGAGGATTTTTAGCTGGGCTTGCCTATGGATATTTTCTTAGAGTCAGGTACAAAAAGAAGGTTATTGCTTTGCAGAGGTTTTTCCAATGAAATCTCAAAGAAGAAAAACTAAAGGAACTTTTAGTCTATTAAAAGAGTATGTGGAAGATGCTTTTTTATATATCAAAGATTC
>Ga0265337_1001505_pt1 | contig 11442 bp, 14 predicted proteins | sample 42122metaG_FD_192441 | JGI IMG/M metagenome (GOLD analysis project Ga0265337, IMG submission 192441) | Rhizosphere microbial communities from Carex aquatilis grown in University of Washington, Seatle, WA, United States - 4-21-22 metaG | ecosystem: Host-associated > Plants > Roots > Rhizosphere >... | reverse complement strand
GAAGGAGCCCGAGCTTGAAGAGGAGCTGCTGACGGCCGAAGTCGCCGGCGGCGAACTGCGTGTCACGCGCCAGACCATGGGCGATCATGCGGCGAATGTGAACGTCATAACGCCGACCGGGAAGACCGAGACTGTGCCGCTTGCGGCCACCAGCCCCGGGAAGTTCACCGGCCATGTGAAGGCGGAAGAGCTGGGCCTCTATCGCATGAACGACGGCTCGCAGAACGCGGTCGCCGCGGCGGGCCCGCTGAACCCGCGCGAGGTGGCCGACATGCGCGCGACCGATGCGATCCTCAAGCCCTATGCCGACGCGACGGGCGGCGGCGTGCAATGGCTCTCCGACGGGATACCGGATTTGCGCGGCGTCGATCAGGGCTCGACCACGCGCGGATCGGGGTGGTTCGGAATCGAACGACGCGGGGCCTACCGGGTGACGAGCGTGGATTCCGACCAGCTGATGCCGCCCTGGCTTGCGCTGATACTGGTGCTGACCGCGATCCTGTTCGCCTGGCGCCGCGAGTCGGTGTGACCGCCCGCTTCACGCCGCCTGGGGCGCAACCCCGCGCTTCAGCGAGAGCGCGAGGATTGCCATGATTGCGGGCGCGAGCGCCAGCACCGCCATGCCCACCGAAAAGCTGCCGGTCGCCTCCTTGAGCAGTCCCGTGAGATACGGACCGATAAATCCGCCCGTGCCGGTCCCCACCGTATTGATCAAGGCGATGCCGCCCGCCGCCGCCACACCCCCGAGATAGGATTGTGGGAGCGACCAGAACGGCCCCTGGAGCGCCATCAGGCTCGCGAGCGCCGCTGTCAGCGCCAGAAACACCACAAGATCGGAGCCTGTGAGGCTCGCCACCAGCAGGGCCGCCATCGCGACGAACGCCGGCGCCACAACGTGCCAGATGCGCTCCCCGCTGCGGTCGCTCGAACGGCCCCACAGGAACATCGCGATCATGGTGACCATGAATGAGAGGGCGACCATGAAGCCCGTGGCGAGATTCGAGAAACCCATCCCGTGCACGATCTGAGGCAGCCACAATTGCACGCCGTAATAACTGATCGCATAACACATGTAGACCACGCCAAGCGCCCAGACGCGCACATCGGCAAGCGCGGCCAAAAAATCGCGATGCTGCGGTTTGTCTTCGATGGCGAGCCGCGCGGCGATGACGGATTTATCGCCGTCCGTGAGCCATGACGCTTCCTTCGGCCCGCTCGGCAGAAGGGCAAGGACGGCGAAGGCGAGAAACGAGGTCGGAGCGCCTTCGAGCAGGAACAACCATTGCCAGCCGTGGAGCCCCGCGATCCCGTCCATTGCAAGGATCAGGCTCGACACCGGGCCGCCGACGATGTTGGCGAACGGAATGGCGAGCATGAAATAGGACACCAGCCGCGCGCGGTACGCCTTTGGGAACCAATAGGTCAGATACAGCACCATCCCCGGAAAGAACCCGGCTTCGGCAATGCCGAGCAGAATGCGCACGGCATAGAAATTGGCTGGCGCCGTGACCAGCGCGTTGCACGCCGACACCGCGCCCCACACCAGCAGGATGCAGAAGATCCAGCGCCGCGCGCCGATGCGGTCCAAGATGAGATTGGCGGGAATCTGGAACAGCGAGTAGCCGAAGAAGAAAATTCCTCCGCCGAGCCCAAACACCGCCGGCGTGAAATTCAGATCGGCATTCATGGTGAGCGCGGCAAATCCGACATTCACCCGATCGATGAAGTTGAACAGATACAGCAGGAAGATGAACGGGATCAGCCGCCGGACGCATTTGGCAAAGACGGCATCGTCGGTCATAAGCTGTCCCCCTGTGCGTCTTCGGGCCGGTTCATCCTTCGACAAGCTCACCCTTCGACAAGCTCAGGGTGAAGAATTGTATTGAAGCATGAGTGAACTCAGAACCGGGCGTTGGCCCATTTGGCGATGTAGTCGAACAGGTTCTTCAGCGAATTGCCATATTGGCCGGGGGTCGTTTCGCAGGGCTTGCAGCCGTCATAGTTCAGGTTCGCCCCTTCGATGACGACATAGTCCTTATCCGCGGCCGGAGAGGTGTCGTACATCATCTCTTCGTCGCGCAGCATGTGATAGGCGCCCATCGCCGCGATCAGCGTCGGCGCCTTGATGTGCTGCACCCCGCACACGGTCGAGTTGTTGTTCGAGCAATGGTCGATGCCGTCGACCGAATTGGTCGAGCGGACGGCATTGGTGGAAAGATAGGACGTGACGGTCAGCATCTTCGTGCCGTCATCGAAGGTGCGGTTGCGCTTGGCCTGCTGCGGATGCGCCGGTTCCAAGCTTTTCACCACCTGCATGACGATGGTGCCGTCGTTTTTCAGGAGCTTCTCCGGCCGCCGCGTGCTCATGATTTCCGGGATGGAGGGGTCCATCTGGTCGAGCCGGGCGGCGCCGGCCTGATCGCTGAACGGCACCAGCACGGCGTCGTCGTCGGGATAGACGCCCTCGCCCGATTTGATGCGATCGCGCAGCGCCAGCACATGGGTGAGCTGCTCGTTCATCACCTTGGATTGCGCCGCGTAATAGCGGGTGCGGAATTCCGGCGCGTAATGCGAGGGGCCGTTCGGATTGTATCCGTTCTTCACGTCGAACGGATCGAGCGAGGAATCGACCGCCACCTTGCCGTTCTGAATCGAAAGCGACGGATTGATGCCGCGCAGCGCCTGCACGCCATCGCCGGGATGGGCCTCGGGAAAGACGATGCCGTCGGCCGGTTTCATGCCGGCGAGTTCCGGCCCGCATTGCGTGATCTTGTTCGGCCCCTGGCAGTAGGAGACGCCGTTCTCGGCCACCGCCTGATAATAGCTCATCAGCGCCGAACCACCCGAATGGCCGACCAGGATCACCTTGGTGATGCCGGGCAGCGTGCGCGCATAATCGACGGCGCGCTTCACATCGAGCGCGATGGGTTCCCAGTCGACGATCGAATCATTGTTTTCGTAACGCGTGTTGAAACAAACTGCCGCGAAACCGCGCTTGGCGAATTCGCGGCAGGCGACATTGTTCAGCATGTTCGCCGAGCGGTGCGCGATCAGGAACGCGATGTGGGGCGCTGCGCCGGAATCGGGTTTCCAGACGGTCGCGCTGACGCGTCCCAACTGGACGAAATCGGGTTTGGCCTGAGCGTTGGCCGCCGTGCTCGCGGCAAGAGTGGCCGCGATGGCGAAAAACGAAACCATCGGAAATTGTCCAAAACGCATGACTATTGCTCCCTTGGCGCGCAGCATTTCTTACCTCTCTCTTCTGCAGAGGTCGAGCAGCGCAACGGCTCGGAAGGGGGGCCTCACCCTCTTCCAGCCGCCGCAAGGCCAAAACGTGGGGATTTCCGGGGGCGGCCGGAAGCGCGGCTTTGGATGGTAGCGTCAGTGACATCAGCCGGTCCCCGCCTTGCCGCTGGGACCGGCTAGACGATTCCGTCAGAAATTTCCGGCAACTTTGGGCGTGCCGAGATCGATCACGGCGCGCCGGTTTTCAGGCTCCCGCACGCCCGGTCCGGTTGGGATCAGCGGGTCATCGAAGCTGCGGCCGACCGTCATGATATCCGTCGCGTTCATGCCGAGTTGCACCATCTGGTTCTTCACCGCTGCCGCGCGGCGTTCGGACAGAGCTTGGTTATAATGATGCGAGCCCACCGTATCGGTGTGTCCGGTGACCGTGATGCGCGCCGCGCCGTTCTTCTTGGCGGTATCCACGGCAGCCGCGATGACATTGCGCGCTTCGGGCGTGATGTCCGATTTGTCGAAATCGAAGAACACCATGAAGTTGCGCACGATCACGGGCGCGGGAGCCGGTGCGGGCGCAGGCGCCGCTTCGGCGACCATCGGAGGAGGCGGCTGTTCTGGCGGCACAGGAGGCGGCGGCGCCGTCAGCTCGGCCCTCAGGCTCGGACAGTTCGGGTCGGCCTGACGATCTTCCGCAAGATGTCTGCACGCCACATCCCTGACGGTGGTTGTGGAATCGTGCGCTTCCAGGAGGTGATCCGGAATGTATCCCTTGCCGCCTGCAGCAGCCTGACGGTAGAGCATATCGGCTTGCTCGACCTGACCGTGCTGCCGCAAGGAATCGGCCATATTGAATTGCGCCAGAGGATTGCCGGGATGATCCTGGTAGTCGTCGTAGAATTGCTTATCGGCCTCGGCAATATTCCCTTGGACGAGGGCATCCACGCCTTTCTTGCCGAGCCCATCCCGGTCATGTCCCTTGTCTTCAAGGGCATATGCGCTGGCACTCAATAAACTCAGCATGAGGACCGTGCAGGTTAAAGCACCCTTCCTATGCATCTTTCTCATTGTGCACCTTCTGCGGATGCAGCCATGCTTGGCCTTGACGTAACGGCACCCGCGCCTTTCGCTTTTACACAACGCGCCGAAATTATTTCGGTTCTGGGTTGCGTGTGCCGGCGCGGCCGCGTTTGGCCACGGCGGCGATTAAGCCTCGCGCATGCGGCCTGAGAGTCAGATGCGATAACGGACGAGCTTGCGCCAGAAGCGCGAGGTTACTAAATGCCGCCGTCGCCGGGTTTGACGGAGAGGAATCCGTCCGGCGGTGGAGGCCCAAGCCGCGTCCCGTTCGCGAGCACGCCGGCCGTCAATTGCCCGCCGCGTGTACCATCCTTCAGCGGATGGAATCGATCAATGTTAAGGTTAATGCGTCGGCATTCTTTACAGTTCCTTCCTCGAGAGAATCCATTGCCTTGAATGTATTCAGTTTTTGGCAGTGGCACAGACCTTGCCTTACAGGCTGTGTAGGGCCAAACCCGCCGTTCTGGCGGAGAAATTTTCACGACGTTGCGGGACATCCTGGGGTGGCTCTCGGTCGCCGCGTAAACACATGGGAGTACTAGTGGTATGGTCATGAATCCAGTGAGGGTCCTTCTCGCTGCTGCGCTGGTCACAAGCATCGCCTCTGCTGCGAATGCGACGACCATCAACTACAGCGATTTCTCCAGCGTCGCCGGATTGACGTTGAACGGGGATGCGGCGCAGGCGGGATCGGTCCTGCGCGTCGTGCCGAGCGCCGACACCCAGGCAGGCACTGCCTATTCCAGCACCGCGGTGCCCTTGAACGCCTCAACCAGCTTCAGCACCTCGTTTGAATTCCTGGTCACGACAGACCCCAGCAGCGGGCTTGGCGTACCGGACGGATTTGCGTTCCTCTTGCAGCGCGATGCCGCGGGGGCCCATGCGCTGGGGGCCGGCGGCCAGGGGCTTGGTTATGTCGGACTTTCGCCAAGCGTGGCGGTGGTCTTCCGCGGACGAGGCCCCTCTTTCATTGGGGTCATCACGGGCGGAACCGATCCGGCAAATCTGTCGAATCCCTTCGATCCGCCTGGTTCGACGAGCTTCGGCACCGACGGTGCGTTCTATGAGCAGAACGAATTCGCCTGGATCGATTATGACGCCGGCACCCATCTGCTGGATGTCTATCTGTCAACGACGTCGGTCAAACCGGGCGCTGCGGTGATGGAAGCAAGCCTGGATCTATTCGGCGAGCTGAATTCCCACGCCCATGTCGGCTTCAGCGCCGGTAATGGCGGGGCTTTCGGGAGTCAGGACATTCTGAACTGGTCCTTCACGTCCGATGCGGTGACAGTGCCGGAACCGTCCTCGCTTGCTCTTTTCGGGGCGGGTCTGTTGTCGCTGTTTGGTTTCGCGATGCTACGCAAACGCGCTGCGTAAGCCGGATAGCAAACGCATACGCAAAGGGGCTGTCCGACGGGACAGCCCCTTTTGTTTTTCGGAAGGTAACGTTTCTCAGATTCCGCCGTCGCCGGGTTTGACGGAGAGGAATCCGTCCGGCGGTGGAGGCCCAAGCCGCGTCCCGTTCGCGAGCACGCCGGCCGTCAATTGTCCGCCGCGCGTACCGTCCTTCAGCGGATGGAATTCGATGGTGATCTTGTCGCCCGGCTTGACGGTGTCGGCGCGCCAGCCCGCACGGCTGTCCTGCGCGATGGACTGCATCTCGAAGCCCCATTCGCGCGGCGTTCCCTTGTCGTCCATCGCCATGATGTGGATCCAGACATGCGGGTTGGTCCATTCATATTCCTTCACCGTGCCGGTGACGGTCGCGAACTTGTCGCGGTCGAACATGGCAAAGGAATGATGGGCGAACGCAGGGACCGCCAAACACAGCGCCGCACCCGCCAACACCAGCGTCTTGAACATCATCGGCAGTCTCCAAACGGTCTTTGCAAAACCTTACTGGCCCGGCTGCTGCTGGGCGCTTTGCGCCTGGGCGGCGGCACGGGCGCGCGCCGCGCGGGCTTCCGGGAAGACGGCGGCGGGATTGGCCGGCGGGCCCAGATGCTGGCCGCTGGCGAGATTGGCGCTCATCAGCTGACCGCCTCTGCTGCCGTCCTTGAGCGGATGGAATTCGATCGAAATCTTGTCGCCCGGCTTGACCGAATCGGGTTTCCAGCCTACCGCCGCGTCCTGCGCGATGGACTGCATCTCGAAGCCCCATTCGCGCGGCGCACCGGCGGAATCGGCCGCCACCACATGAATCCAGACATGGGGGTTGGCCCATTCATATTCTTTCACCGTGCCGGTGATGTTCACCACCTTGTCGCGGTCGAACATGGAAAAGGAATGGTGCGCGAGGGCGGGCGCCGCAAACGAGAGCAAGGCGCCAGCCAAAACCATCGTCTTGACCTTCATGGTGAGCCTCCGATTTGCAAACCAATCAATCCTGCGCGCCCGGGCGGCGAACCGGACCGCCGAGCTTGGTCCCATTGGACAGCACCGCGGAGACCAGCTGGCCGCCGCGCGAACCGTCCTTCAGCGGATGGAATTCGATGGAGATCTTGTCGCCGGGCTTGACCGAATCGGCTCGCCAGCCGCCGGCCATGTCGGCTGCGATGGCCTGCATCTCGAAGCCCCATTCGCGGGGCGTGCCGCTCGCATCGGCGGCCATCACATGAATCCACACATGGGGATTGGTCCACTCATACTCCTTCACCGTGCCGGCCATGGTGACCGATTTCTCGCGGTCGAACATGGAGAAGGAGTGATGGGCGAAAGCGGGCGCGGCGATGCAAAGAGCGATCCCGGCCAACGCAAGGGTCTTCATGGTCATCGCAAGTCCTCCCGGCTTTATGGTTTTTCAGGGCGCCTTGGGCACCGGCAGACGCGCGGCCTGGGCCTGGAGCGAACGCCCGTCGGCCAATGTCGCGGTCAGAAGTTCGCCGCCGCGGGAGCCGTCCCGCAGCGGATGGTAATTGACCGAAATCTTGTCGCCCGGTTTGACGATGTCGGGACGCCAGCCGCCGGAGGTGGCCTGCGCGACCGCCTGCATCTCGAACGCATATTCGACAACCTTGCCGGCATCGTCGAGCGCCATCACGTGCAGCCAGACATGGGGATTGGTCCATTCCAATTCCTTCACCGTGCCCACCTTGGTGATGGTCTTGTCCGGATCGAACATGGCGAAGGAATGATGGGCGTTGGCGTGACCGGCGAGGAGCGGCAGCAACAGTCCACCCAATGCCGCTGACAGTGCCAGGGCTTTCACTTTCATCGAGGCGCCTCCCTAAGGCATGACATAATCTTGGTAACCGCTATAATAGCAGGTGAATATAGATCGCGCGACACCTGCGGAGGAGACGATGCGTCGATTTGCCTTAACGGTTGCAGCACTTCTGGTTTCGGGCATGGCGGCCGCGCCGGCCCAGGCTGCCTGGTCGTATTACGCCTGCCCGGGCGACAATTTTGCCTCGCAATTTCCCGATAAGCCGGTACGGGCCGATTTCCGCTTCTCCATGCCGCGTCACGGCCTGGCGCTCTCGGCGCATACCTATACGGCGACGGTGGACAACATCATCTACAAGATGACGGTGGCCGATTATTCGGACCGCGCGATGGACGGCGCCAGCATCCTGGAAGAGGCGATGTTCCAGCACACGGAGGCCGACGACCACGGCCTGCGCAACGGCAAGATCGTGGGCAACGACATATCCCGCATCGAGCCGGTGGTTCGCGGCGCGACCTATGGCCGGCGCATCACCATGGACCTTCCCAACAATGGCGGGCGCAATCTAACGACGTTCTATTTCCGCGACGGCCATCTCTATGAACAGTCGGTGCAGATTCTTCCGGCCAATGGCGATTACGGCTCGCCCAACGGCTCGCGCTTCGTGGAGTCGCTGCTGTTCAATCTGACGCGCCTGTCCGATGAGGCCGGCGGCGTTCCGCCGAACATCGAGGGCTGCGGCACGCAGATCAAAGCCTTCACGTTCAAATAGCGGAAATCTCAGCCCAGCTTTGCCGATGGGGCGGAGACTGCGCAATCGATGCGGGCGCGCTTCACTTCGCCCGAGAGCGTGATCAGCGCGTTCGGTTTGAGCGCGAGCCCGAGCACGCGGTTGGGATCGACGGGCCCCGGAAAGCGGACGCGGCCTTTCGGCAGCCGGGCAAATCCGACCCTGACGTAATAGGGCTCGTCGCCGACCAGGACGACCGCGTCGTAATCGAGCTTCCGCGCCTCGTCGATGCCATGCTGCATCAAGGCTATGCCGATACCGCGGCCTCTGAGTTGGGGTTCGACGGCGAGCGGCCCCAGCAGCAACGCCGGACGGCTGCCCACGGAGATGGGCCAAAACCGGACCGAGCCGAGCAGCCGGTGCGATTCCTTGTCTTCGGCGACGAACGAAAGGAGCCCTTCGGGGAAAACCCCCTCGCGCAAGCGATAGGCTGTCTTCGCAAAGCGCCCGGGGCCAAAACCAAGGTCGACCAGACGTTCGACGCCCTCGCCATCCTCTTCCCGTTCGGCCCTGATCGTCCACATGGAGCCCCCTATAGCCCAAAGACGCGGCGGCGTTCCACTGTCCGCTTATGGGCGATTTGGCCGAAAATCGGCGTTCCGCTTGCCGATTTTCCGCTTGCCCTTCTTCCCTCCTTCACCCTTTGCTAACCAAAGAGGCCCTACAAGCGTGACCGGGAGCGCACCTTAAGGCGCAATTTGACCGTGAACACGTAGGCGGATGCGGCTCAGGATCAACCCAACCGGATTAGGTCCCTTGTGCGCCCTCATTGTCGAGGACAATGAGCATATGCGCATATTGCTCCGTACACTGCTGAAAGCCTTCGGCATCCGCGAAATCCACGAGGCCCAGGAAGGCAGCGAAGCCCTTGCCTTTCTGAAGGTGAGAAGGCCCGATTTCGTGCTGACCGATTTCGCAATGGCGCCGATGGATGGGATCAGGTTCACCAAGGCCGTGCGTGCGCTTCCCGACCGGGCCGATTGCGTGCTGCCGATCATCATGGTGACGGGCTACACCGAGATGAAACGGGTCGAAGCCGCCCGCGATGCGGGCGTGACCGAGATTCTCGCCAAGCCGGTGACGGCGGCGGGCTTGTTTTCGCGCATCGAGGAAATCGTGCTGAGGCCGCGTCCATTCGTGCGCACGCCGAATTATTGCGGTCCCTCCCGGCGCCGGCACAACAATCCCGACTTCATCGGCCCCTGGCGGCGCAAGGACGACGCCGACAAAGGCCGCGAGATGGTTTCGGTCGAGTCCGCGGCCGAATAGGCGGCTTCCCACGCCATCCGTTTGCCCTTTGTTAAGCGTGTTTCGCAGCCGTTAAGCGCGTACGCTCCACGTACATGCGGCTTTTCATGGCTCCTTAAGCTCCCGGCTTAATAGTGACCGACGCTCGCCGGGAAACAAACGCGCCCATGTTCCAGATCATTGGCATCGTGCTTCTGTTCGCCATGGTATTCGGCGGCTATGTCTGGTCGGGCGGACATTTTGAAGTCATCATCGAATCGCTCCCGCACGAAATGATGACCATCGGCGGAGCGGCGGTGGCGGCTCTTCTGCTCGGCAATTCCATCGGCGACGTAAAGAAGACGGTCACCGAAATGGGTAAGGCCTTCGCCGGCCCCAAATGGAAGCAGGCCGACTACCGCGATCTTCTGTGTCTTCTGTTCCTGCTGACCAAGACGATGAAGATGAAGGGCATGATCGCGCTCGAAGCCCATATCGAGAAGCCGAAGGAATCCTCGATCTTCAAGCGCTATCCGCGCATCGAGAAGGACCATTTCGCGCTCGATTTCATCTGCGACACGCTGCGCATGATGACCATGAGCCTGGAAGACCCCCATCAGGTCGAAGACGCCATGGAGAAGCAGCTCGAAAAGCACCATCACGAGGCGCTGGTGTCCTCGACCGCGCTTCAGACCATGGCGGACGGCCTGCCCGCGCTCGGCATCGTCGCCGCCGTGTTGGGCGTCATCAAGACCATGGGCTCGATCACCGAGCCGCCGGAAATCCTCGGCGGCATGATCGGCGGCGCCCTCGTCGGCACCTTCATGGGGGTGTTCTTAGCGTATGGCCTGGTCGGTCCGATCTCCACGCGCCTTAAAGGCATCGTGGACGAGGACGCACAGTTCTATCACGTCATCCGCGATATTCTGGTCGCGCACCTGCATGGGAATTCGGCGCAGGTGTCGGTGGAAATCGGGCGCGGCAGCGTGCCTTCGACGTCGCAGCCGACCTTCCAGCAGCTGGAAGAAGCCCTCAACGCCATCCCGGCCGACGCGTCGTAGTCTTTTCGATCGCCCCATGGGCGGCGGCTGAAAAGAACGTCGCGAGCGCCCCGGCGAGCACGCCCAGCGGAACGGCATAGACCACGTCCATGTCCGAGCCCGCGACCACGATGACGGTCACGCATAATCCCGTCCATTGCGCCAGATTGAACCGCATGAAGCTTCCCCGTTTTCCCGCAAGCGAGGCTAACGCCCGCCGCCGCCCGCGCGAAGCCGATGCTTAAGAAAGGGTTAAAAGGGGGGAGAGGCGTTTCAAAATCGGGCCCGCGATTGCAGCCACTATCGGACGTCGCCGCAATCGGCATTGTGCCAGTGATATTGTTCTTTCATGGTGAGGCCCGGAAACGTCCAGTCTACATCGACGCTGTCCGCCAATGCGGGGCCCGATCCCGTCAGAACCAGATGATAGCGTCCATGCACCGCTTGCATGGGCATCCCCTGCACCGGCGCGGGAACGGAGCAAACAATTTCGACCTCGCGATCCGACGACGTTTCGGACACGACCGTCTCTGTGCAAGCGCCGGCCGGATGCCCTGCCGGATCGAGCAACGCCACGAGATGATAGCCCCAGTTGGGGTCGCGGATGCACAATTGCCGCTCCTGACGGTCGGGAGAAGGATGGCTCTCGCTATACTTCTTTCCCTCCTCAACAAGATTGGCCGGCAATGTCGCGACCATTAATTGGGACTCGCCGGCGAAATCGTAGAGGCCCGGCCGAAAGCCCCACGCACCGGTTATCGCCGGAGCGGCCGTCATCGCGGGACTGGCCGTTATCGCGACGCATGTTGCCGCGAAAATGACCTTGCCGGCTCTTATCATTTCGGCGCAAATCCTATTCCCGCGGCATCAATATATCAGACGTTTGCGACGGCTTCGAC
>Ga0265337_1001504_pt1 | contig 11444 bp, 10 predicted proteins | sample 42122metaG_FD_192441 | JGI IMG/M metagenome (GOLD analysis project Ga0265337, IMG submission 192441) | Rhizosphere microbial communities from Carex aquatilis grown in University of Washington, Seatle, WA, United States - 4-21-22 metaG | ecosystem: Host-associated > Plants > Roots > Rhizosphere >... | reverse complement strand
GGGCTGGTTGCCGATACAGTCCGCGCCTAGACTGATCATCACAAAAGCGCATTGGAAGCGGGGAAACGACCATGCACGACGTAACCCAAGGCGATCATTGGCATGAACCCAAAGGTTTGAAGAACGCGGGCTATGGCGCGTGGAAGCGGCCCAACACGCCTTACGACAATTTCATGGAAGCGCAAGGTATCCCCGTCTATCGCGGCATCGGAGTCCGCCGCGTGCAGGACCTGCCGCTCGCGAATTGGCCGCGCATGGGCGGACGCGGCACGTTCATCCAGCTCTATGGCACGGAAGGCAAATGGGGCTGCTATGTCGTTGAGGTGCCTGGCGCGGGCGCACTGACGCCGGAGCGCCACATGTACGAAGAGATCATGGTGGTGGTGGAAGGACGCGGCACCACGGAAATCTGGACCGACGGCCAGAAGAAGCCTCACACCTTCGAATGGCAGAAGGGTTCCATGTTTTCGGTGCCGCTCAACACCTGGCACCGCATCGTCAATGCCGCCTCGACCCCCGCGCTCATTCTGGTCGCATCTTCAGCGCCGAACGTGATGAACCTGTACCGCGACATCGACTGGATCTTCAATTGCCCGGTGGAGATCAAGGAGCGCTTCGACGGCAGCGACGATTTCTTCAAGCCCAAGGATGACATCGTGCCCGATCCGCTGCGCGGGCTCGCCATGCGCAAATCGAACGTCATTCCCGACATCGTGAACGCGCAGCTTTACTTGGACAACCGCCGTTCGCCCGGTTATCTGCGCGTCGAACCGGCGATGGCGAACAATGTGTTTTACGGCTTCGTCGGCGAGCATGAGCCCGGGCGCTATTCAAAGGCGCACGCGCATCTGTCCTCCGCTGTGCTCGTGTGCCTGAAGGGCAAGGGCTACACCTACACATGGCCGCGTTCGCTCGGGATGACGCCGTGGCAGGACGGCAAGGCCGATCAGGTGTTCCGTCAGGACTACGAGCCGGTGGGATTGGTGACGGCAGCGCCCTATGGCGGCCAATGGTTCCACGCGCATTTCGGGGTGAGCAAGGAGCCGCTGCGGCTGATCGGCTGGTATGGCCCGTTGAACCATCGCAAGGACCGCGCGGGGGTTCCCGGCGAAAAGGACACCGACGAGGGTGCCATCGACGTGACCGAAGGCGGCACCGCCATTCCCTATTGGCTGGAGGACCCGTTCCTGCGCAAGGAATACGAGGAGACGCTGGCGAAGGACGGCGTGAAATCGCGTATGGAGGATTGGCTCTATCGCGAGCCGGCCAACGAAGAGGAGCGCGAGCGCGCGAAGGTTGCAGGCGGCATTGGGTAGCAAGTGTTTTTACCCTGAGCTTGTCGAAGGGTGAGCTTGCCCAAGCGCGATGCCTCCGCCTAATATCGCAGCCGTCATCGACTCCCCCGCGGGAGAGACCCTCCGAAGCTCAAGCCGATGGAGGGCGCCGAAGGAGCAACCGCCCCGGAAACTCTCAGGCAAAAGGACCGCGGGGGAAAAGACAGTCTGGATAGAAGGGCACACGCCCTCACCGAAGGGGTAAGCCGAGAATTTCGGCAATCTCTCAGGTCCAAGGACAGACGGGGTGCGTTTCCGGATCAGCCGCCGGAGCGCGAACCGTTGGGATTGGATGAGAGATGAGCGAGCCGTCTTCCGGCCATTTGCAACAGACCCCTTTGCACAGGCTGCATGTGTCGCTCGGCGCCAGGATGGTGCCGTTCGCCGGCTACGAAATGCCGGTGCAATACCCGACCGGCATCATCAAGGAACATCTGCATACGCGTTCCGCCGCAGGGCTGTTCGACGTCTCCCATATGGGGCAGGCGTTTCTCGACGGTGACGATCCGGCCCGCGCCCTGGAATTGCTGTCGCCGGCCGACATCGCGGGCTTGAGCGACGGGCAGATGCGCTACGCGCTGCTGCTCAACGATAGCGGCGGCATCAAGGACGATTTCATGGCCGCGCGTCTGACGGGCGAGCAGGCGCTCTATCTCGTCGTGAACGCAGGGACCAAGGATTCCGATTTCGCCTATATCGCCGAGCGGCTGCGCGGGCAGGCAACACTCGCCCCGCAGCCTTTGCGCGCGCTTTTGGCACTGCAAGGGCCGCGCGCCGAAGCCGTGCTGTCGCGTCATGCAGACGGCGTTGCGGGCTTGGGCTTCATGCGGGTCGCCCGCTTGACCATTGCCGGTGCGGCGGCAATCGTCAGCCGCTCGGGCTACACCGGCGAGGACGGGTTCGAGATTTCGCTTCTTTCGGAGGATGCGGAACGCGTCGCGCGCACGCTCCTTGCCGAGCCGGAGGTGCTGCCCATCGGGCTCGGCGCGCGGGATTCGCTGAGGCTGGAAGCCGGGCTTTGCCTTTACGGTCACGACATCGACGAACACACTTCCCCGATTGCGGCGGGACTCGGCTGGGTCATCGGCAAGCGCCGGAAAATGGCGCGCGACTTTCCGGCGGCCGGCGAGATCATGGCCGAACTCCTCGAAGGCACGCCCCGCAAGCGTGTGGGCCTTCGGCTCATGGACAAAGCGCCCGCGCGCGAAGGGGCCGAAATCGTCGATTCCGCGGGCGCTATCGTGGGCCGCGTCACCAGCGGCGGCTACGGTCCGTGCGTGGGCGCACCTATCGCCATGGGTTATGTCGCGAGCGAATTTGCAGGCGACGGGACCGAGCTTGGCATTGTGGTGCGAGGGGGTGCGCGCGCGGCAAGAGTCGCGCCGATGCCCTTCGTGCCGCATCGCTACAAACGCAAGAGCGGGGATTGAGATGGAAGAACGCTACACCCAGAGCCATGAATGGATTCGCATCGACGGCGGCATTGCAACCGTCGGGATCACCAAATATGCGGCCGATCAATTGGGCGATGTTGTCTACGTCGAACTCCCCGAGGCGGGAAAGACATTGCAGGCCGGGGCCGAAGCCGCCGTCGTCGAGAGCGTGAAGGCCGCTAGCGAAATCTACGCGCCGGTCGGCGGCGAGGTGACGGAATCCAACCGAGCACTTGCGGGCGATCCCGCCAAGGTGAATGCCGATCCGGAAGGAGAAGCCTGGTTCTTCCGCATGAAGATCGTCGACGCGGCAGCCCTGCAAAAGCTCATGACGAAAGATCAGTACACGGATTTCGTGAAAGGGTTGTGATGCGCTATCTGCCCCTCACGCCGGACGACCGGCGGGCGATGCTGGACAAGATCGGCGTTGCATCCATCGACGATCTCTTTCGCGATGTGCCGGAATCGGCGCGCGGTGCGCGCTTCGACTTGCCGGCCCATGCGGGCGAGATGGACGTGGAACGCAGGCTCGTCAACCTTGCCTCGCGCAATGTTGCGGCCGGCAGCAGCCCGTTCTTCTGTGGCGCGGGCGCCTACCGCCATCACGTTCCGGCCTCGGTCGATCATCTGATCCAGCGTTCGGAATTCCTGACCTCCTACACCCCCTATCAGCCCGAGATCGCGCAGGGCACCTTGCAGGTGCTGTTCGAATTCCAGACGCAAGTTGCGCTCATCACCGGCATGGAGGTGGCGAATGCCTCCATGTATGACGGCTCGACGGCCACCGCCGAAGCCGTGCTGATGGCCCATCGCATCACGGGGCGCGACCGCGCGGTGCTGTCGGGCAGCCTGCATCCGCACTATGCCGAAACCGTGCGCACCATGGCAGGGCTCGCGGGCGAGATCGTCACCGCGCCCGTCACGCCGGGCGTTGCGGAAGATTTGGCCGCGCTGATCGATGCGAAGACGTCATGCGTGGTGGTGCAGAACCCCGACGTGTTCGGGCTTTTGCGCGATCTGAAGCCCATCGCGGAGGCGGCCCACGCCAAGGGCGCGCTTCTGATCGCAGTCGTCACGGAGGCCGTGTCGCTAGGTTTGGTGGAGTCGCCGGGCGCGATGGGCGCGGACATCGTGGCGGGCGAAGGGCAGTCGCTCGGCAACGGTCTGAATTTCGGCGGACCCTATGTCGGCCTGTTCGCGGCGCGGGAGAAATTCCTGCGCCAGATGCCGGGCCGTCTCGCCGGCCAGACGGTGGATGCCGAGGGCCGCCGCGGTTTTGTCCTGACGCTGTCGGCGCGCGAGCAGCATATAAGGCGCGAAAAAGCGACGAGCAACATCTGCACCAATTCCGGGCTTTGCGCGCTCGCGTTTTCCATCCATCTCTCGCTCTTGGGCGAAGCGGGGTTGCGGCGGCTCGCCAAATTCAATCATGCCCACGCGGTGGAACTCGCGGACCGGCTGATGCGAATAAAGGGCGTGGACCTCCTGACGCCCGCCTTCTTCAACGAGTTCACGCTGAAATTGCCGAGGCCGGCCATACCGGTCGCCGATGCGCTTGCCGATCGCGGCATCATCGCCGGGGTTCGCGCCTCGCGCCTGTATCCGCATGAGCCGCAATTGCGCGATCACCTGATCGTCGCAGCCACCGAAACCAACACCAACGCCGACATCGATGCCTATGCCTCGGCGCTCGCGGAGGTGCTGGCATGATGAATGTGCAGGGACGCGCGACCGCAGCCGCAACCGTGGAAACCGGCGTGCATAAGCCCGAAACCATTTCGGGTCATCGCGGGCTCGACCATGAAGAAAAGCTGATCTTCGAAATCGGCCGCACCGATGTTTCGGGCGTGGACCTTCCCGATGCCGATCTCCCGCAGGATCGCCTCGGCGGACTTGCGCGCAAAGAGCCAATCGGTCTTTGCGGCCTCTCCGAACCCGAAGCCGTGCGCCATTATGTGCGGCTGTCGCAGAAGAACGCCTCCATCGACGCGAGCTTTTATCCGCTCGGCTCCTGCACCATGAAGCACAATCCGCGGCTGAACGAGAAAATGGCGCGGCTCGCGGGCTTCGCCGACATCCATCCGATGCAGCCGCAGAAGACCGTGCAGGGTGCGTTCCTGCTGATCGCCGAATTGGCGCGCTGGCTGAAAGAGCTGACCGGCATGCCGGCGGTGGCGATGACGCCCAAAGCCGGGGCCCATGGCGAACTCACCGGCATTCTCGCTATCCGGGCCGCGCTCGATGCACGCGGAGAACGCCGAGCGCGTGTCCTGGTGCCCGAATCCGCGCACGGCACCAATCCGGCCACGGCTGCACTTTGCGGCTATGGCGTGGAGTCCATTCGCGCAACGCCCGACGGCCGCGTGGATCTCGCCGCCCTCACTCATGCGCTCGGGCCCGATGTCGCGGCGCTGATGCTGACCAATCCCAACACCTGCGGCCTCTTCGAGCGCGACATGGTGGCAATTGCGAATGCGGTGCACGCGGCGGGCGCGTATTTCTATTGCGACGGCGCCAATTTCAACGCCCTTATGGGCCGCGTGAAGCCGGGCGCGCTCGGCATCGATGCCATGCACATCAACCTGCACAAGACGTTCTCCACGCCTCATGGCGGCGGCGGGCCGGGGGCCGGGCCCGTAGTGTTCTCGGAGCGGCTTGCTCCTTTCGCCCCGCTGCCGCTGTTCGTCGAGGGCGCAGGCGGCTTTCGCTTGATCGAAGACATGGAAGAGGCGCGCGCGGCGGGCTTCACTCCGCTTGGGCGGATGTGCGCCTTCCACGGCCAGATGGGCATGTTCGTGCGCGCGCTTGCCTACATGCTGAGCCACGGCGCCGACGGGTTGCGGCAGGCTGCCGAGGATGCGGTGCTGTCGGCCAATTACCTTCTCGCGTCGCTGAAGGATGTCTTGAGCGCGCCCTATGAAGGCCCCTGCATGCACGAGGCCCTCTTCGACGACGAATCCTTAAAGGACAGCGGCGTCACCACGCTCGATCTCGCAAAGCGGCTGATCGATGAGGGCTATCACCCGATGACGATCTATTTCCCGCTGGTGGTCCACGGCGCCATGCTGATCGAGCCCACGGAAACCGAATCCAAGGCGACGCTCGACAATTTCATCGCGGTGATGAGGGGGCTCGTGCTGGAAGCCAAGGCGGGCGATGCGGCGGCGTTCAAAAATGCGCCAATGCTCGCGCCACGGCGGCGGCTCGACGAGACGCTGGCCGCCCGCAAACCCGTGCTGCGCTGGAAACCCTCCCAGGCGACGGGATAAAAAAGACCCTCCGAAGAGGGTCGAGTGACACTCATCAGGAGGAAGGCACATCACGTAATGGCGTGGAACACGAACTGGGTCTGATCCAACAGGCCTTGGAAAACTTGCGTGGTTTCGGGCGAGGCGTATGTGCCTGCGCCGAACGCGACCAGCACGGTGAAGAACCAGAGGATGACACGCATGGATCGCTGAACCGGAATGGGACTTCTACCGGTTCAGGAGCAAGCGGCGTGCCACGGGTTGAGGGGGAAAGGAATACATACTTACCCCACCCTGAGCCGGTCGAAGGGCGAGGAGCGATTTAAGCGGTGACAATGGGGGAAATTCAGAACACCAACCGGCCGCCGACCAGAAGCAGCGTGCCTGCAAGAATATAGCGCAAGGCCGCATCGGGAATACGGGGAGCCGCATAGCTGCCGATGACGATGCCCGGAATGGACCCGGCCAGAAGCGAGCTCAAGAGAGCCAGATCCGTCAGCCCTAAAAACCAGTGCCCAACGCCGGCAATCAGCGTAAGCGGCACCGCGTGCGCGATGTCGGAGCCCACGATTCGGGCCATCGGCAGATGGGGGTACAAAAGGATCAGCGCCGTGACGCCGATGGCGCCCGCGCCAACCGACGAAATCGACACCAGAACGCCCAGCGCCGCGCCCATCGCGATTGTCATCGCGCGAGTCTTGCTCGGCGGAATCGCGGCCAGCCGCAGCGCGTAATGGGCAATGATCCGCCGCCTGAAGATCAGCACCACAGCGGTGCCGAAAAGGGCGAAGGCCAGAACCGACGTGATCAGCGCATTCGCGGCCTCGGTCTGTGTCCCAAGATGCGACAATCCGATCAGGGTCAGCGCCGTCATCGGTACGCTGCCCATTGCGAGGCGTCCCACAACGCGCCAATCGACCGTACGGCTGACCCCGTGCACGGCGGTGCCGACGGTCTTTGTCGCCGATGCATAAAGCAGATCGGTGCCGACCGCGGTCGCGGGGTGAATGCCGAACAACAGGATCAGCAGTGGCGTCATCAATGAGCCGCCGCCAACACCCGTCATCCCGACAAGTGCGCCGACCACAAAGCCGGAAAGCGAGAACAAGGGATCGATGTGCAAAAATGAAATCATAACTCAACCATGTCGATCATCAGTCAAGGATATGCGATGCGCGTCCGTCCGTCACGCCCACTGTAGCGGATTGGACATTCAGCCTTTTCCAGAGCAAGAAAGGTGCCGCCCCTGCGAACCCAGTAGCCGATAACAGATGGATCAGGGAAAAGTTCATCAATCAGGGTAAATTTTGTTCCCGTGCGTAGGCGTTTTGCTGCAGAAATCGTCCAGGGCACGGAATTCCCGGCCGTTTCTCCCAAACCTGTTTCAATTCGGGCCACCGGGGGTTGATTAAGGTCTGTGCTTTTCCGATTTGCACACGACACGTATGTAATTTAGCGGCTTCCACACGCACGACAGCCTGCGCAAAATCTGGGCGAGCGCCCACAAACCTTGGGCGATCACAAATCCGTCAGGAGCGGAAAAAAATCTCAGACCTCTTCGGTCAGCGCTTCTTGACATGGAGCGCAGCGTCCGTGCGCGAGATAGGCCGCGGCATCGAAGCGGGTTATGAGGCCGTCGCACAGCGGACAATGCGGTTCGGTTTCGAACAAAGGAACGCTGCCCCTTGACCGCGCGCGCTTCTGTTTGGGTTTGGGAAGAGGCCGATGCGCGATCTCCGGAACGGGCTCACCTTCGCGTACGATTCGGAAAGCTGGCGCTTTGGCTTGGCCCGGCAGGTGTGCTTCGCGAAGTCTGTTTTGCGTTCTCGCCATAGGCGTTCCTCCAACTCAGATACTCATGCCGCATCGGCTGCGGCGATCACCCGGCAATGAAGCGGTCTTAGGTTTGCGATCGCATCGCCGCCGCCCAAGGCCTTTGGCACGATACGATCTATCTGCCATCCGAAGGGCGATTTCGAATCGCCGTAATCATAGCGGTGAATCTCGTTGCCGAGATCGTCGCGCCTGACGAGATAGGCGTGCTGACCGGCGACTTCATGGCCCTTTTCCCAGACAGCGACAATGTTGTCGTCGAGTCCGTCGATGAAGCTGATGAGCCCGGTCATCGCGCGCGGCGCTCCCTCAGCTGCAGCCGCTGGTGCCGCCGCAGGTGTCGCATTTGAGACAGGTGCCATTGCGCAGCAGCGTGAAGTTGCCGCATTGGCCGCAGGCGTCGCCCTCATAGCCCCTCAGCCGCGCTTCGGCCGCGCGTTTGGCATAGGTCTCGCGCTTGGCCGTCTTGACCGAGGTTTCGGCGGCAAAACTCGTTTCCAGCGTCGTCATCACCGCCGACACCGGGTTGCCGAGCGCCTCTTTCATCTGTGCGGCGACGGCTGCGAAATTGGCGCTTACGTCGATGGAGGATTCTTCGTGGTCCGCGTAAGCATGCTCATGCGCGTGCGCATGTTCGGCGTGCGCGTCGATCTTCTGGACAGCGTTGCCGCTCCTGACGACGGCGAGACGGCTGAGCTGACCGCGTACAAATCCCGACGAGACCTTGGAGATGGTCAAATCCTTCGCCGCGTCGCGCCTGGCCGGATCGCCCTCGGCTACGCCGCCGCCGAGATCGTCGTCCGCTGCGGGCGGGACATGAGCGAGATCGTGGCGGCCGAGATAGGAAACCGCCATTTCGCGGAAGATGTAATCGAGCACGCTGGTCGCGTTCTTGATTGAATCGTTGCCGATGACGAGGCCCGCCGGTTCGAAGCGGGTGAAGGTGAACGCATCGACGAACTCTTCCAGCGGCACGCCATATTGCAGGCCGATGGAAATCGCGATGGCGAAATTGTTCATCAGCGAGCGGAAGGCGGCCCCTTCCTTGTGCATGTCGATGAAGATTTCGCCCGGACGGCCGTCTTCATATTCGCCGGTGCGCAGATAAACCTTGTGGCCGCCGACGATGGCTTTCTGCGTGTAGCCCTTGCGGCGGTGGGGCAGTTTTTCGCGTTCGCGGGCGCGGATGCGCTCGATCACGCGTTCCACGATGCGTTCGGTGACGACAGTCGCGCGCGCGGCCTGGGGCTGGGCGATGATGTCGTCGATATCGCCATCCTCATCGACGGACTGCAGCACCTGCGAGGCAAGCGGTTGCGACAGCTTGGAGCCGTCGCGATAGAGCGCGTTGGCTTTCAGCCCCAGCTTCCACGACAGCATGTAGGATTCGCCGCAATCCTTCACGGTTGCGCTGTTGGGCATGTTGATGGTCTTGGAGATGGCGCCCGAGATGAAAGGCTGGGTCGCGGCCAACATGCGGATGTGGCTCTCCACCGAGAGCGCGCGCTTGCCGATGCGCCCGCACGGGTTGGCACAGTCGAACACCGGCAGATGTTCCTATTTCAAGTAGGGCGCGCCTTCGAGGGTCATGGCGCCGCAGACATAGAGGTTCGCCGCTTCGATCTCGGCCTTGGAAAAGCCGAGCGCCTTCAGCATGTCGAAATCTGGCGCATCGAGCGCTGCGGGATCGCATTTGAGCACGTCCGCGCAGAACTCCGCGCCGAGCGTCCATTTGTTGAACACAAAGCGGATGTCGAAGGCTTGCCGCAGCGCCCCTTCCACGGCGCCGATCTCGGCAATGCCGAAGCCCTTCGCCCTCAGGGCCTCGTGCGAAACCGCGTTCGAGCCCTTCAGTGTGCCGTGGCCGACGGCATAAAGCTCCATCGCGTGGATCTCGTCGGGCGAATAGCCGAGCGCGCGCAAGGCTTCGGGGGCGCAGCGATTGATGATCTTGAAATAGCCGCCGCCGGCCAGCTTCTTGAACTTCACCAGCGCAAAATCAGGTTCGACGCCGGTGGTGTCGCAATCCATCAGAAGGCCGATGGTGCCGGTGGGCGCGATGACGCTCGCCTGCGCATTGCGATAGCCGTAAGCCGTGCCGAGCGAGAGGGCCTGGTCCCAGGCCGCCCTTGCCGCTTCGGCAAGCTCCTTGTCGAGAACCGCGTCATGGTCGAGCGCCACGGGGAGCGTGCTCAACCCCTCGTAACCGGCGTGTTCGCCATAGGCCGCGCGGCGGTGATTGCGGATCACGCGCAGCATGGAATCGCGGTTCTCCTCGAACCGGATGAACGGCCCGAGCTCGCCCGCCATCTCGGCCGAGGTCGCATAGGAAATGCCCGTCAGCACGGCGGTGATGGCGCCCGCTATCGCGCGGCCCTCACGCGAATCGTAGGGGATGCCTGCCGACATCAGGAGCCCGCCGATATTGGCGAAGCCGAGGCCCAGCGTGCGGTAATCGTAAGAAAGAAGCGCGATCTCCCGGGATGGGAATTGCGCCATCATCACCGAAATTTCGAGCACGATCGTCCACAGCCTGACCGCGTGTTCGAAGGCGTGCACGTCGAAGGCCTTAGCGCCGTTCTCGCCCTCTTTGCGGAACGCCATCAGGTTCAGCGACGCGAGATTGCACGCCGTGTCATCGAGGAACATGTATTCCGAGCACGGATTGGAGGCGCGGATCGCGCCGCCCGCGGGGCATGTGTGCCAATCATTGATTGTCGAGTGGAACTGGATGCCGGGATCGGCCGAGGCCCAGGCCGCGTGGGAAATCTTCTCCCACAGCTCGCGCGCCTTCAACGTTTTGTGGACCTTGCCGTCCTTGCGGCGGAAAAGCTCCCAATTGCGATCCTCGGCGACCGCGGTGAGGAAGTCGTCCGTCACGCGCACCGTATTGTTCGAGTTCTGGCCCGAGACCGTCATGTAGGCTTCGGAATCCCAGTCGGTGTCGTAGACGCGGAATTCGATGCGGTCGTGGCCTTGCTTGGCGAACGCGATCACGCGTTCGATGTAATTGTCGGGGATGCAGACGCGCCGCGCCGCCTTGATTTCGCGCTTGAGCGCGGGGTTCAGCTTCGGATCGAAGCAATCGTCGCCCGAACCCTCGCAATTGCGGCAGGCCTTCATGATGGCGTTCAGATGCCTTTCATGAAGCTTGGAGCCCGCCACCAGCGCGGCGACTTTCTGTTCCTCGATCACCTTCCAATCGATGAAATCCTCGATGTCGGGATGGTCGGCATCGACGATCACCATCTTGGCCGCGCGCCTTGTGGTGCCGCCGGACTTGATGGCGCCGGCCGCACGGTCCCCGATCTTCAGGAAGCTCATCAGGCCGGACGACTTGCCCCCGCCCGAGAGCGGCTCGTTTTCGCCGCGCAGCGACGAGAAATTCGTGCCCGTGCCGGAGCCGTATTTGAACAGGCGTGCTTCCCGTGTCCATAAATCCATGATGCCGCCTTCGTTCACGAGATCGTCGGAGACGCTCTGAATGAAGCAGGCATGGGGCTGGGGGTGCTCGTAGGCCGACGCCGAGCGGATCAGTTCACCGGTCTGGAAGTCGACGTAATAATGGCCTTGGCTCGGCCCATCGATTCCGTAGG